>OIWU01004293.1_pt1 | contig 10254 bp, 8 predicted proteins | sample 1587711 | NCBI WGS metagenome assembly OIWU01 (sample SAMEA3888909, study PRJEB22519) | human gut metagenome | biome: human gut; feature: human-associated habitat; material: faeces | place: Denmark | collected 2010 | reverse complement strand
CCTCCATGGGCTTCACCCCCCTGGCCGGTCTGCCCATGGGCACCCGCGCCGGCGATCTGGACGCCGGTATCCTGCAGTACCTGATGAATAAGTATGACATGAACATCGACACCATGCTGGATATCCTCAACAAGAAGTCCGGCGTTCAGGGTGTGTCCGGTGTGTCCTCCGACTTCCGTGATCTGGAGAATGCCCACAAGGAGGGCAACGAGCGCGCCGGTCTGGCCGTGGATATGTTCAACTATGGCGTAAAGAAGCTCATCGGCGCTTATGCTGCCGCTATGGGCGGCGTGGACGCCATCATCTTCACCGCCGGCGTGGGCGAGAACAGCGCTTCTCAGCGTTTGGACATCGCCTCCGGTCTGGAGTTCATGGGCGTGAAGATGGACGCCGAGGCCAACAACGTCCGCGGCAAGGAAGCCGTCATCTCCGCCGCTGACTCCAAGGTGAAGGTCCTGCTGATCCCCACCAATGAGGAGCTCATGATCGCTATGGACACCGCTTCCATCGTCAAGGGCTAAGCTATATTCGATCCATCAAAGGGACCCTCGATGAGGGTCCCTTTTCTATACGGAGGAACTGATCTATGCAGCTGAACACACTGTCTATGGTCCACGAATTCCTGCGCCGGACCGTGAAGCCGGGAGACTTCTGCATTGACGCCACGGCGGGAAAGGGCCGGGATACGGCCCTGCTGTGCCGCCTGACGGGGGATGCGGGCCGGGTGCTGGCCTTTGACATTCAGGAGGCGGCGGTGGCGCAGACCAAGGCCCTGCTGGCGGCGGAGGGCCTGACGGCGGAGGTGATCCGGGACAGCCACGCCAATATGGAGCGCTACGCGGTGGCGGAAACGGTGGACTGTGTGGTGTTCAACTTCGGACGGCTTCCCGGCGGGGACCCGTCTATCTTTACCCGGTCGGATACCTCCGTAGCGGCGTTGGAGGCGGCTCTGCGGCTGCTGAAGCCCGGCGGTGTTGTCGCCATTGCCCTGTATTACGGCGGCGCCAACGGCTACGGGGAGCGGGATGCCGTGATGACATGGCTGGAAACGCTGGATGACCGGAAATTTTCCGTCCTCCGCTGCGATTGGGCCAACCGGCGGAACGATCCCCCGGTCCCCATTTTTATCTGGAAGGAATGATCGATTTTTTCTGTATTGTCATTGGCGAAAGGATTTGCTATCATGAAGCTATAACGCGGCGCAGAAGCGCCGGTCCAGTCAGGAGTAATAACTATGAAAGATCTGAAGGATACCTGCCGGGTGGCTGTGGTGCAGTGCGCCCCGGTGATGTTTGACAAAAAAGCCGGTACGGAAAAAATGGTGGAACTGATCCGGGAAGCCGGCAAGAACGGCGCGGAGCTGATCGTGTTCCCGGAGCTCATCATCCCCTGCTATCCCTACGGCATGACCTTCGGCTACACCGTAGGCAGCCGGGACAAGGTGGGCCGTCTGGACTGGAAACGGTACTATGACAACTCTCTCTGCGTCCCCGGCCCTGAGACGGAGCTGCTGGGACAAGCGGCGAAGGAGGTCCACGCCTATGTCAGCATCGGCGTGTCCGAGCGGGGAGAGGACAGCGCCACGCTGTATAACTCCAACCTCGTATTTTCCCCGGAGGGGGAGCTGCTGAACGTCCACCGGAAGCTGAAGCCCACCGGAGCGGAGCGTCTGGTGTACGGTGACGCCAACAAGGACTATTTCCCCATCACCGATACCCCCTGGGGACCTATGGGCAATCTGATCTGCTGGGAGAGCTATATGCCTCTGGCTCGGGTGGCCCTGTACCAGAAGGGCATTACCCTCTACATTTCCCCCAACACCAACGATAACCCCGAATGGCAGGACACCATCAAGCACATTGCCATCGAGGGCCACTGCTTCTTCATCAACGCCGACATGGTGTTCACCAAGGAGATGTACCCCAAGGATCTCCACTGCCCGCAGGAGATCGAACAACTGAGCGACATCCCCTGCCGGGGCGGAAGCTGCGTGGTGGACCCCTACGGCCACTATGTAACGCAGCCGGTGTGGGACAAGGAGGACATCATCTATGCCGATCTGGATATGCAGCAGGCTATCGCCAGCCGCATGGAGTTTGACGGTGTGGGTCACTATGCCCGGCCGGACGTACTGGAATTGCGGGTCCATGAATAAACAGACAGCCGCCCTGACGGAAATTCCCGCCGGGGCGGCTGCTGTCGTCTTACCAAAGAAAAACAGGTCTCCTCTTGGCAGAGGAGACCTGTTGCTTCGGAGTGATTTTTTTACAGATGCAGGACCCGGTCCCGGATCTCCTGTGTCCGGCCCTGATTCCAGAACTGGGTGCCGATATAGCCGCAGGTCCGGCGGGCCACGTTCATCTTGTCCTGATCCGTATTGCCGCACTTGGGGCACTTCCAGATGAGCTTGCCGTTTTCCTCCACGATCTGGATCTCCCCGTCCCAGCCGCAGACCTGACAGTAGTCGCTCTTGGTGTTCAGCTCGGCGTAGATGATGTTGTTGTAGATAAACTTCATGACTTCCAGCACGGCGGGGATGTTGTTCTGCATATCCGGAACTTCCACATAGCTGATGGCGCCGCCGGGGGAGAGGTGCTGGAACTGGGCCTCGAATTTCAGCTTGTCAAAGGCGTTGATCTCCTCCGTGACGTGGACATGGTAGCTGTTGGTGATGTAGCCCTTGTCAGTGATGCCCTCAATGATGCCGAACCGGCGCTGGAGGCACTTAGCGAACTTGTAAGTGGTGGATTCCAGCGGCGTGCCGTACAGAGAATAGTCGATGTTTTCGGCTTTCTTCCACTCGGCGCACTTGTCGTTCATCTTCTGCATGATGGATAGGGCGAAGGGGGTGGCACTGGGGTCGGTGTGGCTCTTGCCGGTCATGTACTTCACGCATTCATACAGGCCCGCGTAGCCCAGAGAAATGGTGGAATAGCCGTTGTAGAGCAGCTTGTCGATGGTTTCGCCCTTTTTCAGCCGGGCCAGCGCACCGTACTGCCACAAAATGGGGGCGGCGTCGGAGGTGGTGCCCTTGAGCCGCTCATGGCGGCACTGAAGGGCCCGGTGGCACAGCTCCAGACGATCCTCAAAAATCTTCCAGAACTTGTCCAGATTGCCGCCGGAGGACAGTGCCACGTCCGGCAGGTTAATGGTGACCACGCCCTGATTGAAGCGGCCGTAATACTTGTGCTTGCCGGGCTGGTAGTTCTTGGCGTTGGCAATGTTGCCGATACCCGCATCGGTGAAGCGGTCCGGCGTCAGGAAGGAGCGGCAGCCCATGCAGGTATAGACGTCGCCCTTCAGCTCCCGCATCTTCTTCTCGGAGATGTAGTCCGGCACCATGCGGCGGGCGGTGCATTTGGCGGCCAGCTCTGTGAGATACCAGTAGGGGGCATCCTCGGTGATGTTGTCCTCCTCCAGTACGTAAATGAGTTTGGGGAAGGCAGGGGTGACCCACACGCCATCCTCATTCTTCACGCCCTGATACCTCTGGAGCAGCATCTCCTCGATGATCATGGCCAGATCTTTCTTTTCTCGCTCGTTTTCAGCCTCGCCCAGATACATGAACACGGTGATGAAGGGAGCCTGTCCATTGGTGGTCAGCAGCGTTACCACCTGATACTGAATGGTCTGAACACCGCGGCGGATCTCCTCCCGCAAACGGGTCTCCACCAGCTCCGTGATCTTTTCCGCACCGGGGTCCGCGCCGATGGAGGCCATTTCCGCCTCCACGATCTTACGGATCTTCTGACGGCTGACCTCCACAAAGGGGGCCAGATGGGTCAGGGAGATAGACTGGCCGCCGTACTGGTTAGAGGCCACCTGCGCCACGATCTGGGTGGCAATATTGCAGGCAGTGGCGAAGCTGTGGGGCCGCTCGATGAGGGTACCGGTGATGACGGTGCCGTTTTGCAGCATATCCTCCAGGTTCACCAGATCGCAGTTGTGCATGTGCTGGGCGTAATAATCAGCGTCATGGAAGTGGATGATGCCCTCCCGGTGGGCTTCCACGATCTCCTGAGGCAGCAGGATGCGCTCCGTGATGTCACGGCTCACCTCGCCGGCCATGTAGTCCCGCTGGGTGGAATTCACCACCGGGTTCTTGTTGGCGTTTTCCTGCTTGGCCTCCTCGTTGCAGCACTCGATCAGGGAGAGGATCTTCTCGTCGGTGGTGTTGGAGCGGCGGACCAGAGAGCGGGTGTAGCGGTAGGTCACATAGTTCTTGGCCACCTCAAAGGCGCCGTGGGCCATGATCTGATACTCCACTAAATCTTGTATTTCCTCTACGGAGGGGGAACGGTTCATCTTCAGGCAGGAGAACTCCACGCTTTCCGCGATCCGCTGGATCTGCATGGGGGTCATCCGGATGGACTCGTCCACGCTTTCATTGGCCTTGGTGATGGCCGCAATGATCTTGGTGATATCAAAGGTTACCTCCGAGCCGTTCCGCTTGATGACTGTCATGCTGATCTTCCTCCATTACATTTTGAAAGGGCGCACAGGGTGCCCTCAATATTTTTGTAGCAAAAGAATCATAACATACAATATCTTGCGTTTCAAGGGCTGAAAACAGATTTGTAATATGTCATAAAAAGCGCAAGAAAACTTTGGCACCTATCTTTACCTCGGGGACAAAAGAGCGTATAATAATAAAAAATCAGGATCGGACAGGAGGAAATCAACGTGGATACGGTGCAAAAGCTGTTTCGCTTTTTAGACGAAAGCCCCACCTGCTACCATGCGGCGGCCAACGCCAAAGCGGCCTTGACGGCGGCGGGAGCGGTGGAGCTGCGGGAATCTGAGCAGTGGAAGCTGGAAAAGGGAACACTATATGTTGTGGAGCGGGGTGACTCCGCTCTGGTGGCGTTCCGGGTGCCGGAGGGGCCGTTTCACGGCTTTTTGATGGCGGCAGCCCACAGCGATTCTCCCACCTTCAAGGTGCGGGAGACCGCAGAAGCGGCTTCCGCCGGCAATACCCTGCGGCTCAGCGTGGAGCCTTACGGCGGCGGTGTGTGGCGTGGCTGGCTGGACCGGCCCTTGTCTGTGGCGGGCCGGGTGGTGATCCGGCAGGGAGACCGCCTTGTGAGCCGTCTGGTGAACATTGACCGGGATCTGCTGGTGATCCCCGGCGTGGCGATCCACATGGACCGGAGCGTGAACAAGGGAGCGGAGTTGAACCCGGCGGTGGACCTGTTGCCCCTGCTGGGCTGCGGAAAGGAGCCGGGAGCCTTCCGGAAGCTCATCGCCGAAGCGGCTGGGGTGCGGGAGGAGCACCTGCTCTCCACGGAGCTGTTCCTCTATCCCAGAACAAAAGCGGTGCAGACCGGCCTGAACGGGGAATTCATCGTTTCCCCCCGGCTGGATGACCTTCAATGCGTGTTCGGCTGTCTGGAGGGCTTTTTAGCGGCAAAGCCCGGCGGGAGCCTGCCGGTGCTGGCGGTGTTCAACAACGAAGAGGTGGGCAGCAACACCCGTCAGGGGGCGGATTCCACCTTCCTGACCGATGTGCTGGAGCGGATCGCCCACGGCTGCGGCCTTGACAGCGAAGCGTGGAAGGCGGCCGCCGCCAACAGCTTCATGGTGTCGGCGGACAACGCCCACGCCATCCACCCCGCCCACCCGGAGTACGCCGACAAGGGGGAGTTCCCGGTGCTGGGCGGCGGCATCGTCATCAAGTACAACGCCAACCAGCGCTACACCACGGACGCCGTATCCGGGGCAGTATTTCAGGCTATCTGTCAGGAGGCGGGGGTGCCGGTCCAGCGATACAGCAACCGGGCGGATCTCCCCGGCGGCTCCACTCTGGGCAATATCTCCACAGCCCATCTCTCCGTCCCCACCGTGGACATCGGCCTGCCTCAGCTGGCCATGCACAGCGTCTGCGAGACGGCGGGGGCGGCGGATACGGACTATCTGGTAAAAGCTATGACCGCCTATTTTTCCAGAGATTTTCACCGCGACCGTGACGGCGGCATCGTCTTTTGACAGGGAGGATCTATGAAATTATTCTTCAAGCAGCGGTTTTTCTCGTGGTTCGACAGCTATGACATTTATAACGAGGCGGGGGAGACGGTCTACACCGTAGAGGGCAAGCTCTCCTGGGGCCATTGCCTCCACATCCTTGATGCCGCCGGGAACCACATCGGCACCGTGAAGGAGCGGGTGCTGACGCTGCTGCCCAAATTCGAGCTGTACGAAAATGATGTGTATATCGGCAGTATCCAAAAGGCGTTTACCTTTTTCGCCCCGAAATTCGACATTGACTGCAACGGCTGGCAAGTCCAGGGCAGTTTTATGGAGTGGGACTATCAGGTGACGGAGCCTTGCGGGGCGCTGGTGGCCACCGTCACCAAGGAGCTGTTCCACTGGACGGATACCTATGTCATCGACGTGGTAAACCCCGCCGACGCCCTCCGGGCGCTGATGCTGGTGCTGGCCATCGACGCGGAGAAATGCTCCAGAAGCAACTGAATATACAGAAGCCGAGGCCGGACGCACAAGCGTCCGGCCTCGGTTATATCAGTCGGGTTGTCTTTGAAACACGCCGTACCAGTCGGGGTCCTTTCGGAACAGCGCCGCCGCTTTGGCGACGGCAGCCTCCCGGTCGGCGGGACCACTGACCAGAAACCGTCCCGTGTCAGGGTCGAAGTTTCCGGTGGAGGTATGGCCCGCCTTGTCGGAGACCTCCATGATCAGCCCCGCAAAGTCTGACCAGTCCCGGTCAGCCCGCAGGTGAAAGAGGTCCCGGGTGCAGGTTTCTCCGCTGGGACGCCGGCTGAATGCGGTGCCGAGGGACTTCTTGTCGGAAAAGGAGACACGGAACGTCCACCCCTCCTGACCGCTTTCAAAGCCGCTGACGGCAAAGGTGCCCTCAAAAACGCCGTAGCCCACCAGATTCCGGGTGTCGTGACCGCAGATCACGACCGTGTGCTCCACGGCGTAGGCCGGATCATCGAACCGGTATTCCGTGGCAGTGACGGTGGTATCGATCTTCCGGGCAAAGGGCAGACAGATGACGGCTGTCAGCAGAACCGCAAGTACGCAGAGAATCAGAATGACGCGCTTTTTCATGGGGGCCTCCTTTCTGATGGGGAGGGTTTATTCCTCCGGTTCCGTGGAAGTCTCAGTGTGTTCCGCGGCAAATTCCTCCTTGGCCTGCGCCAGAATTTTCCGCTCCGCCTTGGTGGTGAGCTTTGTTTCATCAAAATTCGCGAACAGGTCCGGGCGGCGGGTCATGGTGCGCTTGTAGCTCTCTTTTTTCCGCCACGCGGCAACCTTGGCGTGATCCCCGGAGAGAAGGATCTCCGGCACGGCCCGGTCATGCCACACGGCGGGCCGGGAATACTGGGGATATTCCAGCAGTCCGTCCCAGTGGGATTCCTCCTCAAAGCACTCGGCGTCCGGCAGCACACCGGGCACCATGCGGCACACGGCGTCCGCCACCGCCATGGCGGGGATCTCTCCGCCGGTGAGGACGAAATCGCCCATGGACAGTTCCTCGTCCACGCACGCATCGATGAACCGCTGGTCAATGCCCTCGTAGTGGCCACAGACCAGAATCAGGTGGTCATATTGGGCCTTCAGCTCTCTGGCGACGGACTGGGTGAAGGTACGGCCGCAGGGGGACATGAAGATGGTCCGGCCGGGGCCATAGGTGTTGACAACATGCTCCCAGCAGCGGAACAGAGGGTCTGCCTGCATCACGGCCCCACGGCCTCCGCCGTAGGGGTAATCGTCCACCTGCATCTGCTTGTTGGTGGTGTAGGTGCGGATCTGGTGGGTGCGGATGGCGATATAGCCCCGCTCCTGCGCCCGGCCTAAGATGCTGACGTTCAGCATGGCGTCCACGGATTCCGGGAACAGGGTCAGAATGTCGATCTGCATGTCCATTTACAGCCCCTCCCAGACCTTGACCTCCATCCGTCCCCCGTCCAAATCAACGGAGCGGATAAAGGCGTCCTTCACGGCGGGGATCAGGATCTCCCGCTCACCCTTGACGGTGTAGACCTTACTGGCGGGGTACTCGTCCACCGCCGTCAGAGTTCCTAACAGGGCGCCGGTGTCACAGTCGTAGACCTCCAGCCCCAGCAGTTCATCGTCAAAATACTCCCCCTCCGGGAGAACGATGTCGGCCCGGCGGAGGAACAGGTCTTTATTTTTATAGGTCAGGGCGGCGTTCATATCGTCCACGCCGGGGAGCTTCAGCAGCACCAGCTCCTTGTGGACGTGATTCGCCGTGGGGGTGATGGGCTGACCGTCGATATAAAAGGTTTTGCAGCGGGTCAGCAGCGCGGGGGAGACCCGGCGGGGCTGCACCCGCACCTCGCCCCGGATGCCGTGGGCGTTGACGATGCGGCCAACCCGGATAAATTCCTGCTTCATAAAGCACTCCTTGTCTGTGTTTGATTTCTTGCCTGTTATTATATACGTTTTCGGCGGGGCAGGCAATAGAAACCTGATTTCTGAAAAAATAGGAGACTTTTTTGACGGAGATCTGCGCTTTCGTGCAATCAGCGTCTTGACGGACGGAAAAAAAGAGGGTATAAGTAATATGTTTTGCATACTGAAGAAGAGAGGAATCGTTTATGGAGACAAAACGTGCCAGTTGGGCCAGCAATCTGGGCTTCCTGATGGCGGCCATCGGCTCTGCGGTTGGCTTGGGCAATATCTGGGGCTTCCCCTACAAAATGGGTAAGTCCGGCGGCTTCGCGTATCTGGCGGTCTATGCGCTGCTGGCAATTTTCGTGGGCTTTATCGTCATGGCTTCGGAGCTTGCCATGGGCCGCAAGACCGGGCAGGGCGCTATGGGCACCTATCACGCCCTGACGAAGAAATTCCGGTGGATCGGCTGGCTGGCGCTGTTCTCTCCCTTTGCGGTGATGGGCTTTTACGCGGTGCTGGGCGGTTACTGCATCGAATATATGGCCCTGAACCTCAGCAACTTTGCCTTCGGCAGCGAATCGCTGGCCACCGGCGGGGAGCTGTTTGCCGCCATGCTGTCCAATCCTGCCGGAGCGGTGCTGTTTGCCGCCCTGTTTCTGGCTCTGTGCTATCTTATCAACCGGAGCGGCATTTCCGGCGGCATTGAGAAGTTCAATAACGTGGGTATGCCCACGCTGTTTGTCATGCTGGTGGTCATCATCATCCGCTCCCTGACCCTGCCCGGTGCTATGGAGGGGCTGAAGTTCATGTTCGTGCCGGGGTACGCTGTGGAGGCCGGATTTGTGGCGGAGACACCCAGCCTGCTGTCCGTGTTTGCCAGCGCCGGCGGGCAGATGTTCTTCTCCCTGTCGCTGGCGATGGGCGCCATGATCACCTACGGCTCCTACCTGAACCAGAAAGAGGATCTGGTGAAAAACTCCGCGATCATTGTGTTTGCGGATACGCTGGTGGCTACTATGGCCGGTATCGCTGTGATCCCCGCTGCCGTGGCCAACGGCATTGCCAGCGGAACGCCGCTGGACCAGATCAAGCTGGGCGGCCCGAACCTGCTGTTTGTCACCTTACAGGATGTGTTCCGGGCCATGGGCACCGTCGGCGCGCTGTTCGGCGTGATCTTCTATCTGCTGGTGCTGATCGCCGCCATTTCCTCCGCCATCGCCCTGATCGAGGTGGACATCACCTATTTTCTGGATCGGGCGGAGCAGAAAGGCAGAAAGGGAAACCGCCCCAAGGTGGCGTTTCTGGTCTGTCTTGCCATTTTCGCAGTTTCGGTGCTGGTAGGGATCGACGGTCTGGGTACCACCGGTGTGTTCCCCTGGCCTGCGACCGCCGGCTGGAACGATTCCATGCTGGACTTTGTGGATATGCTGTCTGAGGGCCTGGCCATGCCCATCGGCGCTTTGATGATGAGCATTATGGTGGGCTGGGAGATCCGTCCTCAGACGGTTCTGGACGAGCTCCATATCGGCTATACCGGCAGGATCGACACCTTCTATCGGATCTGCATCAAGTATATCACGCCCATCGGTATGCTGCTGGTGCTGGCGGGACAGGTGAACGATTTCTTCTCATTGAACTGGTTCTGATTGGTTCAAAATAAAAATCAAGGGAACGGTTATTCCGTTCCCTTGATTTTTTACTATTACTATGTTCCGCTTTTCAGCAGGCCGGCCAAATAGCCGCTGGACCAGGCCCATTGCAGATTGTAGCCGCCGCAGTCGCCGTCAATGTCCAGCACCTCACCGGCGGCGTACAGCCCCGGCACCAGGCGGCTTTGGAGGGTTTTGGAGTCGAATTCGGCGGTACGGATAC
>OIWU01004283.1_pt1 | contig 10267 bp, 8 predicted proteins | sample 1587711 | NCBI WGS metagenome assembly OIWU01 (sample SAMEA3888909, study PRJEB22519) | human gut metagenome | biome: human gut; feature: human-associated habitat; material: faeces | place: Denmark | collected 2010 | reverse complement strand
TGGCGATAATGTTGATACAGATGTAATTATTCCTGCAAGATATCTGAATTCATCTGACCCGGCAGAACTTGCTACACACTGCATGGAAGATATTGATAAGGATTTTGTTAAAAATGTAAAAAAAGGTGATATAATTGTTGCAAATAAGAATTTTGGATGTGGTTCTTCAAGAGAACATGCTCCTATTGCAATTAAGGCAGCAGGCGTAAGCTGTGTTATTGCTGAAACATTTGCAAGAATTTTTTACAGAAATTCAATTAATATCGGACTTCCTATTATTGAGTGTCCTGAAGCTGCAAAAGCTATCAATGCAGGTGATGATGTAGAAGTCGATTTTGACAGCGGTGTCATAACAGACAAGACAACAGGCCAGAGCTTCAAAGGACAGGCATTCCCTGAATTTATGCAGAAAATCATAAAAGCAGAAGGACTTATTAATTACATTAATAATAAGTAATAAGACAAATAAATATTATTAAAATATAAAGCACCGGCATATTTCGTATGCCGGTACTTTAGTCATATGCATATAAGAAAAATAGTAATAATGTAATATATCAATCAGCTGACAACTAGTGTATTATAATGATTAAATTTCTCTATAAATATATGGTTTAAATGAAAGGAAATAAAATGCAGAAGAAAAGCAAAAAAAACGCATCTATTGCCCATAAGATGAGAAACGGATATAACAAAGTAATCAAAATAATGATAGCATCTGGAATTTTGTCACTTATAGTAATTGTGTTGCTTCTTGCTAACATGCTTAATTATGTACAGAAGGTTGAGCGTGCAGACAGAGCAGTAAAGATATGTATAATTGATGTTAATTCCGCAGCAAGAAGTATTCGTGAAATGGCACTTAATACAGATAAGTCATCATATAATACATATGAAAGTGATGTCAAGGATATATTAAATAATGTTAACTCAGAACTTCTTATATTAAAAGGTCTTAATACAGTTGATACGGATTTATATAATCAGTATTCAAAGGCTTTAAATGACTGGGGAACAATTGGATATTCAATTATAAAAGAAATAAAGGCAGGAAATATTACTGCTGCAACAAATGATATACTTAATAAGTGTACACCGGCACTTGATAATGTAATCAGCATCGGAGATAAACTTGATGCCGATACTGATGTAACAAGAAATACTGCAATCTGGTTTACATTTTTCTATGCTATAGCAGGAATTGCAGCAATAATTATATTTGTTATTGTAGCAATAGTTATTTCAAAAAAGACAAGTAAGAATATTGTCAATTCTATTATGCTGCCACTTGGTGAAATTGAAAAAGTCGCAGCAGAACTTACACAGGGAAATCTCCACAGTCAGCTTGATTATCATTCTGATGATGAAATTGGACAGCTTGCACATAATCTTAGAAAGTCAATAAGAATTTTAAGTTCATATGTTGACGATATTGGACATTCAATGAAAGAATTCTCAAAGGGTAACTTTGCAGTTCAGCCTGAAGTTGAATGGAAAGGTGATTTTGTTGACATTCTTAATTCATTTGTTGCATTTGAAAACAGTATGTCTGATACAGTAATCGGAATACAGAGAGCAGCTAATGAAGTATCAGGAGGAGCCGGACAGGTCGCTGAAAGTTCTAATGATCTTGCACAGGGTGCAACAGATCAGGCTGCAGTTGTTGAAGAGCTGACTGCTAGTATTACTAATGTGGCTGAACAGATTGACAAGAATGCCGAGAGTACAAAGAATATAAGCACCAGTGTTGATAATCTCGGAAAAGAGATTGTTACAAGCAATGCAAGAATGCAGGATATGGTTGAATCTATGAATGAAATCAATGAGGCATCTCAGCAGATAGACCAGATTATTGCAACAATTAACGAGATTGCATCAAGAACGAATCTTCTTGCACTTAATGCTTCAATTGAGGCAGCAAGAGCAGGCGAAGCCGGAAAAGGATTTGCAGTTGTCGCGGATGAGATACGAAAGCTGGCGGATTCCACCAGAGAGACCGCGAACAATATTCAGTCCATCAATGCGCTGGTAACGCAGGCAGTGAATAAGCTCGCCAACAATTCCAACGCGATCGTCGAATACATCGACGGGACGATCATGCCGGATTATGACCGATTTGTAGAAAACGGTTCGAGTCATGTCGCACCAGTAGTGGTTGAACGGTGCGCCGATGTCCAAAACGATGCTATCGCCTTCCTTCAAGACGGTGGATTCCATCCGCGACATTTCCACGGCGATCGAGGAGAGTGCAAACAGTGTCGGAAATGCAGCGAGCAGCACGACGGTTCTGGTGTCCAATATCGACACCGTTCATTCGGAGATGGAGACGAATCAGAGCATCAGCGACCGCTTAAAGGGAGAAGCCGGACGATTTAAAAATGTATAATATTTTAGTACGTTAGTGCATTGACATGAATGTACAGTTTCTTATATAATGTGAGTTAAGTATATAAGAGACTGTACATTTTTTTTGTACATCGCATGTTACAAGAAGAAAGAGATAAGAGGATTATGAAGATGGAATTAGTGTATGCAAGTACGAGAGACGCACAGGAAAGAGTAACGGCATCGCAGGCGATTCTGCGTGGTCTGGCAAATGACGGAGGACTGTTTGTACCGACACAGATTCCGGCGCTGGATGTGCCGATGGAAGAACTTGGGAAAATGTCCTATCAGGAGACAGCATATGAAGTCATGAAGCGTTTTCTGACGGATTTTACCGAGGAGGAGTTAAAGCACTGTATCAATTCCGCGTATGACAGCAAGTTCGACACAGAGGAGATCGCACCGCTTGTGGAGGCGGACGGCGCATATTACCTGGAACTGTTCCACGGTTCCACGATCGCTTTTAAGGATATGGCACTGTCCATTCTGCCGTATCTGCTGACGACCGCTGCGAAGAAGAATCATGTAAAGAATGAGATCGTGATTCTGACTGCCACCTCGGGAGATACCGGAAAGGCAGCGCTGGCAGGATTTTCCGATGTTCCGGGAACGAAAATCATTGTATTCTATCCGAAGAACGGTGTAAGCCCGATCCAGGAGAAGCAGATGGTGACCCAGAAGGGTGGCAACACGTTTGTTGTCGGCATTCACGGGAACTTTGACCAGGCACAGACCGGCGTGAAGAAGATGTTCTCGGATGCGGCTCTGGCAAAAGAGATGGACGCTGCCGGATATCAGTTTTCCTCCGCGAATTCCATCAATATCGGAAGACTTGTACCGCAGATTGTATATTATGTCTACGCCTACGCGAAGCTCTATGCGAACGGCGTGATCGCAAAGGATGAGCCGGTGAATGTTGTTGTTCCTACCGGCAACTTCGGCAATATTCTGGCTGCATTTTATGCGAAAAATATGGGAATACCGATTGCCAAGCTGATTTGTGCGTCCAACGAGAACAAAGTTTTATATGATTTCTTCTCCACAGGCACATATGACAAGAACCGTGAGTTTATGCTGACAAGTTCACCGTCGATGGACATTCTGATCTCCAGCAATCTGGAGCGTCTGATCTACCGCATTGCGGGAAATGACGCCGAGAAGAATGCCGCGTTGATGAGAGAGCTGACGACCACCGGAAAATACGAGATCACGCCGGAGATGAGAGCACAGCTTAAGGATTTCTATGGCAATTACACAAGCGAGGCGGAGACGGCAGAGGTCATCCGCGCACTTTATGAGAAGACCGGCTATGTGATTGATACACATACAGCGGTTGCTGCCGGTGTATATGGAAAATACAAAAAGGATACCGGCGATGTAGACACCAAGACCGTGATTGCGTCCACGGCAAGCCCGTTTAAGTTTACAAGAAGTGTGATGGATGCCATTGACCACAAGTACGACAGCATGTCCGATTTTGAACTGGTGGATGAGCTGAGCCGGATTGCGAACGTAGCCGTTCCGCAGGCGATTGAGGAGATCCGCAATGCGAAGGTGCTTCACGATACCGTGTGTGAAGTGGATGAGATGCCGCAGGTGGTAAAGAATTTCCTGAAAATCTAAGAATAAAAATGTGAAAGACATAAAAAAGCTGCACGCCCCGCGCGTGCAGCTTTTTTTGATAAATCTTTTTTGATAAACTATTTTTCGGAACAGATTTCAAAGATGAAGTGAAGCGTTCCAAACGGGAATAAAACCGGCAGAAGATAAGTCTCATGCTCAAAGGTAAGCAGATCTTTTTCTTCTACAACCGGAGCCTCCAGTGACAGATTCATGGAGAACTCGTTTGACATATTGACACAGAACAGACCGTTGTGCAGATTGATAAAATCTTCTACAGAAGAACGCACATACTCATCAAATTCTGTAAAGTTTTCGTTGACATACTTGGATGCAAAAGCAATACATGTATTCTCTGGAATATCGAGATAAGTCCGGATGGAAAACGATCCGCTTACTTTCTGTGATACGCAGTAGGTGGTCGGGGATTCCTTGCAACTGCTCGGAGAAACCAGTGTGAAATCATCTCCGATAAACCGATAGAGATTATTGAACAAAAGCTGGAAAAAAGAGATTTCATACTTTGAGAGCGGACGCTCAGCGAGAATGAAAAAGTTCTCGATCATATGGCGGATGGCATCCTGATCTTCCTCGGAGTAACTGTAATCGTCCAGTTCGTTCTCTGACTGATAATCAATGATCAACTCCTGCAGCTGCTGATTATTGATGAGTCCTTCGTCCACAAGTGCCTGTCCGAGAAGAAGAAAATCCGGCTTCTGCTCTGCGAGAAGCTTAGTTACTTCCGCCTCTGTGAGATATCCCTCATGAATGGCGAGTTCACCAAAACGCTTGTCCTCGTGTGTCTGAAGAATGACGATACGGTCTACCTCGTTTGCGGTCATATATCCGGCATGAATGGCAAGAGTGCCAAGTTTGATCTTGGTTGAAGACTTCCGATGCATGGTTTCTAACAGCTGCTCCCTGGTAACGACACCGTGTGATAATAAGTAATTTCCGAAAAACTGAGCGTACATAGCTTATCTCCCTTCAAATCTTGAAGAAATAATGTGATGAATCTGTTCTGCATTCAGCGGCTTCTGGATAAAATCGTTAGCCCCGGCTTCAATGGCAGCTTTTAACTGTGTCTGTGTACCGACGGATGAAACGACAATAATATCAGCATCCTTATCATATGCCTTGATCTCGGTAATGGCAGCAATACCGTCCTTTACAGGCATGACAATATCAAGGAAAACCAATTCAGGTGACTCTTTTTTGTAGAGGTCGATGGCGTCCTGTCCATTGGAAGCTTCCAGAAACACCGGAGTACCATATGTGGAAACAATATCCTTTAACTGCTTTCTGGCAAGTATGGAGTCGTCGCCAATGAGAATCTTAATGCCATTTAACATCATAATGCATCTCCTCTGTCATCATAATTATATTCGCTTCTATTTTACACTAACAAGAAAAATAGTTCAATGAATATATTGAATTTTGTAAGAAGAAGATAGATAATGTAAAATAAATATGTCGAATCAGTCGGCTGGAATGAGAGGATAAAAGAATGGATGTAATGCTGATATTTGATGTGGTCATCGCCATTTTCGGGGTATATATGATCGGAGCAGCACTTAAGATGAAAAAGACCGGGAAGATCAGCTCGGCGGTCATCACGGCGGAGGAGATCGCCAGATGCAGAAAAACGAAGGAGTTCATAGCGTTTATTTACTGGAAAGAGGCAGTGTTCGGCGCATTGATTATCGCTGTGGGTGTCCTTGGAATTATCAATGATAAAGTGGTATCGCTCGGAGCGTTCAACGTGGTTGAACTTTTAATCTTCCTGGCGGCATTTCTGTGGTTCCAGTCCCAGCTGCGCAAGGCAAGGGAACAGTTTTTATAAAAGATTCTCCGAATCATCAGATGGCATTCACAGGAACGTCACATTGCGACGATATGATGTCAAAAACAGGGAGGTATCTGCGTTATGAGAAGAATACTGGTAGTAGATGACGAAGAAAAAATCAGGGCGATTATAAGAAAATACGGAGAGTTCGAGGGGTACGACATTACCGAGGCAAAAGACGGCATGGAGGCGGTAAAGCTCTGCAGAGAGCAGGATTTTGACGTGATTATTCTCGATATTATGATGCCGGAGCTGGACGGCTTTTCAACCTGCCGGGAGATCCGCAAGACCAAAAACATTCCGGTGATCATGCTGTCGGCACGCGGAGAAGAGTATGATAAGATTCACGGATTTGAACTTGGAATTGACGATTATGTGGTGAAGCCGTTTTCTCCGAAGGAGCTTATGATGCGTGTAAAAGTGGTCATTGACCGCAACGGCGGAAGAGATTCTGCAGGCACGAACGGGCATGAGATTTTCCAGGCGGAGGGGCTTGTCATTGATTTTACCGGAAGGACTGTGACGGTGGATGGAAAGCGCGCCGAACTTTCTCCGAAAGAATACGACTTGCTGTTTTATCTGGTGCGGAACCGGGATATTGCACTGGAGCGTGAAAAGCTGATTACCGAGGTGTGGGGATATGATTATTACGGGGACGACCGTACGCTGGATACCCATATCAAGCTGCTGCGCAGCAGCCTTGGGGACTACCGCAAGTTCCTTGTCACGTTAAGAGGGGTGGGGTACCGGTTTGAAGCATGAAAAAATCAGTATCAAATGGAAAATCTTTTTCTATCTTCTGGTGTTTACCGGAATCCTTTTGACGGTGCTGTGGCTTGTGCAGATCTGTTATCTGGACAAGTTCTATAAGAAGATCAAGTCCCAGGAGGCACTGGAACTCACCTCGGAAGTGATTGCGGTCTTACAGAGCGATTCCCAGAACATTGAAGAACAGATCGATGCGCTGGCGGCGCAGAATAACATGATCGTGTTTGTCACGGATACGGATGGAAACACCATTTACAGCGCGGAATATATTCCAAATTCCAAGCTGTGCGAGATGCCGCAGGAGATGATACAGAAGCTGTACGAAGATGCCAAAAGCAAGGGCGGGAGCACGAAGCTGGAATTTGAGGGAGACATCGGGAAGAATGATTTTCAGAATCCGCAGGACGTGATGAACCCGGATGCGGCAGCGGGTGCCACAGGAGCGGGAAACTCCCCGGATGCAGCCGATGTGACAGGAGCGGGAGCAGAAAATGCCCCAGGTGCAGCCGACGGCGCAGAGCAGGAGACTGCGGGGATGCCGGCGGAGAACGGTTTTATGCAGAATCACGGACAGGAACGGATTGAGAGCGTCATTTACGTGAACGTCGTCTCGATCGACGGAAGTGAGAGAATCCTGTTTGTGAACGCGCAGCTGACACCGGTGGATGCGACGGTCAATACATTGCGTGCCGAACTGGTATGGATCACTGTCATCATGATTGTTCTCTCACTCGGCATTGCACTTTTGATTTCGAGAAAAGTGTCCCGTTCCCTGATCGGCCTGAATGCTTCCGCGAAGGAGATGGCAGGCGGCAACTTTGACGTTCATTTTGATGGAACCGATTACCGGGAGGTCGCGGAACTTTCCGATACCCTGAATATGACTGCGCGGGAACTTGGAAAGAGCGAGCGCCTGCGGCGGGAACTGATCGCCAATGTATCTCACGACTTACGGACACCACTCACGATGATCATTGCCTACGCAGAGGTCATGCGTGATCTGCCGGGAGAGAATTCTCCGGAAAATGTGCAGGTGGTCATCGACGAGGCGGAGCGGCTGACCAATCTCGTCAATGATATGTTAGACATCTCCAAGCTTCAGGCAGGTGTATTGGAAAAAAATGCCACGATCTACAACCTGACTGAGAGTATTCAGTCTGTATTTGCACGGTATAATAAGTTAAAAGAGCAGGATGGCTATAAGATTGACTTCTCCTACGACCAGATGGTCATGGTGGAGGCGGATGAGTACAAAATCTTCCAGGTCATCTACAATCTGGTCAATAACGCAATCAATTACACCGGGGATGACAAACAGATCTGGGTGCGTCAGATTGTGCGGGAAGACGGATATGTGCGGATCGAAGTGACGGACAGCGGCGAGGGAATCGCTCCGGAGGCGCTTCCGTATGTGTGGGACCGCTACTATAAAGTGGACAAGACACACAAGCGGGCGGTCATGGGAACCGGACTCGGACTTTCGATCGTAAAAAATATTCTGGAACTGCACGATGCACGCTACGGAGTAGAGAGCGAAGTGGGCAAAGGTTCTACCTTCTGGTTTGAACTGAAAGTATATCAGATTGTTTAAAAGAGCTGCCCGCGGATTGACGGAGCGGGCAGGAGGAAGCATGTGGCAATATGCGAACTTAGAACTCCGGCTATAATGGCCGGCGGTTCTTCTGATCGTAAAATCCGGTGTTTCTAATCATACCGCGTTTGACATCCCTGATGATCCGTGTCTTTCCAAGTTTGGAGCACTCCGCCGGATGAGTCCGCACGCCACAGACAATTTTAGAGCTTTCGTGTGGCGCTTATACTGCTGCTGAACAAAACATAATCGCGCGAAGCCGATGTTTGAATTGGCATCTGCCATATTTTCAATAGCAGATGCCAACGAGTTTCGGTTCGCGCGATTTTATATTGTCTGTGAAGCAGCGGCATTAGCGCCACTAGGAAGGTCGCTCATTGTCTGCGGCGTGTCGGACACAGCCGGCGGAGTGTTCAAACGTGGCAAAGACACAGAATAAGATGTCAAACGCGGCATGAAAGAAACACTCGCATTTTCCTCTAAAGAAGAGCCCCGTCCATTACAGACGGAGTTCTCTCATCTCGCGTATTTTCCATAGTATTCCATTTTGTCCGCTCCGTCAGTCCGGGGCGGCTTTTTTAGAACAAGGCGTGCAGTGAAAATCAGACACGCTCATCCATCGGGACATAAATCTTATGCTCACCGACATTTTTGTAGGCAGGACGCATGATCTTGCCGCCGCCTGCAACTTCCTCCAGACGGTGCGCACTCCATCCGGCGATTCGCGCGATGGCGAAAATCGGCGTGTAGAGTTCGACCGGAAGTCCGAGCATGCTGTAGGCGAATCCGCTGAAAAAGTCGACATTCGGGCTGACTCCTTTATAGATCTTGCGCTCGGCGGCAATGATCTGCGGGGCAAGACGTTCCACTGCCGTGTAGAGTGCGAATTCTTTTTCATAGCCCTTTTCTGCGGAGAGACGCTTTACGAATCCGCGGAAGATCTGTGCACGCGGATCGGACAGCGAATAGACCGCGTGTCCCATACCGTAGATCAGACCGGCGTGATCGAACGCTTCCTTGTGGAGCAGGGCAGTCAGGTAACGGCTGATCTCCTCCTCATCCGTCCAGTCCTTGAGATTGGCTTTCATATCGTCGAACATGCGCACCACCTTGATGTTGGCACCGCCGTGCTTGGGACCTTTGAGGGAACCTAACGATGCCGCAATAACGGAGTATGTATCTGTTCCGGAGGAAGATACCAGGTGGGTGGTAAAGGTGGAGTTGTTACCGCCGCCGTGTTCCATGTGAAGAATCAGGGCAATATCCAAAAGCTTTGCTTCAAGCGGCGAGAACTTGCTGTCCGGTCTTAAAATGTGCAGAATATTTTCGGCGGTGGAATATTCTTCCTTCGGGGAATGAATAAACAGGCTCGCGCCGTCATGATAATGCTTGTATGCCTGATAACCGTACACGGATAAAAGCGGGAAAAGACTGATTAACTGCAGACATTGTCTGAGAACATTGGGAAGCGAAACATCATCCGCCATCTCATCGTAAGAATATAAGGTAAGGACACTGCGCGCAAGCGTATTCATCATGTCCTTGCTGGGCGCCTTCATAATAATGTCACGCACAAAGCTGGTCGGCAGCGTCCGGTAACTGCTCAGCAGAGCCGAAAAGTCGCGCAGCTCATGCTTCTTGGGAAGCTTGCCGAAAAGCAGCAGATAGGTACATTCCTCAAAGCCGAAGTGGCTGTCCTCGGGAAGTCCGGCAATCAGATCTTTGACATTGTAACCACGATAGAAGAGCTCGCCGTCTGCGGGAACAGATTCACCATTGACAATTTTTGTGGAACTGACTTCCGAGATCTCCGTCAGTCCGACCAGGACACCTTTTCCGTTCAGATCGCGCAGACCGCGTTTGACATCGTATCTTGTGTATAATTCCGGGTCTATTTTTGAACATTCGGCAGACTTTGCGGCCAGTGCGCAGCCGTGGTCGGTATCGTTCGAACCGGCACCGGCAATGACCGGTACGCGGTGATTGACCGTATCCACGGTGAACTTGATGGCGGCCAGCTGCTCCTCGTCGGTCATGGTAGAGCACTCGCCGGTGGT
>OIWU01004278.1_pt1 | contig 10277 bp, 6 predicted proteins | sample 1587711 | NCBI WGS metagenome assembly OIWU01 (sample SAMEA3888909, study PRJEB22519) | human gut metagenome | biome: human gut; feature: human-associated habitat; material: faeces | place: Denmark | collected 2010 | reverse complement strand
GATCCATCTTTCTGAGGAACCGGAGTTCCGTGTTTCAGGACGAAGAACAGGACCGCAGCAACGGCCGCAAGAACGGCCCCAAGAATTTTTGCTTTTCCGGACATGCTTCTCCTTTCCCGGACGCATGCAGGAGAGGAACAGCGTTCCCCTCCCGGCGCGCCCAGCTACAGATCCCGTTCCTGCACATGAGCCTTTTCAGCTGAACCGGCAGCCGGGGGAGCAGTGATCGCGGTCTGACCGGGCCTGTAATCCTCAACCTTCGTTTCAGGCATCTCCTCGCCCTTTCGTCCGAAGGATGAAGTGTCACGCAGGCGCGCCGCTGGCCTGTAGCCGGCTCCATAGGATTCCGCGCTGGCGGCGATGGTGGCATGCACCATTTCCTGCGGCGTACGGGGAACGGGCACAAGCAGATAATAGTCGGAAATCAGGCCGCCGATGTAATTTTCAACACGGCAGCGCGCCAGCCACTCTTCCACACCGTCGCCGTTCCAGTCAACCACGGCCAGCATGCGCACGGAAAGCTTCTGGCTCGGATGTACGATACTGAATCCCTGTCCGTCCTTATCCCTGAAGACATGGCTCTGGGGCGTAAGGGTACGGTGAAAATTTTCACCGAGATAGATGTCGTGCCCCGGTTCCTGATTGATAAAATCGGGAGACAGCTGGCGGAAAAGAACATCGCCATACCGCTCACTGTCAAATCCGGAAGTGGTCAGACCGTCGATGCCTCTCTCCTGCGCGGCTTTCGGGAAAAGGTGGGCAAACCGGCTACAGCCTCTTTCATCCACAGCGTGCGGGGACCCTGATGCGGCACAGCCGCCAAGAAAAGTAAGCAGAACAAGGACAAGCAGGAAGGAAAATCTCGAATGCATTTTGAGGCGGACCTGTGATAAAAATTTTAAAAAAAGAGGAGCCGCGGGCCCTTTACGGCACCCGCCGCTCCTTGGAGTTCAAACATTGAATTGAAAAAACGTTCCGCTACTTCTCCATGGCGTTACGGATATCGGACAGACGGTTGCCAACAACATCCACGTGACGGGCGAGAGAAGCAATGTGATTGGGCCAGAAGCTGTCACCCACGCCGTTGGAACCGGCCACGCAGAGGATGGGATTGAACTGGGAGATCATCTGGAAACGCTTCTTGCACTCATCGACATTCTCGGTTCCGCCGCGCGTACGGATGGACTTGTCGCAGTCAACAAGAGCGTCAAGAACGTTTGAAACAACCCAGCTCACACCCTTGATATAGTATATCACATCATCGCTCTGGAAGTGGCTGATACTCTCATCATTGAGAATGCCGAGGCAGTAATCCATGGTACGGAAAGCCCAGTTGAGAATGGACACAACGTCATCCGTGGTCATGTTGCAAATCTGCTTGCTGTCGGGCTTGCCAACAGCAGCGGCCCATTCCCGCCACTCTTCTACGCCGCGCTTGTACTGGGTTTCGGTGCTGTAAAGGTACCACCAGCCCCACACATTATCCGCATAGGCAAAATGCTTCATGGTAGCGTCCACGAGAATGGCTGGCACGGTATCACGTTCACCATAACGGGCGATGCGGTGGGACAAGACGTCAGAGCCGGAACGCGTGGCGTAGATGATGCCTCTCTGGAAATTCACCTTGTTATCAATAAGATAGGGAACACCAAAAAGATCATTGGGCAGCCACCCGAAAAAGCCGTTCAGCTGCCTGTCGAGAGGCTGAATGAGCGCTTCAGACATATACGCAGCCTTGCCGGCATCGGTATCCGGAGAAATGGCAGGCTTCTTGAACTCGAAGCCGCACACGGGAGAAAAAATGCCGACACAGCATATGTAAAGCACGATAACGCCGACAACGGCAAGCACGGCGCGCATGACGAGCGCGCGAGGAGTAGTGTAATTATCAGCCAAAGTATCTTCCCTCCTGAACGCACAAAACGTTATTCCATTTAATTCATTCAGGCAACGGATAACAAAAGTCAAGACAAAAAGAGTCCGGCCCGGGGCGGAGCTCCGGGCCGGACATCCATTATCTATTTGTTTTTATTATATTAATTTTGGAACTCATCGTTCGGACGGAGCGTCCAGATACCGCACGGGCAGACGCCGGCGCAGATGCCGCAGCCAATGCAGCGCTCCGGATCGGAAACGTATTCAAAGCTTCCGTCCTTGTGCTCCACGCGGCTGATAGCCTTTTCGGGGCAGGACATCTCGCAGGTCTTGCAGTCACGGCAGGTGCCGCAGCTCACACAGCGCGCGAAGTCATCTTTGGCACAGGGCAGGCCGCCCTTCTCATACTTGGCAAAGTAGGCAGTATGAAGCTTCTTCGCCGGGATTTCCTCTCTGGCCGGGGCCGTGTAAGGCTCTCCCTTAAAGTACGCTTCCACGGCATCGGCCGCGGAATTACCCGATGCGATGGCACTCACGAGGAGTCCGGGTTTGATGGTATCGCCAACGGCGAACACACCGTCCATAATGCTCTGGTCAGCCTTCGGAGCCAGCCAGGCGCGGAACTTTGCCACATCGCTCGGCAGGTAGGACAGATCCGGGCTTTCGCCGATAGTGATAATGACCTCGTCGCCCGGAATCAGGCGGCCGTCTTCGGCGATGATGCCTTTCTCGGTGATTTCCTTGGTCATGACAGGCCAGATAATCTCACCGCCGAGCCCCTTGATGTGATCAATTTCCTCCTGGAAAGCGGCGGGTTTCTGCACGTCGATGCAGATAACCTTCTTGGCGCCCATCTTGTAGGCACCGGCGGCGCAGTCCATGCCGGCATTGCCGCAGCCGATGATGATCACATTGTCCTTGACCTTGGGCTTGCGCCCGCGGTTGACGTCCTTCATGAAATCGATGCCGGCCACGATGCGCTCGTGCCCAGGCCAGTTGAAGATACGGGCAACATGACCGCCGGTCGCGCAGATCACAGCATCATTTTCCTTGCGCAGGGCTTCGAACTTTGCAGCATCCACGCGGCAGCCGTTCACGTACTTCACGCCCATGGCAGCGATGCGGTCGATTTCCTTCTTGAGGAGTTTGGGATTCAGGCGTTCCCTTGGGATAACCTGCTCCATTTTACCGCCCATGACAGGCTCGGCCTCGTAGACAGTCACGCTGTGGCCTCTGCGGGCGAGGCGCCAAGCAGCAGCAAGGCCGCCGGGGCCGCCGCCGATGACAGCGACTTTCTTTCCTGTCTTCACGACGGGTTTGGGAAGCGTAATATCCTGGGATTCAAGCCCAAGAGGACCAATCAGGACAGGGAAATCCAGTTTCCCGCGGGTACAGGCCTGCATACAGAGGTTGGGGCAGACAGTGCCGCAGACGCAGCCAGGAAACGGCGTGTAGTCGAGAACCTCACGGAACGCCTCCTCGGCCTTGCCGGAGCGAAGCAGGTTGTAGCGGAGCTGGGTCGGGATGCCGGCCGGACAGGCGTGCTCACAGGGGGCCTCGAAGACGTGGTTCTTCCATTCAGGAACGCGCAGACGGTACTTGCCATGGGCCACGAGCCCCACATGCTCCCCGGCGTCCGGAAAAACGTCCGAGAAAATACCGCCGGGAACCCATTCGTTCTCATGGAAATCTTTCATGGAAAGACGGGTGAAAGCCGATCTCTCCTGGAAGGTAAGAGGCACAATCTTGCGCCACTGCTTCCATACTGAGAGCTCAGGCCTGCGGCGGGGCTGCCCGATAGCGTTGAGGAATACATCCAGACCGCCATCGAGGAAAGCGATGTCATCGCTGTCAAGGTCGGCGATATGCACGTCCGGGGGAAGTTCTGCCACGGGGCCGCGGAAGTAGACAACGCCGCCCACCATGCCGACACACGGACGGTCACCCATGATGGAAGGCAGGGTCTGGCTGTCGCAGCCACAGACAACGGCGCGGCCGCCGCCCATGAATTCAAAGGAAAAGCTGCCCGTGCTCTTAAGAATCCAGAGCTCCGGATCTTCGTACAGCGGATCCTTCTTCATGAGGGATCCGGAACGGGTGCCCGCGCGGCCGCCTATGTAAATGGAACCGCAGGAGGCGCAGTGCCCGGCCGTGTCACCGGCGTCACCGGTAACCGTGATGCGGCCACCGGAGTTCAGCCAGCCCACGTCGGCAGGAGCCGAGCCCTTGACGATTACCTCGGTATTGGGCAGGGCCATGCAGCCTACCCTCTGCCCCGGGTTGGTCACGGTAAAGGTCAGCTTCTTGCCCTCTTTGTTCCAGAGGGGACCGCCGATGTCGTGCTGTCCGGACGCATCAACGTAGAAATCCGTCTCACCCTTGTTCACCGCTTTCTCGATGGAAAGCAGCAGATCCTGGGTGGACATACGTGTATGATCGTGCAGTGTATGGATGGTCAGCATAAAGAATCTCCTTGCAGCTCAGGCATCAGCACGCATACTGGATGCCGAGCTTGTCAGCCACAGCCCGATCAGTCGTGACGAGAGCATCAGAACGGCCCACAGGCAAAGAGCTGTTGCCAATGGGGGCCAGAAGCTTACGGATTTCGCTGTCGAAGGCGAGGACGTAATCAACAACGTTCTGAGCGCCCTTGTCGACGTCCAGGCGCTTCATCAGTCTGGCGTCCTGCGTGCAGATGCCCGTGGGGCATTTACCCGTATTGCATCTGTTGCAGCGGCCGTTTTCATTGCCGATGCAGCCGAGCAGCTGAATGAGAATCTTGCCAACAAACACTCCGTTGGCGCCAAGGCAGATCATCTTGAAGGCATCAGCTGCGGCGTTACCGGTCATGCCGATGCCGCCGCCGCACCACAGGGGAATCTGTCCCTGACGGCCCTGAGCCACTGCAGAGAGATAGCAGTCGCGGAGCTTGGAGACGATGGGATGGCCGGTGTGGTCAAGGGAGACCTCATTGGCCGCACCCGTGCCGCCCTGCACGCCGTCGATGAAGAAGCCGCCGCAGATGTTGTAGGGATCGCGGAGGAGGTTGTTGTACACCGGAACGGACGTCGAGGAGGCCGCGCACTTGATGGCCACGGGCACGCGGAAGCCGAAGGCCGCATTGAGGGAGAGATGCATTTTCTGCACGGACTCCTCAATGGAGTACAGGCCCTGATGGTTGGCCGGGGAATGCAGAGTCGCCTTGGGCACGCCGCGGATGGCCGAAATGTGCGGGCCAACCTTGGCAGCGGGCAGAAGGCCGCCGTCACCGGGCTTGGCGCCCTGGCCTATCTTGATGAGCACGGCGCAGGGATCTTCCTTCATGTGAGGCATGGCGCGGATGATGCGGTCCCATCCGAAGTGACCGGAGGCGATCTGGATGATCATGTACTTGAGCTGTTCGCTTTCAAGCAGGCGTATGGGCATACCGCCCTCGCCCGAACTCATACGGATCGGAATGTTGCACTTCTCGTTAAGATAGGCCACGGCCAGAGTCAGCGCTTCCCACGCTCTGGTAGAAAGAGCGCCAATGGACATGTCGGAGAAAATCAGAGGGTAAATCCAGCGCACCGGCGGCGTGTGCCCGCGCAGGACAAGGCTGTCCCCGTCAATGCCGAGCGGCAGGGAATCGACAGGCAGAACGCGCCCAAGAGGAGCACGCACATCGAAGGTATGGCGCTCGCTGTCCAGAGCGGGGTCAGTCATCTGGGATATACGGCCCACGATGATGGAATCCAGGGTGCGCACAGCGTGCACATTCTTGCGGCCGCCGCGCTTTACGGGCCCCTTGCCGCGGGTAAGGAGCGGGGTGCGGGCGTCGGGGTTGCGGACGGGATGGATGGCCTTATTGGGGCAGATCTTCTCGCACATGCCGCAGCCGGAGCAGGAACTGGCAGTGCCGTTCTTCTGGCGGATGACGGCTCTGGCCACGTGCTCCTGTACAGGAGTGGGGCATCCCTCGCGGGATACGGTGCGATCCCTGCGCTCGACAGTCACCTCAATGGCGTCAAAGGTGCAGGCCGCCACGCAGGAGCCGCACATCGTGCATTTTTCAGGATCGTATTCGATTTTCCAGTTAAGGTCATTGAACGTAACGTCCTGCGTGCTCATTGCTTCCATCTGCGCACCTCCAGGTCATTGTCTATCTCGATAAGCTCGCGCTCGTTCGGATAGATATCATTCGTGATGTCACGGTCGGGCATCACTTCATTGAGGCCGCAAACCTCGGAGGAGATAACGACCATATTCTCATCCCTGCCGATCACTACAGGACGAAGTTTCTTGGAATCGCAGCAGGTAATCATCTTGCCGTCAGGCAGCATGCCGATGATGACGTTGGGGCCGTTGATCTCGAGATGGGCCAGAGACTGGCGGATAAGCCTGAGGACGTCGCGGTCCGGGCGCTTTTCGATTTCCTCGAAAGGCAGCGGAGTGATGACGTGCTTGTAGTAACGGATGGGCCAGTGCAGCTCATGCAGCACGTAGTGAAGAGTGTAGAGGAAGTTCTGGGAGTCCGACTCGAAGCCGATGTAGCCGCGGTGAAGGGACTTCTGGAATTCCTTGTTCTTGGTGAAGAATGTGTTCTCGCCGTTGGCGCAGAGCGTGTAGCCCTGCAGGAAGAAAGGATGGGCGGCGTAACGCACGATAGCGTAGTTGGTGTTCTGGCGGCACTGGGCAACGATATTGCGGGCCAGAAGACGGCCGTCTTCCTTCCACAGCCTGAAGTACGTGGCGATATCGGCGGGATCGCCGATTTCCTTGAGGGTCAGGACATCCGGCCAGAAGGAATAGACATAGCCGTTATTCTCTTTGGCGAGCAGTTCGCGCAGGGCGAGGCGGGTATCGAGAAGAAGATCTTCCCTCTCTTCCTGGCTCCTGTACTGATAGACCTCGGGGTAATCGTAATTGCGGAAGACGTAACGGGGCATGGCCGCGATACGCAGGCCGGGCTTTTTATCGACGTCCGGAACCCACTGGGCCATCTGAACGAACCCGTGCTGTTCCATGTATTCGTTGACGAGCTGCACGCCGCGGGCGGTGCAGGCCATGGAAAGCAGGGGCTGTTTCTTATAATGCCTGAAGGCGCCGTCGAGATCCTGCATCACCATAGCAAAACCCGAATTGTCATGCCCCTCCTGCTGGGGGATCATGAGCTTCAGGGCGAGCGACGGAGGCACCGGCTCCCGACTCTTGATGGAACCGATTCTGCACATAAGCAAAAACCACCTTGAGTGTGTAATTTCTCTATTTGCGTAAGCGGGAAAAGATGCGACTCCATCTCTCCGGGGGGAATCCGCCTGCGGGGGTAACCAACCTACTTGCTATTTAAAGGGACTGCAACCTGCGAATGGCCTCGGCCGTGTCCTCGGGAGTTCCAAAGGCGGTCAGACGCACATAACCTTCGCCACTCTGGCCGAAGCCGGCGCCGGGAGTGCACACAAGGGAAGCCTTATGCAGAAGATGATCAAAGAAAGACCAGGAATCCATGCCGTCCGGCGTTGAAACCCAGATATAGGGGGCGTTCACGCCGCCATAGACCGAGAGACCGAGTCCCTTCATAGCGGAAACGAGCACCCTTGCGTTCTCCAGATAACCGTGCACCGTTTCCATGACCTGCTTTTTGCCCTCGGGAGTGTGCACGGCCTCGGCGGCACGCTGCACGATGTAGGGGCAGCCGTTGTACTTCGTGCACTGACGCCTGTTCCACAGGCCGTTGAGCTGCACTGTTCCGCCCCTGCCGTCCGAAATCTTCAGATCGAGCGGCACGACAACGCTGGAGCAGCGCAGGCCTGTGAAGCCGGCAATCTTGGAATAGCTTCTGAACTCCACGGCTACTTCGCTGGCGCCGTCAATCTCATAAATGGAATGCGGAACGCCGGGCTCGGTGATGTAGGACTCATACGCCGCGTCGTAAAGGATGAGCACGCCGTTTTTGCGGGCATACTCTACCCAGGCCCTGAGCTCGTCGGCCTTCAGAACCGTGCCCGTGGGGTTGGTCAGGCCTGCGGCCTCGAGTTCGGAGCCGTTGGGATTATAGGGATATTCGTGCGTGGGCTGCTTCGTCTCGGGATCCGCATACTGGAGGGCCACCAGATTTTCGTCCACGAGGCGCTGCCGGCAGGCTTCGTCAGCGCAGACGAGCTTGCCCTCGCCGTGACGGACAGGCATGCGCATGAAGGGCAGGTTCTTCGTAAAGACGCAGGGGCTCTTGGGGTTGGGGAGCAGGCAGACCCAGCGATCCTCGAAGCGGGCCGAGTCGTTGTGTCCGAGAGAGACCATACGCCTGATTTGTCCGTCAAAGCCCGGCAGGAGGCCGAGCTTCACGAGAAGCTGGAAGCCGTTGCAGATTCCGAGAACCAGCTTGCCGTCGCTGAGAAATTTCTTCAGATGGTCGAGCAGAGGTGTGCCGGACGCATCCTTCAGATGGCGCCAGCGCATGCCTGCAGCCTGAGCCGCGCCAAGATCGTCGCCATCGAGAAATCCCCCCGGGAAAATCAGGAAGTCGTAGTCATCGAGGCTGCAGTTGCAGGCTGTGATGTCTGAGAAGTGAACGATGTCGGCCCGGTCAGCGCCGGCCTGTGTGGCGGCGTAAGCTGTTTCGACATGGGAATTGGTTCCGTAGCCGGTGATAACGAGGGTGTTTACTCTGCCCATGCTCTTGCTCTCCTTTCTCAGCGAAATGCAAAACACCTTATACGCAGGAGGCGTCATCGTCAAGGCTAGTCAAGCGGCCTGAGATAGGCTATAGACCTCAGGATTAAGACAGATGCGTGATGCGTACAGGCGGCGCTTGCAACCATACTTTAAAGGCTCACCCTGCGGCCTGAGGGGGAGACGGGAGTAAGGAACGGAGAGCGATGAAAACAAAGTTTATCTTCGTGACAGGAGGTGTGCTTTCCTCCCTTGGAAAAGGTCTGGCTGCGGCTTCCCTCGGCGCACTTCTGAAGGCGAGGGATCTTTCCGTGACCATTCAGAAACTGGATCCCTACATCAACGTTGATCCCGGCACCATGAACCCCTTCCAGCACGGAGAGGTTTTCGTCACGGACGACGGCGCTGAAACGGACCTCGATCTCGGCCATTACGAGAGGTTCCTGAACATTTCCCTTTCCCAGAAGAACAATACCACGTCCGGCGCCGTTTATAACCGCGTCATCCATAAGGAACGCCGCGGGGACTACCTGGGTGCTACCGTGCAGGTGATCCCGCACATCACTGACGAGATCAAGCGCGTCGTGCTTTCTCTTGCCGAGGGCGAGGACGCCCCTGATGTCGCCATCATTGAGATCGGCGGCACTGTCGGCGATATCGAAGGCCTGCCTTTCCTCGAAGCCATCAGACAGCTGCGATCCGAGCTCGGCCGTGACAATTGCCTGAATATCCATCTGACTCTGGTTCCCTACCTGCGCGCCGCGGGCGAGTTCAAGACCAAGCCCACGCAGCACAGCGTCAAGGAGCTGCTCTCCATCGGCATTCAGCCCGACATCATCCTCTGCCGCTGCGAAACGAACGTGCCTGACGAACTAAGGCAGAAGATCGCGCTCTTCTGCAACGTGGATCAGGACGCCGTTTTTTCCTCGGTCAACGTAGCCAATATTTACGAACTGCCCCTGGAATTCTTTGAGGAAGGCTTTGACCAGAAGGTGGCCATCATGCTCCGCCTGCCGGCCCACAACGCGCACCTCGATGCCTGGCGCAAGATGATTTACGATTTCGAGCATCCCGAAGGATCCGTCACCATTGCCATCGTGGGCAAGTATGTGGATCTCAAGGAAGCCTACAAGAGCCTGCACGAAGCTCTCGTGCACGGCGGCCTCGCGAACCATCTCTCCGTTAATCTTAAGTACGTGAACAGCGAGGAAGTGACGGACGAGAACGCGGGATCCTTCTTCGGCGACGTGGATGGTATTCTTGTTCCCGGCGGCTTCGGCTACCGCGGCGTGGAGGGCAAGATCAGCGCCATCCGCTACGCCCGTGAGAACAAGGTGCCGTTCTTCGGCATCTGCCTCGGCATGCAGTGCGCCGTCATTGAGTTCGCCCGCCACGTGCTCGGCCTGGAGGACGCCAATTCGGAAGAGTTCGACAAGCTTTCCGAGCACAAGGTCATCTATCTCATGACCGAATGGTACGACGTGCACACCAACAAGGTGGAGGAGCGCGACGAGACCAGCAACAAGGGGCACACCATGCGTCTTGGCGCCTACCCCTGCAAGATCATCCCCGAAACGAAGGCCGCGGAGGCCTATGGGCAGCCGCTGGTGCAGGAACGCCACCGCCACCGCTACGAATTTAATAACGCCTTCCGCGACGCCCTCGGAGAGAAGGGACTTGTCTACAGCGGCATGTCCCCGGATGAATCCCTCGTGGAAATTGTCGAGCTCAAGGATCATCCGTGGTTCCTG
>OIWU01004268.1_pt1 | contig 10312 bp, 7 predicted proteins | sample 1587711 | NCBI WGS metagenome assembly OIWU01 (sample SAMEA3888909, study PRJEB22519) | human gut metagenome | biome: human gut; feature: human-associated habitat; material: faeces | place: Denmark | collected 2010 | reverse complement strand
TTACGAAGAATGGAAGAATTCGGCAGATATTAAGGGAACGCAACTTGTGTTTTGCGATTTATCTACACCAAAAAAACCGTATTCGGAATATGAGTACGGCAAGGACTTCGACGCGTATAACGACTTAAAGCACAAACTTATTGAGCGTGGTATCCCCGAAAACGAGATTGCGTTTATTCACGACGCGAACACGGACAGGGCAAAGCAAGACCTGTTCGATAAAATCAACGCCGGGGCGGTGCGAGTTTTAATAGGCAGCACGGAAAAGTGCGGAGCTGGAACGAACGTGCAAAAACGGCTCGTAGCCATTCATCACTTGGACGCGCCGTATCGTCCGCGCGACCTTATTCAGCGTAACGGGCGCGGTATCCGTCAGGGCAATATGAATAAGGGCATTCGCATTTACACCTATGCGACGGAACGGACGTTCGACAGTTATTCCTATCAGATACTCGAAAACAAACAGCGGTTTATTTCGCAGGTAGAAAAAGGGAATATGACGGTGCGCGAAGCCGAGGACATCGACGAAGCAACGCTTTCTTATGCGGAAATCAAGGCGATTACTTCCGCCAACCCGAAAATTAAGCGAAAAATGGAACTCGATATGGAAATGGCAAGGCTTCGTGATTTGGAGAGCCGTTACAAGAAAGAACTGTTTGCATTGCAAGACAAAGTGCGAAAGGAATTCCCCGAACAAATTCAACGTCAGGAACTTTATCTCGAAAGGGTAAGAAAAGACATCGAACTTATCAAGGTGCATTATAACCCCGACAGATTCGAGATTAACGTAAACGGCACGGTTTATTCGGACGGCGTGGAGGACGGAAAGAAAAACGGCGGGCTTGCGCTTATGGACACGTTGTTTCATAGCAAGACGGGAACGGTCGTAGCGGAATATTGCGGTTTCAAAATCTCTCTGAACCCGATAGAACTCATTGCCAACGAGCGAAGCATTACGCTTTCGGGCGCAGGGCAATACAAGTTGGACATAGGCGAGAGCGCGAGCGGAAACCTCACCCGATTAGATAACTTTGTAAAAGATTTTTCCGAACGGGAAGAGCGTGCCGTAAAGCGTTTGGAAACCACGAAAGCCGACTTCGCGATTGCAAAAGAGCAAGTAAACGTGCCGTTCGAGCATAAGGACAAGATTATAGCTCTGAACACGGAACTATCCGAACTTAACGCCGAACTCGACCTCAATAAGCGCGAAGAAGTGGTAATCGACGACGGCGAAGAGGATGGCGAAACGAACGAAACTGAAGAGGTTTACGCGGCGTTGCCGAAAAAACAAACAAAAACAAGGAAACAGAAAAAGACTATGCTGACAAAAAAATTATATCGAACGTATAAGCAGACGGAAGAGAAGAACCCCGGCGCGATGGTGTTTGCCGTAAAGAACGGAGATTATACCTGTTTCGACGATACGGCAGAAGAACTCACGGCACTATCGAGCCTGTCGCCATCGTATTTCGAGGCAGGCGAAAAGGAAGTAAAAACGCTTACGATAGACGAACCGCTCTTTCAGGAATTTGCGCAAGCCTTTATGAATGCGGGCTTGAAAATCGCATTGTTCGACGAACTGGAAGAAGAGAAAACGTTTATCGACGAAAGCGATAAAGTCGCCGCCATGCAGGTGGACGTTTTGCCCGATTATACCGTAACCGGGGAGCAAATGCACGAATACGGTTACACTTGGGACGGAATGTTGCCCATAAGAATCCGAACGGCGAGAGTCCTTTACGGCGCAGGCGTGGAACTTTATAGGCTCGGCAAAAACGATACCGAAGGGAAAGTAGAAAGCGGAGAGTTTGAAGATACCGAAAGTCTTTACGGTGTTGAAAAGCCCGCATGGCAGGCGTTTATTGCTTCCGAAAGGGGCAGAGCGTATCTGACGGCGTGGCACAGCGTTGCAGAAAGCGCGGGAAAAGTCATAAACGAAGAAATGAGTTACGTTGACGGAGCGTATGCCGATCCGCTTTCGGATAAATTCTTCGAAGAGCGCGAAGCGATAGAAGCCTATCTGGACGGTAACTATGCTCCGAGCGAAGAAGCGAAACCGTTTATAAAGCCTTTGCTTGAAAATTATCATAAGCGTTTTCCGTTGGATATTCTTCTTGAATACTACGGCTGGGATAACGACAGCGTTTATTCCGCGCTTGCGGAAAACATAGCCGATACGAAACTCAACGACTACGCCGTCGATACCGTGAACGACATCAATTTCGACGAGTTTATGGACGAAAAACTCAATGAAATCAATTGGCTCGACAGGCTCGGCGGCGACGATGAGGACAGGTTTGAAGATATTGTCTGCGACTTAAAGCCGGAGTTCGAGGATTCGTATTTCAATAAGAGCGACGAAAACTATCCTTATGATGAGTGGTATGACGATTTTGCGGAAGAAAAACTCAAACCCTACCTCGAAGAAAAGTTGCAAAAGTCGGGCTATAAGCCGATAAACGGCACTTTGCAAGCCGAATCGCAAAGTTATGCCGAGCGCGTAAGAGAAAGCGTGGAAAAGGAATTCGACGAGTTCAAGGCGAAGGTTACGGCAAAGCCTGCCGAAGACGTGTTCTTGGATAACTACGAAATTCATATCAAGACCGAACTCAAAGACACGATTCTCTCTTACGATTTCGACGAAGAATATTTCAGAGCGTTGTATGAAGATACAAAAAACGGTGGGGTTTTGAACAGTATGTACGAGGACTTCATTGGCTCTGAATATGCAAGCGTAAATACAGGAGAGGACACGATATATTTCATTCGTGGGTATTGCGAGCATTATTATTCGGACGTTATGAAAGAGTATCTCGGCGAAGAGAATTTTGCGTATTTCGGAACGGATGAAGAGAATACGGCTTACTACTATTTCAAAGACAGTTTAGGCGTTGATAATCTGAATCGTATCAAAGAACAAGCCGATGAATATATCATTGCCGCGCCTGTCTTGTATATGTCGCAGGAATCTTTGGAAGATAAGAATATTACTTTTCTGAAACTCGGCAGGGACGTCGATGAAGCGGAACTGAAAGTGAACGACGAGATAGCGAAGTTTGCGATGAAAGCGGCATATAACAAAAAACTGCCGCTCGAAGCGACGATGATAAGCCGAAATTGCGGATCGGATATTGAAAAAGGTATCTCGACGCACTTTGACGGTATGCACTTAAATACCGATTTTATCGCAAAGCTGTATGCGTTATACGGCGAAGAGCGTATGAATTACGTTCTTGCAAGCACCGTGCAGATGTCGGAGAGCGACGGCAGATTCAATCCCGATAATAAAGCGTGGGCAAAGGGAATTTCCGTCAATAACAGCGACGAGGACAGGAGAAAGTTCTACGTTACATCGCACCCGGCGTTGCTCGACGGATTTATTACGGCTTATAGAAAATACGTTAAAGAATTCAAAGAACAATTAGACAAGGAGGACAAAACATTGAGCGATTTTACGAAAGTAACCGCAAGGGGAGATAAAGTCGTAAGCATCTCGAAAGACATAAACGGCAGAGATATTGCGATCATCGACCGCACGGCGAGAGAAAACGGAGATTATACCGTAGCAATCGGCTACCATATCGAAACGGGCGATTGGGAACAAGGCAGATACGGCTTTGAAACGCAGAAAGCGGCGGAAGAGTGGCGAGAGAAAGAGTATTCCGCAGATACGAAGCCGAAAGCCTTATATACGAAAATCAAAGTGGCGAGCGACGCGTTTATTAAACGGTCGGGCATGGGCAGCGTGTTCAGAATGCCGGAAAAAGGCGAGTATGCGGGCTTTGCCTACTTTATGTTCAACGACAAAATCAAACCGTCAAGGCAGATTGCGGACTTAAAGAGCGATTCGCAGGAACTCTGCTACGAATTGTCCGTAAGGGATAACGCGGAGATCGATATTTTCAAACGCCGCGGCGACGACGAAGAAGTCGTTACGCTTACCGCGGAAGAGTTTAAAAAGGCTGTAGACGGCACGACGAATAAGGACTACGAAACAAGCAGAAACGATGATACGAAGTGGTTTGCTGCGAGCATTCCGCAGGAAGCGTTCAGAAGGGAATACGACAACAGTATGCTGTTCGTTTTGCCGAATAAGGACGATTTCGGCGGTATGACGTATTTCATTCCGAGCGTGTTCGTCGGGGAAGATAAAAACAGTGATGACGGACGAATCGAGATCCGCTTGCCGCAGGATTTTGTGGTAAAAGCGCAGACGCGCGGCGGCGAGAAGAAGATTGAACTTACCGCCTACGATTTTTGCAAACTGACGGATAAGACAACCGCCGAGGACTATAAACGTCTGAAAACCGAAACCGTTACGGAAAACGAAACGGAATGGAATCACGTTTCCGTTCCCGAAAAAGCGAGAATCGCGACCTTCGAGGATAGCACGTTATTCCGAATGCCCGACGGCGAATACGGCGATTACACCTACTATTTGCCGAATAAATGCGTGAAAGATAACGAAGAGAACGGCACAATCCGTTTAAGTCTACATAACGATTACAAGGTGCGCCTTACGAACAATAAAGGTGAGGAAAAGAAAACGGCGGAACTTTCGGCAAAGGATTTTTGCGAGGAAGTCAGAGGGAAAGACGCAGGCGCATACGGCGCAGACTACAAACGACCGAGCGAGGAAGCGAAAACCGCTTTTGCCGAAAGAGAAAAAGCGTTGCGCGACTTTGTTCCGGACGAAATGAAAGCGCGTAAGAATTGGGTTGCCGTTAAAACGTGGAAGAGTGCCGAAAAGGACAAACTCAGCAAACGCCCGATCGATTGCAATACGGGGAATTACGCCGAAAGCGATAATCCCGAAACGTGGACGACTTTCGATAAAGCGTTGGAATACGTCCGCGAACACGGCGGAACGACCATTGCTTATGCGCTTGACGGCAAAGATAAGGTTTCCTGCGTGGATATAGACCGCTGCTTCGATGAAAACGGCGAACTGTCCGAAACGGCAAAAGAAGCGTTGAAGCGAAGCGGCGCAACTTATGCGGAAAAATCTGTCAGCGGTAACGGCTTGCATATTTTCGGCAAGACGGACGGTATGGATTTACGTACTTTCTCAAAAGGCGGCGACTTGGAATTTTACCAAAAGGAACAGTTTATAGCGATGACGGGAGACGGCGCAAAAACGAAAGACCTTGTAAACTTCGATACCTGCGGAATGAAACCGTATTTAGAGAGTAAATGCGAAAAGCGTATCGAGTGGAAAGGCGTATGCAAGGGCGAGAACGGACTTTCTTCGATGTCGGATAAAGACGTCGTGGAAAAGGCGAGAGAGGCGAAGAACGGAGATAAGTTCAAGCGGCTTTATGCGGGCGAAGATTTGCAGAATAATCACAGTAATTCGGATATGAGCCTTATGAACATTCTTGCCTATTGGTGCAACGGCGATAAAGAACAGATGCTTCGTATTTTCGCAACGAGCGGACTGTTTCGTTCGAACAAATCCGCCGATTATTACGAGCATACGGCAATCAAGGCATTGCGCGAAATACCCGTTAAATCGACCTATACGCCGACTATTCCGAAAAACAACGGCGGCAACGGAAAGAGATAAAGAGTATAGAAAAAGGCTACGGCGTGTAGCCGTAGCCAAAAGAAAAACTATTTCAATAAGTCGAACAAATATCCTTCGTCGGACTTGTGCTTTCCGTGGGTGCGATGGTATTCGGTAATAGCGGAAGTTAAAAGGTCTATGCGGTCTTGAAAATAGTCTTCGTAAAACGCAGTAGAATTGTCGTATTTCTTGCGATTATATACGACGTTTTGTTTGCAGAAGTCTTTCGGCTTTTTCTTAGCCTTAACTTTTTCAAATTCGGATACTTTGTTTTCCGCAATGATAAGCAACATTTCAAGTTCCGGCTTCGTGCAGAATTTCGCTTGGGATTTGATGGATAAAAGCAATTCTTTAGGGATTTTCAATGAATCCGTCATTTTGTCCCCGATCCGATAAATCGCAATCTCGCCGTGATATGCGTCAAGCGCGGGTTTTAATTGCGGCGAGGTGAGCTGACGAGCGTGAAAGGGGCGCATATCGAGCAAATCGTCGCGTGTGAACTTTAATTTGCCGTTATCGAGCAAAAGATTTATGATTTTCAGTTCGTTCGGACCTTCGCACATTATAAGGATTTTCATTTCAAAAACTCCTTCTTAATGTTCATAAGGTCGTCGTAGTTGACGGAAGTCTTAAATGCGTCGTTATAAAACTGACGGCTCTTTGAAAGTTCTACGCGAATATCAAAGTTCTCGTACATATTCTCGGCAACGATTTTTTTATCCGCACGGCAAACCCAGATATTGTCCTGACGATTGAACAAATCGAGCAGTTCGCAATAATGTGTGGAGAAATAGAGCGTGGCGTTGAACTTGTTGACAGATTTATCCTTATACAGATTGATGATATTTTCGACGAGCGTTTTGTGAAAATGGTTTTCTATTTCATCGATGATAAGGTCGAATCCGTATTTAAGCGATGCGATGACGGTAACGTAAAGAAGTAATCCTTTGGTTGTGCCGCTCGATAAAAAGTGGACGAGTTCCTTATTCGAAACAATCTTTTTGCCCGAGGCAAGAGAAAGTTCGTAATTGTGTTCGTCGAGCATCGTGAGACCTTTTACGTTTTCATCGAATAAGTGTAAGACTTTTGCTAACACGGAAGGGGATAACTTATACAGTTTCAGCGCATTGAACATTAAGCGATAGGTGTTTGCGCCTTCGCCGTCCGAATTAAAATATATGGCTCGCGTTTCTTTCTTCTTTAATACGAAAAACACGATAGACGTATCTTCGGGCAAAATGCCGATATTTTCGACTGGGACAAAATCGTCGTCTGAGAAAATCGTTTTCGCTTTGGACTTATAGTAGACCTTTTCGAGAAGTTGCTGATTAGAAAACGTCGCCTTATCGTTTAAGGTTTGCGATGACGAAATATCGGTGGAATACTTATAGATTTTCCCTTCGTGATAGAAAAACAGGGTTAAGTGAATTCCGTCATAAGAATAATTTTTATCTTCGAGCGAAAAGTTGCCGAGTATGGAATAAGCGCAATCGAGAAGATCAAGGAAAGAAGTTTTACCGGAAGCGTTTTTTCCGATAAACGCGACGGTGTTATATACGAATAAGCCGTCTGCGATTTCCTGAAGCTCGTATTCTTTATCTTCGGTTGTTTTCTTGGATTTGGCTGTGAAGTCGAGTACGCAATCGTTTTGAATGTTTTTGAAGCCCGAGGCTTTGACGTAAAGCAATTTCATGTTCTTTACCTCCGTGCTTATATTATACACGATAAAACGAAAATAAACAAGTATTTTGTTTGAGATTTTATGAAAAATATTTTTGAGACGGTTTTATAAGAAGATAAAACAGAAATTTCGACAAAATTAAACGAGGGTAAAGTGAGGTAAAAGACTGATTTGAAGGGTTTTTAAAATAGTAAAAACACAAAAAAATTTTTTCAGGAGGTAAAAAATGAAGAAAAAGAGCATACGGGATACTCCCGTAATCGTAATTCCGAAAGGGTACACGATAGACGACCTGATGGATTTCGACGACGATGGGTACGAGAACGGCGAGCCGGCAATGGTAGAGGAGGTGAAAGTTGTCTTTGAATAGTGAAGAAAAGAATACGGCGTATGAGAAACTTACGCCGCAGAGAAAACAACTCGTTGATAAGGTAATGGAAAACCTTGAAAAAGGCAATCTCTTTTGGACGCAAGGTTGGGTATCGTCGGGCGCGCCGGAGTCGGCAATTACAGGCAAGAAATATCGTGGAATCAACAACCTTTTTCTCTCGCTTATTGCAATGAGCGAGAACTACGGAGATAACCGTTGGGCGACCTTCAAGCAAATGGAAGAAAAGGGCTGGACGTTCAAAAAGGACGAAGAGGGCAAAAGTGCGGCAAAAGGCAAGGGCGCAACCGTCGAATACTACGAAATGCGCGACAAAGAAACGAAAAAGCGTTTCGATAGAAGCGTATTGGACGGCATGACTGCGAGCGAACAGCAGGAATACATGGATAAAAACGTGTATTGGTTGAGGAAGTTCTACCGCGTGTTCAACTGCTCGTTGATGGACGGCGTTCCGGCCAAGGAAAAACCACTAATCGATATAAACGACCGAAACGAGCGAGCCGAAGCGATTCTTTCGTATTGGGATCAGAACGAATCGAAAATCGTATACGGTGGCAGTCAGGCGTATTACAAGGCGAGTAACGACGAAGTGCATTTGCCTAAGCGTGCGGACTTTAAGAGTATGCAGGAATTTTACTCGACGGCGCTGCACGAAATCGGGCATAGCACGGGACACGAAACAAGACTGAACCGAGATTTGTCGGGCGGATTCGGGAGCGAGAAATACGCAATGGAAGAACTCCGCGCCGAAATCGCGTCTATCTTTATGGAACAGGACGTTGGTATCGAAGCGAGCGAAGGCAGGCTTCAGAACAACGCGGCGTATTTGCAGTCGTGGAAAGAAGAAATCAAGGAGAACCCGAACGCTTTGTTTACGGCGATTACCGACGCGGACAAAATCGCGAAATACGTTTCGGAAAGAGAAAGAGCGTATCGGAGAGTGAACGACGTGCAATATTACGCAATTATCGAGGAAACGAACGCTTATTCCGAGCAGGTATATAAATGCTGTATCTGCGACGAAGAGGGCGAGGTGAAGCCGCTTATCAATTACGCTTTTGCCGACCGCGAAGCCCTTGAAAAAGAGATAGATAAAGTTAAAGAACTCGATCTTTGGAAAGACAAGACCTTTGAAGAAGTGAGTATCGAAGAACTCAAAGAAAAAGGTAAAGCGGGCAAGGTAGAACAGGAGAAGTCAACGGAATACATAAAGCCGTCCGAACTTGTGGCGACGGAAGTTGCGGCGAAAGCCTTGCCCGTGAGTATGAAAGGGCGCGGTAGCGAAAGTCTGACAAGAATGAGCGACCGAGAAACGCTTGCAAGGGCGGAAGGGTATTACGCGAAAGACAGTAAATTCGCGGACTTATACGTCGGCAAAAACGTGATGAAAAATATTGAGCGGAGCGAGTCCGGACTGATGCTTCGGCTTGCGATGTTCTGCGGAAACGACGAGGAGCAACTGCTCCGTATCTTTAAGTCGTCGGGGCAATTCCGCGACGAAAAGCCGAACGCCTACTATATGAAACTTGCGAGCGAGAGTATGAAAACCATACGGGAAATGCGCGGTTCGATTGCCGCGGCACAAGAGAATAACGGTTTTACGAAAGGCAAAATCGGTATCAATTCAAAAAGATAAAAACAAATAAAAAAACAGGGAGTAAAAAAACAATGAGAAACAAATTTTTCAAATTCAACGAGAACTATGCAAAGGTCATCAAACATCTTGACGACAGACAGGCGGGGCAGTATGTGCGAGCGATTTCGGACTATGCGTTCGAGGGCAAGACTTACGGCGGCAAAGACACGGCGGTGAAAACGGCGTTCACGCTCACCAAGCAGATGATCGACGACGAAAAATTCTATCGCGAAAAAGGCAGGCTCGGCGGACAGAAAATCGCGGAAAGAAAGAGAACCGAGGACGGGCAGACCGAATCCGATACGGTGTTAAAATCGGTTATCGAAACGGTGGTTGCGAGCGAACTTTTAAGTAGCCTTCTCGGCGGTCAGGGTGAAAACGGCGAAGCCGAAAAAGCGTGACCACGAATAAAATCTTGATGCATTCTGCCTCAAAAACATAAAGCAGGATAAGGAAAATGCAACATTCGGCATTTTCGGACGGTGAAGCAAGCGGGATACCCGCTTCTTCTTTGGGAGGTGGTAACTATTCGAGGAGAGAGAAATACAGACAAGAAAACCCGTAAATTCATAACCATAACGGATATGTCTATGTGGGAATATATCGACAAAATTATGACTCATCCGGACTACGATAAAAGTTTCAACAAGGTCATAAATTCCGCTTTGTTGTTCGGCTTGCCTATACTGTATAAGCGGCTGTTTGATACGGTCGAAATCGACGGGGAAGAAACGCCCGTAAGCGTTCCGAACGAGTATAACGAGGACGCGTTTTATTTCCAACTGATACGGCTTATGAAAGAAATGCTCGCAAACGAAGTGATTACAAAATCGGTCGTATGCTCGCTATTCAACGAGCGAGCGGCGGCATTGCAAGACGGAAAATCGGACGTCGATTCGCTCGTAAAAGGGTTTTATCAGGACACGCCGGACTATCTCGTAAACGAGGAAATACGAATGTTAAAGGACGTGGGGAGGTAGTAAGTTACGGACAATCAACCTATTATTCTGAATATAAAGTATACGCCGTATGAACTCGGCA
>OIWU01004264.1_pt1 | contig 10322 bp, 8 predicted proteins | sample 1587711 | NCBI WGS metagenome assembly OIWU01 (sample SAMEA3888909, study PRJEB22519) | human gut metagenome | biome: human gut; feature: human-associated habitat; material: faeces | place: Denmark | collected 2010 | reverse complement strand
CGGCCTGTGTCTGAAACTTTTTTATCTTTTTTGCAAAAATATGTTGACTTTTGCGACCGCCTCCGTTTTTTCCCGCAGGATGGTGCGGTGGTCTCTTGTGCTTTTCACCAAAACACTATATACTGTTGGAACAAGAAGGGAGGCGGAGGGTGCATGAATACGCTGATCGAGCTGTACGACGAGCGTGCCATTGAGAATATACTGGCGCCGGATATGTTCCGCCCCCGGCGCATCGTCTATCTCTGCCCCGGTGAGGTCATCCGGGATCGCAGACGGCAGGAGACGCTGGCGGCATTTTTCCGGTGCCGCGGCTGGGAGCCGGAGCTTATCTTTGTGGAGGCGAGCCTGTTCAAGGCGGATCGTATCCTGCGGCAGCTCTGCGCCATCGGCGAGAAGTACCCGGACTGCGCCATCGACGTCACCGGCGGCAGCGACGCGGCGCTGTTTGCGGCGGGGATGTTCGCCGCCCGGAAGGGCGTACCGGCCTTCACCTACTCCCGTAAGAAGAACCGCTTCTACGATATCTCCGGCGCAGCCTTCGCCGACGAGCTGCAATGCGATCTGACCTACTCCATCGAGGAGTTCTTCCTCATGGCGGGCGGCACGCTGCTGCCCGGCCGGGTGGACAACCACATACTGGCGCAGTATCTGCCGGACTTCGACCGGTTTTTCCAATGCTTCCTCCGCTTTCGCCGGGAGTGGCCCGATATCATCTCCTACATTCAAAGGGTGTCGCCCTCGGAGTACGGGCAGACCCCGCCCCTATCCGTGCAGGGCGGGTACACCGTGAAGGGCGAGCGCGGAACGCGGAACACCGTCAACGAGGCCGCCCTGCGGGAGCTGGCGCGCATCGACCTTATCCGGGAGCTGGACATCATCCCCGACCTGCAGGTATCCTTCCGCTTCCGGGATCTGCACACCAGAGCGTGGCTGCGGGATGTGGGCAGCGTGCTGGAGCTGTACACCTACAAGGCCTGCGTGGATACCGGGATCTTCCACGATGTGATCAGCAGCGCCGTGGTGCGCTGGGACGAGGTGCTGGGTCACGGCAGCGTCTCCAACGAGATCGACGTGATGGCCGCCCGTGGCGTGGTCCCGCTGTTCCTGAGCTGTAAGGCCTGCGACATCAAGACGGAGGCGCTGAACGAGCTGGCCATCCTGCGGGATCGCTTCGGCGGCAAAGGCGCCAAGGCCGCCATCGTCACCACAGAGACCTGCAACGCCGCCGCCCGCCACCGCGCCGCCCAGTTGGGGATCGCGGTGGTCGATCTGGAGGAGCTGAAGACCGGTCAGCTCCTGCACCGGCTGAAGGTGATTATGAAGGTGGAGCGGTAACAGAATGAGGAAAAACGGAAGGCGCCGTTTTCGGCGCTTGGCGAAACCGCTGCGCCCTGCTATACTGTAAAAACACGGGATACGGGAGGACGGGGCATGAGCTATTACGGCAATTTGATCCTGCGCGAGCGTTTGGCGCGCTCGTGGAGTCAGGCGGGACTCTGCAAGGACATCTGCACGGTGTCCTACCTCTCCAAGATCGAGACGGGGAAGGCACAGCCCTCCGCCGATGTGCTGCGGCTGCTTCTGGCGCGGCTGGGTCTGCACACCGACCCGGCGCTGGAGGCGGCGGGGGCGCGCTGTGCGGAGGACGGCTATGAGCGGCTGTTCACCGGGCGGTTTGGGGAGCTGGCCGCCGCGCTGCCGGCGGCCTCCGACGAGACGTACCGCGCCACCGCCGCGTGGACGGATCTCCTCCTGCTGCGGCAGTTCGACACGGACGGCGGGGCGCTGGACGCCGGGCTGGAGGCGGGCATGACCCCGCGGCAGCTGGCCATGCAGCGGCTTTTGCAGGGGCGGTGGGACGAGGCGCTGGCACTGCTGCCCAACGCCTTCTGCCACTGGCGCATCGGCGTGTCCGCGTATGAGGCGGGATGCTACGAGGACGCGGTGGAGCATTTGCAGGCCGGCTACGATCTGGCGGCACGGGACGGCGCGGCGCGGCTGATGCTGCTGTGCCGGGCGTATATGGGGAATTGCTACTGCAACCGCCGGGATATAGAGCGTATGCGCCCCCACTACACCGCCGCAAGGCGGCTGGCGCAGGCGCTGGGCGAGCAGGAGCTGCTGGACTCCATTGCGTACAACACCGCCGCCGTGCAGATCGAGCGGGGGCAGTTCGAGGAGGCGTATGGGTATTTCTCCGCGCTGGACGACCCTGGCGTGCTGGCGCTGCACAAGCTGGCCATCTGCTGTGAAAAGACGGGGCGGACGGCGGAAGCCTATGCGGCGCTGGAGCGCGCCGAGGCGGCGGAGACGGCGGAGCAGCGGTCGGAGGCGGTGGAGAAGATGCTGGCGGTGGTACACTTCCGTCTGGCGCACCCGGACTATCTGCACTGCGACGCGTACGGGGCGCTGCTGCTGGACTGCTTCGCCTGCTGCCGCACCCGGCTTCCCCAGGGCTATGCGGCGTTCCATCTGCCGTGGGTGGTGGAGTGGTACACCGCGGCGCGGCAATACAAAAAGGTCTGCGAGCTTTTGACGGAGTTTCCTGATATACGGATATGAAATGCATTTACCGGCACGTTTGGGGCAAAGCTTTCCCAAATGTGCCGGGTTTCATTTTGCGGAGGCTGCGTGGTATGATATGCCCAGAGGTGATGAAGCAATGAAGAAACAGACAGTACAGCTTTGGACACGCAGCTTTACACTGGTCACGATCGCCACGGCGCTGGGCGCGGCAGGCGGCATCGCCGGGGGCTTTGCCCTGTCCTTTCTGGTCTTTGACGAGACGGGCAGCACACTGGCCTCCGCGCTGATCGTGGCCATCCAGCTTGTCCCCAATATTTTCATCCCGTTCCTCGTGGCGCCGCTGATGGATCGGCTGCCACGCAAGGCATTTCTGGTAGGCGGTGATATCTGCAACGGCCTCGTCTACGGCGGCATGGGGCTTTGGCTCATGCGGTTCGACTTCTCCTACGTCGGGTATCTGGGCGTCTCGGTGCTTCTGGCCTGTCTCAGCTCCGTTGACCGCCTTGCCTACACCAGCATCTACCCCCAACTCATCCCCACCGGCGCGGAGCAGAAGGGCTACGCCGTCTCCTCCATGCTCTATCCCATCCTGACGGTCATCATGACGCCGCTGGCAGCCGTCCTGCTGGATACGCTGGGCGTTCCGCTCTTGCTGGTGCTGCAGGGGGCGCTGTCCCTTGCCGCCGCGCTGACAGAGAGCTTTATCCGGCTGGACGAGCGCCAGCAGGCGCAGCGCCAGCGCTACACCGCGGCGGCGTGGCGGGCGGATATCCGGGAGGGGTTTGCCTACCTCAAGGAGGAGCGGGGCGTGCGCAGCATCTATGAATATATGTCCGTGACCAACGGCGTGGCCGGCGGCTATGCGCCGATCTTAGTGGCGTTTTTCCGCACCATGCCCGGCATGACGGCGGCCATGTACTCCCTGTTTTCCGTGGCGGAGTTCGCGGGGCGCACCATCGGCAGCGCCGTGCAGTACCGGGTGGACATCCCGCAGAAAAAGCGGTTCGGCTTTGTGTTCGCCGTGTATCAGACCTACGAGCTGATGGATATGCTCCTGCTGTGGCTGCCCTATCCATTGATGCTGGTCAACCGCGGGCTCTGCGGCTTTCTGGGCAACAACAGCGCCATTTTGCGGGAGGCGGCGGTGCAGCGCTACATCCCGGAGGCGCTGCGCGCCCGCGTCAACGCACTGTTCGACATGATGCTCACGGCGGCCTCCGGCGTCTGTGCACTGGCGGTGGGCGCGCTGGGAGAGGTACTGGACTACCGCCTGTGCGTCACGCTGTGCGGCGCGGTGGCCATGGCGGCGTGCTGGCTGCTGATCTGGGGCAGGCGGGCGGCTGTGCGCGGAGTCTATGAGAAGGAGGACGCGGCGTGACTGCGCCGCAGACGCGCGAAATATTGCGATTTTCTCAAAACATCCGTTCTTTTCTGCTATTTATGTTGCATACCGTGCTGCTTTTTCCTATAGTGAAGGTATAGACCTAAGCTGGCAGCGGACATGACGAACAGGGAGGGAACGGAATATGGAGCAGCATCGCATTCTCTCACGGGTGCTGAGCGTGCTTTTCTGCCTTGCGCTCTGCACACAGCTCACAGGCTGTGTCCAAATACCCATACCCACGCTGAAGCCCACGCCTGCGCCTACACCTACACCGGACAAGACCTATAACGACAGCCTCATCACCGAGGCGTACAGCGTGGAGGGCTCCTTTACCGATGAGTATGAGGAGACGTGGGACTACGCCTACCATATCCCGCAGCTGGCCGCCGACACGGCGGACGCCGCCGCCATCAACGCCGAGATCGTGGCGTACTTCGGCAGCGACGCCCGCGCCGCACAGGAGGGGATCACCGCGGAGGGCTCGCGGTACATCAACTGGCTGAACGTCTCCTGGGAAAGCCATTGGAGCGGCAGTCTGCTGAGTCTCTCCCTGTGCGCCGCAAGCTGGCTCGGCGACATGGGCAGCCGCTATTTCGTCTATCACTACGATTTTGCCGCCGGTCAGAAGCTGACCAACGCGCAGGTGCTTGACCGCGTGGGCGTCCGCGAGGCGGACTTCACCACGGCGCTGCGGCGTGCGGCGGCGCAGACCTTCGACGCCATGTATGCGCCGTGGGGCGTGAACGATATCGGCCCGGAGATGAGACGTTCCCCTCCGCCTGCATCGAGCTGGCAGCCCTGCGGGCGCGGACGGTGCAGGAACGGAACACGGGGCTGGAGACCGCCGTGTTCTATCCCAACGGGGACGGCACCTTCACCGCCTATCAGCCTGTCGGCATGGTGGCTGGCGCCGGTTGGTACGACCGGGAGATGACCGTGAAGCCCGGCGCAAGCGAATGGGCGGCCGCCAAGGCGCCCAGCTCCGCCGATGGCTTCGTGTCTGCCGCCCTCACCGGGGACGGCGCCTCCGTCCGCATCACAAAGGGCAAGGACGGCTTCTTCGACAGCGAGACATACCGCAAGTCCTTCGGCTTCAGCTACGACACGGAGTACCCCATCGCCGGGTGCTACGGCGACTATCAGGATATCTTTGTGGGCGTGTGCGGGCAGGAGCTGTACCCCTATGCGTTCCTGCTCACCAAGGGCAATACGGTGGAGTACGCCGACATTTTCGGCGGCTTGGGCGGGAAGTCTCTCTGCTGCGGCGGCCCGCTCTACGGTCTGCGGGACATCGTTCGCTTTGAAAGCGGCATCTGCGCCGACGAGCACGGCGGCGGCTATGAGACAGTGTACGCCGTGGACAAGAGCGGCGCGAAGTACGATCTGGCCCAGCGCATCGTGCCGATGAGCGGCACCATGTCCACCGGCGTCACCGGCGACTGGTATGCGGACGTGCATCACGGCGGGGAGGGCAGCGGCTACACGGATCGCTATGCACTTTCCATCCAAAGCAACGGCTTCACCGATATCCAAAATACCGTGGAGGGGCTGGACGACCCCATCACATACAGCGGCTACGGCACCTATCTGGGTACGACGGAGCAGGGGATGCTCTATCGCTTCCAGCTCCGCTGCGGCGACCGCTCCTGCGATGGAACCTTCGCCTTCGCCCTCGACTTCTCCGATAGCTGGGACGGCACGCTGATCGTCACTACCGTGGCCGGCGTGGATCTCTTTGACGCCGGTGAGGGCGGCAGCACTGTCTTTACCCGCGGCGCATGATACGGCACACAGAGGAAAGCACCGGTCACCGGTGCTTTCCTTTTGTCTGCGGCGACCGTTGACGCGGTGGGGAAACGCACGGTTGCAAGGGACGCGGCGTTATGGTATAATGACGGCTGTTTTGCGCGCCCGGTGAAGCCGTGCGCCCGGCGACCCGGCGGGTGACCGCCGGATCGTAAGACCAAACGAACCAAAAGGAGCAACAGCGTGTCCATGCAGAACATGAACGTAACGACGAAAAAAACCTTTGACATCAGCGCGGCGGCGCTCCATATCCTCGCCATGACCCTTATGCTGATGGATCACCTCTGGGCCACCCTCCTTCCGGCGCAGGAATGGCTGACCTGCGCGGGGCGGCTGGCCTTCCCCATCTTTGCCTTCATGGCGGTGGAGGGCTATTTCCACACCCACAGCTTTCAAAAATACGCCCTGCGGATGCTGGTGTTCGCGGTGCTCTCCGAGATACCCTTCGACCTGATGTACGGCGGCACATGGTTCTACCCGGTACACCAGAACGTGATCTGGACGCTGCTGCTGGGGCTTCTGGGCATCCGGCTGACAGAGGCGGTACGGCGGAAGGGAAAGCGCTGGGCGTTCCTGCTGGTATTCGTCCTCGTGACCCTTGCCGGTATGGCGCTGGGGACGCTGGGCATGGTGGATTACTACGGCGCCGGCGTTTTGACGGTGCTGATCTTCTATATCTTCCGTGGGCGGAAATGGTGGTGCCTGCTGGGGCAGCTGCTGGCCCTCTACTGGGTGAATGTGGAGCTGCTGGGCGGCCTGATGTACCCCGTGAGGCTGCTGGGCATGGAATTTGAGCTGTGCCAGCAGGGGCTGGCGCTGCTGGCGCTTATTCCCATCTGGCTGTACCGCGGGCGGCAGGGTCACCACAGCAAGCCGTTCCAGTATGCGTGCTACGCCTTTTACCCCGTCCATATGCTGGTGCTGGCGGTCGTGCTGCGCTGCGTAAACCGCTGACGCCGCACCCATTCACAGCGACACAAAAAAGGAAAGCACCGGTCAAGGTGCTTTCCTTTTTGCGTATACAGCTGTCCGGAGATCATTCCGATCTGTCCCAGTAGGGGTAATCCGTAAAGACGAAATCCCCGGCCGCGTTTCTCTCCGCCGGCAGCTCCACATAGTCGGTGTGTGCGTCCGGAGGCAGCGTCACCGCCATGACAACGGTGAATTTCCCGTCGCCGTCGTCCCGCACATGATCCACCCAGCTATTGTAGGCGGCCTCGCCGCTGGTTTTCTTATAGGCCGCATAGATGTCGCCGTTGTACGCCAGCAGATCCTTGTCGGCGAGGGCGGCGTCCAGCGTCTTATCCGTGAAATCGGCAGAGAAGACCTGCAAAAACCGGTCGCGCACCTGCTCCAGCGTACGGATGTTGTCCTGTGCGGGGAACAGCGGCTTATATGGCCGCCCGTCGATGGTCGTGGGCTGTACGCCGCCGGCATACTCCCCGGCGAAGTGCAGATACAGCCACAGGCTCCGGGCGTTGTCCGCCAGCTCCTGCGCCTGCGCCTCATACAGCACCGTGCCGTCCTCGGGGTACAGCGTATAGCCGTTGACGCCCCGGAGACTTTCGATGATGGCCGCCTTGTCGCGCTCGTAGCTCTCCCAGAGGGCCAGCGCCTCCGGGGAGACCTTCTGGGCGTAGGCGCTGATGGCGTAGAGATCCCGGGCGGTGATGAACCGGACATCGTCGTCCGACACAAGGCGGCCTACGGCCACCCGGCCGGGATAGTCCTCCGACGTGTAGCCGTAGCCGGTGTTGTCGAGGATGAAGAAGGTGACATCCTTGCCGTCACTGCCGTCCACAGAGAAGGCCACCATCCCCTCCGAGAAGCGGGCGCGCACCACGCCTACCCAGCTCTCCGGCAGGGTGAGCTCGTAGGTGCCGTCGGTAAACGCGGTATCGGTGATCTGCTCTGTCAGGAGCAGCTCGGCAAGGGCGTCCGAAAATCGCCGGTAGTTGGGAGGGAAGTTGTTGCTGCCGGAGGCCGTTATCACCGAGCCGTCGGGCAGCGTCGCCTGAAAGCTCATGGAGCTTCCGTCCAGCACATCCGGCGGGTTGGCGCCGAGGAAGCCTGCCCACTCGTTGATCCGGCAGTCTCCCAGCAGGGCGCAAAGCGTCTGGTAGAGGGCATCGTCGCCCTCCATGGCGCGGATGACATAGCGGCTCTCCACATAGTCGGAGACGGTGTTATCCCACCAGGAGGTGCTGGTATAATATGCCAGATGTACGCCGCTTTCCGTCCTGTATCCCTCGTAGACATAGCTTTCCGCGGTGGTACCGCTCGTCGACAGGGAGAAGCGCTCAAACTCCATGGGATCACCTCCGTAATTGTCCTGCTCGTTGTCCCGCCCGGTGGCGCACGCGGAAAAAACCAGCAGGGAGCAGCATAGAAGCGTCAAGCAGATCAGCAGCTTTTTCATAGTCCTGTTCCTTTCTCGCCGTTGTGTGATCGAGGGGCGGCGGGTGTACGGCGGAGCATATTCTTATAGGTATAGTGCAACACACGACGGGGCATTTGTCAAGCCCCAACGTGTGCGCTGCTTGACAAGAAATCACGACTTCGGTATGCTGGTCGGGAAAGGAGCTGATGCCCTGTGGTGGATGGGAACATCATTCTGTCTGTGGCGAAGGCCATGGAGCTGCTGCAAATTCTGAGTCAGGCGGGGAAGCCGCTGCTGCTCAAGGAGCTGACCGCCCTGTGCGGCTATCCCAAAAGTACGGTGTTCGGCCTGCTGACCACCATGCGCGCATACGATGTGGTGACGCAGACGCCCGACGGCCGCTATACGCTGGGGCTGCGGCTATTCGAGTACGGGCGGCAGGTGGAGCGCTCCTGGGATATCTCCACGGTGGCGCGGCCCTACATGGAGCATCTGTGCCGGCAGACCGGCGCGTCTGTCATGCTCTCCGTCTGCGAGGGCGGCAGCGTCATCACGCTGGATCAGGTGGAGACGCGGGGCGGCCTGCGGGTGGTGTCGGATACCGGCTCCCGCCTGCCCATCTACTGCACGTCTCAGGGCAAGGTGTTTCTGGCCCATATGTCCCGCACCGGCGCGGAGGCGCTGCTGCGGGGGCAGAGCAGAAGTCAGTTCACCCCCCACACCATTACCGATATCCCCACGCTGCTGCGGGAGGTGGAGGCGTGCCGCGCCAACGGCTACGCCATCGAAAACGGCGAGTACAAGATCGGCCTGCGCTCCATCTCCGCGCCGGTCTACAATGTGGAGGGCGCGGTGCAGTACACGGTGGGCGTGATCGGGATGTTCCGCAGCGTCCACTCCGAGGAGTTCCACGGGGCGGTGGAGCAGGTGTGCGCCACCGCCGCCATGATCTCGGCGGCGCTGGGCTACCGCGGGCGGGAGGAGCATGGCGGTGCGCCTGCGAAAACGGCGCCGGGGGATTCTGTGTAGAAAAACGCAGAAATAAGGAAATAATTGCTTTTCAAGCAGAGGAGCGTATGGTATACTTTTGCTGTTCATTTTGAGAGCGCAGGGAGGGATCGCATTTGAGTGAGCTGCTGAGGATGGAGCACATCAGCAAGCGATTCGGCAATTTTTACGCCAACAAGGACATCAGCCTGTCCGTGAACCGGGGCGAGGTGCTGACGCTGCTGGGTGAAAACGGCGCCGGTAAGTCCACGCTGATGAATATTCTGATCGGCCTGTATCAGCCCACCGAGGGGAAGATTTTTCTGGAGGGGAAGGAAGTCCGTATCGACTCCCCCAGTCAGGCGGTAAAGCTGGGCATCGGCATGGTGCATCAGCACTTCATGCTGGTGGAGGCCATGACGGTGTTCGACAACATCATTCTGGGCGATAAGCACGCCAAGGGGGTGTTCATCGACCGGGCCGCCCGCCGCAGGGAGATCGAGGAGCTGTCCGCCAAGTACGGTCTGGACGTGCAGCTGGATCGCCTGATCACGGAGATCTCCGTGGGCGAGCAGCAGCGTACCGAGATCTTGAAGGCGCTGTATCACGGCGCGGAGCTGCTGATCCTGGACGAGCCGTCCGCCGCCCTGACGGATATCGAGGTAGAGGGCCTGTTCGCCATCATGCGCAAGCTGGTGTCGGAGGGCAAGAGCATCATCTTTATCAGCCACAAGATGCGCGAGGTCATGCACATCTCCGACCGCATCACCGTGCTGCGGCTGGGCGAGGTGGTGGGTACCGTCAACTGTGCGGATACCGACAGCCAGAAGCTGGCCGGCATGATGATCGGCCACGAGCTGGTCACCTATCAATACGAGAAAAAGGACTGTACCGACGGGGAGGTGGCGGTGGCGCTGTCCCACGTCGACTACCATAAGGAGTCCAAGCACAACGGCCTGAACGATATGTCTCTGGTGGTACACCGGGGCGAGATCGTGGGCATCGCCGGTGTGGACGGCAACGGTCAGACCCAGCTGACACAGCTTATCACCGGCGTCATCGCGCCGGACAGCGGCACGCTGGAGCTGTCCGGTGCGCGGCTGGCCATCTTCGACCCCCACGGCTTTATCAAGGACGGCGTCTCCCATGTGCCGGAGGACCGGAATTTGCAGGGACTCATCGGCGATATGTCCATCGCGGAGAATCTGGTGCTGAAGACCTGCGCCACCCCCGCCTTCA
>OIWU01004255.1_pt1 | contig 10345 bp, 10 predicted proteins | sample 1587711 | NCBI WGS metagenome assembly OIWU01 (sample SAMEA3888909, study PRJEB22519) | human gut metagenome | biome: human gut; feature: human-associated habitat; material: faeces | place: Denmark | collected 2010 | reverse complement strand
TGACAACGGGGAAAGGCCGTGTCGGGGTACCCTTACATATCCTGTATCGCGGAATCCTCAATGCGTCCCTTTTGACCGATGCCATGGAGAGGGTCACGCGCAGCAAGCGTGCCGGGTGTGGGAATTTTACGATTGCCTCGGCAGAGGGCCTCGCGTTTTGCATGGAGTACACGCCCGAGAATTTCGATGTCCTGACAACCGACGGCGAGCCCCTTTATCACACCAATCATTACTTGTCTCCGCTATTTATCGCCGAGGATAAGTTAAAGTTCCAAATAACTGACACGTACGTGCGGCTTAATCGCATTCGCAGAGCTGCAAAGCCATATGTCGGAAAGCTCGATGTCGAAACGATTATGAAGGTGCTCGGCGATCACGCCAATTGTCCCGACTCGGTCTGCAGTCACGAAGATATGCACGACCCTGTGGCCATGCGTATGTGCTCGGTGTACGCCGTTGTCATGGATTTGAACAGTCAGTGTCTATGGGTCACAAACGGCTATCCGTGTGAGGGGCCGGCGTACCCGGTGAAGTTCGAGTAGTAGGGCGTTTATGTGTCCGGGTATCAATCCCTGACAAATTCCCTCGGCAATGGCCTCAAACGATTTGCAATTGCCGAGGTTTTCTTTTTTTAATTGCCTGATTAGCGGTTGCTGTCTTTAAAAAACCATTCTGCAATCAAACCCGCAATCGACCGAACGAGAAAAGTTGCAGCCGCCGTATCTTCAATGATGGACTTACTGATTTCGTCGTTGATTTGTTCCACATGTCGTTTCTCTCGGCCGGAAGCCTTTCGAAGTGCCTGCTTGGCGCTTCCGGAGCCATTGCGCTCGAAACGAGCCCGACTGCTCAGGTATTTATCACGGTAGTTCTTCATTCTCCCGGCCTTGAAGCTTCGGCCGGTAGACAGCGCGGCGGCGTTGCGCCCTGCCGGAGGCTCTGACTTCAGTGTGCAATACAACTTCGAAAACGCCGGATTAAACGGCATGACTGGTCTTATCGGAATGTATGCCATTTAGGATGTTCCGTACGCTCCGGCGGCTAAGAAGTTAAGACTTTCTCCTTGTGAACTTCAGTCTATTACGTGGAAAGGCGTTCGCGCTATGTTCCCCGAAGACCTTAAGAAGGCGGGCAACGGAGGCAATCTCAAAAAGTTTGACGAGATTTGGGCAAAGTCGATTCGGGATAGTCCGTGTCCCGCTCTTTTCGTCCGAGAACGGTAATGCAAATATCGGTTTCTATAACTAATCCATCCGAGAGTTATCGGCAGATTTCTGACCCAATTTAGATATCAAACATAAATAACATGCCAAATGGCACTGGGTTTTACTTATGCATCCGGGGCTTACTGGAGACGTCCAATCCGTCAAAGACGAACGGATTGTTTCGTGAAAAGCTCAGGTTATTCGCAGAGAAACAGATGTCGCAGGAGGTTAGTGGGTACGTCGGCCACCGAAAGAGTCCTGTCAAGAGGGGTGCATCAAAAAGGCGAGCTTTTACCAAGCGCTAAGTCTCTTGGAGCGCACTCGGCATACCTGTAAAGAAAATTCCTTCAGGTAAAACAGCTGTACCGAGCCTGGCTTTAATGCCGCGAGCAGGAAGCCGATAGAAGCGAAGATCGTCTTCTTTTTTGTCGATCAGGGGTTTGACGGCATTGAGGCACTTTTCAAGCTCGGCATCGTTGCCCGTCAGCATAAAGACGCTGTACTGAATAGGGACGGCAAAGCACAGCATCTTACGGTGAACGCGTTGCAGCCGGTCTTTTGCACGAATGTCGTAGCCGATTAAAAAGCTTGCCATTTGCTCGAATCTAGTCTCTCGTGAAGGGGTTGCCGACTCGGCGCACACAAAATTCCGTCAATTTGCAGTGGATTTGATTTAAGGTATCGGACGTCAGTTCCTTTCCTCGCATTGACTCGGAAAGATTAAGTTCAATAGCGATAAAACGCGCTCCTTTCTGACAAACGGTAGCGGCCGCTTCCATCGAAAGCGTTCCGATGACGGTGTCGCCCGGCTCAATGAGCGAGGTGTCCAAGTGCTTAATCCATTTGTCGACCGGAAGCCCTTTGGATTTAATCCAATCCAAGGCTCCTGGATGGCGGGATACAAACCAAGTCGTCATACCTTTTCCTTTTAATTACTCGGTGTGTTATCCGAGATGACAACGGTTTTTTGTCGAGAGGCAATCTCGGTTGTAAAATCGCCGGCGTATTTGTAGGCGCGCTTTTCAATGAGAGGGCGCCAGGTTCCGGCCGCTTCCTCGTAAGCCGGATAAAAACGCGTTCGAGCCGCCTTTCCCATTAGACATCCTTTTTCCGACATCGTAAAGTCTTCGACTCGTAAGGTGCCTTCCTTGAAAAGCGTCATGGCAAATCGGTCGGCTGTTGCTCGAAAAGATTCGACCATGTCGCAGGCAAAGGAGTAACGGGCAAAGTCCGCTTCGTGCAAAAAGCCGACAAAGGGATCGAGTCCGGCGGCATAGATGCCGAGCGCCGAATCAGCGATAAACAGTGTGTAGGCCAAAGAGAGCGTGGCATTAAACGGGTCGGTCGGGGGGCGACGATTGCGTCCCGTAAAGTTCAGGGACTTCTTCAGAACACAGGAAAGCGCTTGAAAGTAGGCGGCAGCAGCGTGCCCTTCAATGCCCCGCAACTCACTCATGGTGATTTTGTCGTACACGCGTTCGGCATCTTCATGAACCCAGTTGCGGTTTCGGTTAAATTCGATACCGGCTTGCGGGTGCTCCTTGTAAATCTCGTCTAACAGGTCGGCCTGCGAGGTGATTTTCTCTCGAATAAGCGCAACGGAAAAGAGGCGTTTAAATTCCTTATCCTCACTCAAGACACATTGAGCAATACGGCGTTTGACATCGTTATGCGGTGCCGGAAAAAAGAGGGAAGGCGTGTTTTGATAGCCCGAAAGAACAATGAGCCCGATTCCGTTTCTACCGAAATCGCCTAATACCCTGGTCGTCACCGTGGCATTTCCTTTGATGATGACGCGGTCTAAAGGCGCGGTCGGTACCGTGCCGATGCGTTCGTTGTCCTCATAAAAGACAAGCGCACCGCCGTCGGTACGGACTTCGACATTTTTGCGATCGATGTAAAGGCTACTCAAGCTCGTGCTTCCTAAGATTTAAAGGATAAGAAACGGCTTTAAATTTTGACGTCGCGCTTGACCGAGAAAGACGGGAAAGTGCGACTCATCTAATTCAAAAAAATGAACGCGGTCCGTTGCTTGATTAATTCGCGTGCCGATTTTCTCAATGAGGTCTTTAAGTTCCGTTACGGTAACCCAGCATTCGTAAAAGGATTTTTGCCCGCTCACGGCAAACGAAGTCAAGAGTTTCTTAACACGGTAAAGGGCCGAGGAATCGGAGATGTCATAAGCTACGAGAACGAGAAGTCGGTTTTCCGTCAAGCGCAATCCCCACTGTAGTAACGGCGCCATTATTCTCCGTCAAAGTACGCTTGAGAACAATCACAAATTTGTGATGCTTGAGAGGCGGTCACTCGATTTGTCAGAATCGGACTGTTTGAACCTTTTCTTTTCTCCTGAAATTTGTAAAATTCTTCAGTCGGAGAGCGTTTGCGGTTCAGTGGATTTTAATCGGGGGATTTATGGTAGAAAATGAAAATAAATGCACGTTTGATTTGTTGCAATTTCAGATGCATCTGTGTTTAGTTTCCGATCAAGCCGCTGCCAATTATCTTCCTGTTGTTTGCTTTCGTCCTAAATGCGTGGTTCTTGTCGTTTCTCCGCAGATGAAGGAACAAGCCGCCTCTTTGGAAGAAGCCCTTAAGCGCGCCGTTCCCGGAATTCACGTTGAGCACCTGGCTATTGCCGATACCAATGATATCAACGGCAATGTCTTAGCGTTTTGGAATGTCCTTTCTGAAAAGGCGGGTTTAAAGCCGTTGGTCAATCTTACGGGCGGAACAAAAACCATGTCTATTGCAGCGATGAAGGCAGCTGAGTCGGAGGGATGTCCCGCTTTTTATCTCGCCATGGAAAACAATTCCATTACTTTTTTTCCGAAGGGAGAGCTCTCCGAAGAACGACACATCGAACACATTGCCTTTAAGCCCAAGATTCAAAATTATCTGGCAGCCTACGGCTATCTTTCCGACGGGGTTTGTCCGAGGACGGCGCGCCTTTCGGATTCGGAACTTGAGTTGTACCGAGAATTGATTGTGCGACCGAACTTCCATTTGGCCATTCCGTTGATTAACAAATTCGTCGTACAAGCCGAAGGAAGAAACCGCACAAGAGGCCTGAAGGCGGCTTTAGATTCCGATATCTCGAATAAAAAGACGGTACTCTCGGCCGTTAACGAGTTTCAAAGAGCCGGATACTTGACCTACAAGGACGGGGAACTCTTTTTTACCGATGAATCGAATCGCTTTTTTGTGGCCGGCGGTTGGATGGAAAAGTACGCGGCTCACTGCTTGGATAAACTCGGGATGCACCCGTGGATAAATCTTGAGGTTGAAAAGGGTGTTAAAAACGAAATCGACGTTGCCTTTTTACGGAATAATTGCTTGTATATCGTCGAGTGCAAGACAAGCATGACCAAGAACAAGGAAACGGCTGAGAAGATTGTTTACAAACTTGAAACGTTAAAGAAAATCGGGGGCTTGAAGACCCAACTGATTTTAATCAGTTACCAAGATGTGGAAAAAAATGCAAAAAGGCGCGCTGAACAAGGCGGGATTGCCGTCATCGACGGAAAGAAGATTGAAAACCTGGAGTCGTATTTGCGCCAGGTGATTGAATCATGACAGAACCGGACCGACGCATCCTTGTTTCCGTCACCGGCATGACTCCGCAGGTCGTGACAGAAACGCTTTATGCACTCGTGACTCAGGAACATGCCGTTCCGACGGAAATTCATCTGATTACGACAGCGAACGGCAGAAATCGGGCTCTGCGTGATTTGCTTGATTCTCAAACCGGACAATTTCACGCCTTCTGCCGGGATTACGACTTGGTCGGTCGAATTCGTTTTGATGATTCGATGATTCACGTCATTTGCGATGCCAACGGGCACCCGCTAAGTGATATTCGAACACAAGACGACAATACGCAGGCTGCCGACTTGATTGTTCGCCTCATGCAGCAGTTTTGCAGCGATTCGGAGGCGTCCGTTCATGTTTCTCTTGCAGGCGGTCGTAAGACTATGAGTTTTTTCGTCGGTTATGCGCTTTCGCTTTTCGGACGTTCCCAAGATCGACTTTCCCATGTTCTTGTCTCGGAGCCCTACGAAAACAACCGAGATTTCTTTTATCCGACACAAATCCCACACACGATTTTTAATCATTTCGGTGAGGCACTCGATGCTCAAAGCGCAAAAATTGCTTTAGCCGATATCCCGTTCGTGCGATTGCGTAACGGTCTGCCCGAAACGCTTTTAACGGGTAAAGTCGGCTATAGCGAAACGGTGCGAGTGGCCCAAAACCGCATTGTTCCGCCGGTTTTGATTCGGAAAAGCGCCTTGTCCTTTGCGGCATGCGTCCTGTAAGAATGTCCCCGTGTCTTTTTGCGATGTATCTGTGGCTGGCCATTCGCTGTAAAGAAAAGGCTCCTGCCGTGCGTCCCGGAACGAATGCTCAGGCAGAAGAGTTTCTTCGTGTCTACAAACGCATCGCCGGACAAACAGGCGACTATGACAACGCCGTTGCAGCGCTACGCCACGACGGAGATTTCTTGCCGTATTTTCAGGAAAAGCGCTCCTTGATACATCGGCAAATTCGAGCTGAGCTCGGCGCGTCATCCGCGGTCCCGTACCTGATTCAGTCGCTTGTCAAACGCTTGGATACGCGATACACGTTAAAACTGTCGCCCAAGGAAATCACGCTTCCGTCACAAGTTTGTTATCTGAGTCAAGCAATCCGAAAACGCCTATAGTACCTTAGGTCGTTAGAGAGAAAAGGGGAAAAGTCATGTCAAAACCCGGAATGTTTCAAAGACGTCTGTCGCGTTCGGGTTTGGCGTTCCGTCTTCTTGCGGGAACGGTCCTGTTTTTCATTGCCTCACTCGGTTTTGTGGAGGCGAACAATCCGGATTCTGCCCTATTGCAACTTGTGTGGGTTGCGACGCTTTTATGCATTTCAGTTTGGATGTTTATTTGTGCCGTTGAGCGGCTAAATGACATAAATCGGCCGCGTTGGTTCGTGCTTTTTCTGCTGATTCCGTATGTCAATCTTGCTATATGGCTTTGGTTGTTGTTTTCAAAATCACGGCAGGAAACTTGCGAAGGGCAGAACGGAAATCCGACGGCGTCGGGTGTTTCGTGATTTACGTGTAAAGGAGGGGTATGCCTAATCTATTGGATGCAACGTGTCGCGTGGCACTGGCCGGTCTCGTGCACGATTTGGGAAAATTTGCGCAACGAGCAGGCTTGGAAGTTTCCAAAGAACGATTGGAAACACACGAACAACTGTACTGCCCCCAAAAGGAAATCGGCGGGAAAATCTGGTGGACGCACAAGCATGCGGCGTACACGGCACTTTTCTTTGAAGATATCGAAAAAGGGGCTCCGGACTTAGTCAAAGGGGATGCCTACCCGTTTGCCTCTCGCACGGAAGGCGGTGAGATCACCGATTCCATTGCCAATGCAGCGGGAGCCCATCACAATCCTAAGACATTTTTACAATGGATTATTGCTGTCGCCGACCGCGTCTCATCGGGTTTTGAGCGTGATGATTACGCCGATAAATCGGCTTTGGACTCGGAAAAAACCGATTACATCACGACGCGGTTAAGAAGTCTTTCGGAAGGAGTCTCTCTGACCGATTCAAAGGCTAACAGTTCCGACTTGAAAAAAGCACTTCCTCTAAAGCCGCTTTCGGCAGCTGCTCTTTTCCCGCAATCGCTCGAGCGCGTTGAAACAAACGATGTCAATCAGGCAAAGCTTGAATATCGAAACTTGTGGAAGGCGTTTTCCGAGGCTATGGCTCCGAATGCCGAGGAGCCGATTCCCGATGCCTTCCGTAAGAACTGGACGCTTTGGCTCGATGTCTTTGACACCGCTTGGTTGACGTTTACTTCATCGATTCCGTCGGCTACGGCTTTCGGGGTTCGTCCCGATGTTTCTCTGTACGACCACTGCAAGGCAACGGCGGCGATTGCCACAGCTCTTTGGGCTTGGCATGAGGCGACCGGAAAGACCGATGCCGAGGCGGCACGTGCGATGAAAGGCAAGGTCGATTGGGACGAAAAGAAATTTCTTCTTATCCAAGGCGACTTTTTCGGTATCCAGAATTTCATATTCTCCGAAGGCAGTGAAACCAATAAAAACGCCGCTAAAATTTTGCGCGGACGCTCGTTTTATGTATCGCTCATGACGGAACTTGCGGCTTTAAAAGTCTTGCAGACGCTGTCGCTTCCGCCGACAAGCCAGATTCTCAATGCGGCCGGTAAATTCCTGATTGTGGCGCCGAATACGCCTCAGACAATCCAGCTCCTTAATACCGTTAAGGAAACATTGGATGCCTGGTTTGTCAAAAACACCTTTGCAACAGCCGGCATCGGACTGGCGTGGACCGAGGCTTCCTGTCGCGATTTTGTAGAAAAGCATTACGACAGCCTCGTCACACGGTTGATTCAAACCCTCGATTGTGAAAAGCTACGCCGCTTTAACCTGACACAGTTTGCCAATCCTGTGTTGGATGCAGACTTTTCTCAAGGTGTGTGCTCCTGGCGTTCGATGTTGCCGGCAAACGGAAAAACGGACGGACTTCCCACGTGCGCTTTGACGCGCGATGAAATGAATATCGGAAAATGGATTCCGTCTTTTAAACGTCTCTTGATTTTGACGGAGTCCGCTCCGATTCACAACAGTGACTCTGTTAAGGTGCAGGAACTTGCTACCGTATCTGAACAGATTGCTAAGAAAATTCCTGAATTGGTACGTTTAGACTCTGCTTTGCGAGTTGAAGACGCCCTTGGTGGACGAAACAACGGAATTCACAGAACAGAATTAAGCAATGCAAAGGTGGTGATTCGGGACGTATTTTCTGGAATGGACGTTAATCGGAATCAGTTTTGTACCAAAGCTTTTAAAGCGACTATCGAAAATCTGCTTGTGGCGTATCCCACATGGGCAGTAACTAGTTTATCTGTGGGACGGTTCATTCCACCTGTGGCTGGGCTATTTAACCTTGTGCTTATTGACGAGGCAACTCAGGCCAACATCGCGATGGCAATACCACTGCTGTTTCGTGCGAAAAGAGCAGCAATTATTGGAGATCCGCAACAACTTCAGTTCATCTCAATGCTGAGACCAGATACGGACTATATCTTGAGAATTCATGCAAAGATTAATGAAGATAAATACCGACATTATAGTTATTGCGAGCAATCACTTTACGATTTTGCAGCTGGAGTAGATGGTGCTTTTGTGACCGGATTAAATGAAACCTTCAGAAGTTGCCCTGAGATTGCAGCATATTCTGGAGCAACCTTTTATCGCGATAACTTGTTGGTTGCGACCGATATCAGTCATTTAAAACTCCCGCAAGGGCACCGACTCGGAATTGAATGGGTTGATGTCAACGCCTCAATAGAACCCGCAACTGGCACTGGATGTTGGTGCCTAGAGGAGGCAGAGACCGTTGCCACACAGATTAAGAGCATTCTTGTAAATGCTGAATTTCAGGGAACAATCGGTGTTGTTACACCGTTTGCATACCAGGCTCAGAGAATTGACGCTTTAGTTCGCGAGCGTTCCGGTATTCCTCAGGCGGTCTTGGATCGGTCGCAGTTTCTTTCCAGAACGGCCCATTCTTTTCAGGGAGATGAACGGGATGTGATTGTATTCAGCCTTTGTTCGGGACAGTCAATGCCCAAAGGATGCCTGAATTTTGTGACAAAAAATGCCAATATTTTCAACGTGGCGGCCAGCCGAGCCCGTTCTCTTCTGTTAATTGTGGGAAATAAGAGTTGGGCTCAGCAATGCAATATACCGCACATTTCGGCGTTGACTCGAGATTGGCGAACCTACTACGAGCCAAAGGTGACACAGTGGGCCCCGTATGAATCAAAGTACGAGCAGATTCTTGGAGAAAGACTAAAGCAGGAAGGATTGGACATCATTCCGCAGTTCCGTGTTTCCACTCGACGGTTGGATTTTGCCCTCTTTAAAGATTCGGCAAAACTGGATATCGAAGTTGATAGCGACACTTATCATCGAGGGGAAGACGGGTATAGAAAAATAGAGGATACGTGGCGAGATGAACAACTAATTCGGCTTGGTTGGAAGCCTCTTCGCATATGGACCTACGAAATTGATAACAATTTAGACAAGTGTGTGCAATATATAAAAACTCAGTGGCAGGACTTGCTTGCTCAAGCAGGGAATTAGGCTATGACAAATAAGAATTCAACGATTTGGCTGGCGCTACCTACGATCATCGCTGTGTGCGGATTACTCGGAATCAGCATCTGTGTTTTCGGGGCAATTCATGTTTATGTGAGAGATTTAGCGGTTGTAGATAAGATAAAAGTTCTAAAACAAACAAAAATAGCCCTAGAAGAAGAGGTTTTTCGTTTGACAGAAGAGCAGCGGAAAGCGAGTGAGAGGCTAAGGAAATCAGTTGAAGAATACTCTGTCTTAAATGCACAGCTGTCTGAAGTTGGGTCGACATTTTCTCAGGTTAAGAAGAGCTTGGCAGATATGGAATCAAAAGTAGCGAAGGGACGCTCTGAAGAAGAACGCCTTACTCTGTCTCGTAAAACATTGGAGGAGGATCTTGAATCCCTCACTCACAATAAAGCTGTGCTGGCCAAGGAAATCGCTTCCATGAGAGAACAGCGAGAGGCTTTGAGACCAGCTCAACTGAAGTATCAGGCTCTTAAGCAAGACAATGATTTAGCAGAAGGGAAGCAGGCAACACTTCAATCTCAGGTAATCAATCTGCAACAGAAACTAGGGGATATTCAGGCCAAGTATTCGATGCTTCAAACAGATTATTCTAGGTTACAAGCGGATTTATCTGTGAGTAAGAATGCTATGGAGAGTAGTGGCATCACCCTTCGTGAAGCCAAGAAACAGATTAAGTATTTGTCGGAGGAAGAAACTCGCCTGCAGAAGGAAAATGATTCGTTGAATGCTCAATTAGAGGTGAAGAGCCAGGAACTTAAAACCTATGAGGTGGCAATTGAAAAGGCGGTTGTCCGACTCAAGCAGGCAGAAGCATCGCAGTCAGCCCTGAACGATTTCAATGGTTACATGTCTCAACTATCTTCGCTTGTGGGCAAATACAACGCCGATGCGGATGCAATAAGATCCGTAATCAATGACCTTAAGGGGCTAGGTTCGCAGTTGCAGGATGCATTTAAGGAT
>OIWU01004253.1_pt1 | contig 10348 bp, 10 predicted proteins | sample 1587711 | NCBI WGS metagenome assembly OIWU01 (sample SAMEA3888909, study PRJEB22519) | human gut metagenome | biome: human gut; feature: human-associated habitat; material: faeces | place: Denmark | collected 2010 | reverse complement strand
AATCGGTAGCAACCCCGTTGGAGAAATCTGACGGGGTATTTTTATACCCATTTTTTAGCCTGTCTGCCCTGTGCAGATGGGCTTTTCTTATGCCAGACAGTATCTGTCGTTTGCCGGGAAGTCCAGCAAAGACTTCCTATTATATTTGTCTGGTCCCGGTGTATATGATTCCCCGGCTGCGGATGTGGAGAGCACCTCCGTACCCGGCAGGAACGGAGACATCCTCACCGAGAATGCAAAGGCAGGCCGCCGCAGATATCAGAACGTGGATATCAAGTATAAAGCTTTTTTCTTCAACGGACTGCCAGCTAAGACAGCAGCAGTCAAGGCATGGCTTCTGTCGCCGGTGGGGTATCAGAAATTGCAGGATACCTACGACCCGGATTTCTTTCGGATGGCGGTCTGCAAGGATGCCCTTGCTTTTGATGTGACTGCTCAGAAAGCCGCTGAGATGGAGCTGGCATTTAACTGTAAGCCCCAGAGGTGGAGCGTGGACGGGCAGCGGACAATCCGGCTGGATGGCAGGTCGACCTTAAAGAACCCCTTCGCTTTTCCTGCACAGCCCATCTTCAAGGTTTACGGAGACAGCGGCGGCGAGCTGTATGTGGGGGAAGAGAAGATCACCATCCACAGCATCAAAGACTATGTGCTGCTCAACTGTGAGACGCACAACGCTTACAACGCTTCCGGCTTCTGCAATGAGACCATCCTTTCGGATGACTTCCCGGAACTGCCGGAGGGAAAGACACAGATCACATGGACAGGCGGTATCACGGCGGTGGAAGTCATTCCCCGTTGGTGGACGCTCTGAGGGGAGGTGCAGCCAGTGATCCCATGTTTATATGATTCCAGAGAAATGAAATTTGATAATAACGGCATTGGAAAGCTGGCAGATGCACAGTCTTGTACCGTGACTGAAAAACGAAACGGTAGCTATGAGCTGAAGCTCATCTGTCCGGCAGATGGCATCCACGCTGAGATGCTAGAGGAGGGAAACGTCATCCTTGCCAAACCATCTGATACGATGCAGCCGCAGCCGTTCCGAATCTACAAGATCACGACTCCGATCGATGGAAAGCTGGAAGTTCAGGCACGGCATATTTCCTATCAGCTCAACTTTATCACGGTATCGCCTTTTTCAGTGACCGGCTGCGTCGGGGCAATGCAGGGGCTGAAAAGCCATGCGGCTTCCGACTGTCCGTTCTCAGTTTGGACAGATGTGGCATCCAGTGCGATGTTTACTGTGTCCGTTCCGGCATCTTTCCGAAACTGTCTGGGCGGTATGGATGGTTCGGTATTGGATACTTTTGGAGGAGAGTTCGAGTGGGACCGCTACACAGTCAAGTTTCACAGAGCCAGAGGTGCGGACCACAACGTTCATATCGTCTACGGCAAAAACCTGACGGATTTCAAGATGGAGAAATCCATCGAGAATACCATTACAGGAGTGCATCCGTACTGGGTGGACAACGAAACACAGGCGGTTATGGAACTGCCAGAAAAAGTGGTCATGGTCAGCCGAAAATCTGTGCCGTATCAGAAGATTACGGTGCTGGACTGCACCAGTGCCTTTCAGGAAAAGCCATCGGAAGCGGCTTTGCGAGAGTATGCACAGGACTATATTGATACGACCAGCCTGACAGAGCCGGAGGTCGACATTAAAATCGACTTCATTCAGCTTTGGAATACACCCGGATATGAGGATGTTGTACAGGCAGAACAGGTCTCGCTCTGTGATACGGTTCATGTGTATATCTCGAAGCTGGGCATCGAAGCCAGTTCCAAGGTTACAGAAACCGAATATGACTCGCTTTTGGAACGGTATAACAGCATCACGCTGTCGAATTCTACGGTCAGCAGCCGAAATTCCTCCCTGACAAGCTCCCTTAACAGTATCCGAAATACAGCAACCGCCGCATACGATACCGCAGTCCGTGTGGAAACAGCAGTGGGAGAGCAGATGGGCGGCATTTCGGCCTCCATTATCTATGATGGTGCGTTGTTTGCTGCACTGTTCGGCCTTCATTATAAAAATGAGACGGACAGTAAGGGGAATACGACTCGGTACGCATTCAACGCAGCAACTCTGAAACAGTCAACGGTTGCGTGGAAGAATAGCCCGGCCGGATTTTTTGTTTCCACAGATGGCGGGAAGACATGGGGATATGGCTGGGAGTCAGATGATTCCGCAGTCAAAACAGCAATCCTGCTGGAGCAGACACTCAAGGAACTGGACGACCGTTACAAGAAAGCAGCCGAGCTTTCCGAGGAGTTGCTGGAGGAACTGGATGAGCGGTACAAAACAGCGACCGCTATTTCTGTTGAACTTCAGAAAACACTCGATCAGCGGTACGAAACGGCAAAGAAGCTGTCCAAAGAACTGTATGAGGAACTGGATAAGCGGTATGGCACCCTAACAGAAATCTCAGAGGATTTGCAGAAGGAACTGGACGCGAAGTATCAGCTGCATACCCCTGTGTCCGAAACTGCGCCGGAAGCTCCGAAAGAGAAAGCCCTCTGGGTCGATAAGAAGAACCTTCGGTTAAAACTGTGGGACGGGGAACAGTGGCAGACAGTTGGTTATGAACCGGAAAAACCTGATCCAGAGCCAACGGAACCGGCTGAGCCAACCACACCGACCGATCCTGAGACCCCGGATATCGAAAAGCCGGGTAGTGAAGATAAGGATACGGAAAACAAAGAGGAAACAGATAATAAGGATCAGGAAGGAGGAAGTTCGTAATGCTTACAGGCATTTATCAGGAAGTGGAATTGTCGCTGACGGAGAATCTGATCCCGGTGACGGTTCCGGTCAAGCAGTATGACAATAAGGCGAGAAAAGTTCGCTGTGTTTTGTATAACAACTCTGTGGAATATACCGTGCCGCAGAATTGTATTGTAGCCTGTTCCGGTACCCGTCCGGACGGTACGATCTTCCACTACACGAGCGAAACTGCGCCAGACCTTGTATTCGTTGAGAAGGGGGCGGTCCTCTTTACGATCACGACCTTCATGACGGCGCAGGCCGGACGTTTTCCGCTGGATGTTGTTATGCTCAGCACAGAAGGTGATGTCCTTGGCTCATTCTCTCTTACGTTAAAGGTGGAAAGGGCGGCCATCAATAACGGCAAGATCGCCACTTACACATTTGCAGCATTCCTGAAAGCTGTTCGGGATGGCATCCTAAATCTGTTTATAGACAAGGCAGGCTGCTTTGGCTTTGAGTCGGATGACGGTCTGGGACTGAGTGATAGATCGGAGTCCAGTTCCGTAGAAAAGCTGTGCCGTGAGATCGTGGAAGGATCGATTACGGAGGATGGCTATTTTGCATTTGAAACAAAATGCGACCTTGGGCTGATATTCACAACCGATGAAGAAGGACATCTGGTCGTGGAATATGGCGAGGATGATGTGTCAGTGTAAGGCTGACAGAAAGGGGTAATATGGCAAAATACACAGGCCGCCGGATCGTTCCCAAACATGCAGGCGAATGGGACATCCGGAAAGAATATGAAGAGCTGCAGATCGTACTGGATGCAGACAGCGGCAACAGTTTTATCTCCAATCTTCCAGTGCCGAAAGGAACGGCTCTGAGTGATGAGAAGTATTGGAGCCTGTTCAGCCTGCATAGTGAGCAGATTGCAGAGGCAGAGGAGCATCTGACCCAGACGGCCGAAGATATCCGCTCAGAGCTTTCGGAAACAGAAAACCGGATCAACAAAAATGTATCCGACACGGAAGGCCGTATCAATGAAAGTCTCTCCAGCACAGAAAGTAAGGTAAACACCAGCCTGTCCGAGACAGAAAACCGTGTGACTGCGCGTGTGGAGAATGCAAAATCGGATCTGACTGCAAAAGTCGCAGCGGCAGAGCAGCAGCTGGAGTTTTCTGGGAACTTTATCTATCTGGGTGCGAAGGGGAATAAGCTACTTACGAAACCAGAGCCGGTTCCGTATAATCCGGATGCTCTTTTGACCTATATCTCCTATGATACAGTGGAAGGGACGCTGGTGACAGCGGACTGGTCGGATTCTCCAAAAGAGAATGATATCATCGTTTTTGTAGTGGACTGTAAATATCCGGAACGGTCTTATGGCTACTTTCCGTTCAAGGTGGATGGCAGGATGCCGTTTGGCGATCATATCTGCTCGGTGCGATGAATGGCAGCAGGAAACGTTATGAAGGTCTGGCAGGATGCACGGATTACAAGAAGGCTGTGCAGATCATCAAGGATGGCGGCTATGCCACCAGCCACACCTATGTGCAGAATCTCTGCAATATCATCGAACGCTGGAACCTGACACAGTATAATGCCTCAGCCCAGAACCAGGGAGGTAACATCTCTGGCTGGTATCGTGTGCGTAAGAGCTGGCAGAATGCAGCTTCCCAGAAAGGGGCGTTCCATGATCTGTCCTATGCGAAGCAGTGCGCGGATGCGAATCCGGGGTATACGGTTTTTGACCCGACCGGCAAGGCGGTCTATCCTGTGAATCAGACTGCATCTGTGCCGTATGCGGTTCGCGTGTCCATCAATGACCTCAATATCCGTAAAGGACCGGGCACGAATTACGGTAAGACCGGTTATTATACCGGAAAGGGCGTGTTCACCATCGTGGCGGAGTCCGCTGGAACTGGTTCTGTGAAAGGCTGGGGCAAGCTGAAATCCGGTGCAGGCTGGATCGCACTTGACTTCGCAGCACGTATCTAACCTTCATGGGCTTTCCTGAAAAGGAGAGCCTTTTACATACAACGCAATCGTCAGTTCTGCCCGATTATATGGGCATATATTCTACGATTTATAGTTCGGATATCACTTGCTATAAGTGCCGGATAGAGCAAATATGTCACTACCCGAAGATAGGAAAAGGCGGTGGCATTACCACACGTTTTCCTTTCGGAAGGAAAATCTGACGAAAGGAGAGGACGATATGGATTCAAATGCTTTTCTGAATGACTTGATGTCAAAGATGAAGCTGCCGGAAGCAAAAGGAAAGAAAAAGGCAGAACAGAGTGAATCGGTGGCGCAGATTCTTGCCGCCATGCAAAAGGTCAAGACTGAGAAAAAGAAGCCGCCTGTAACCAGCTATGCACCAGTAAAAGAAATGCCGATGAATGAGCCGGAGAGTATGGAAGAATTCTCCCAGCTCGCATCCGATGTGATGCAGGAATGCCGGCCGGCAATGCCGACGGTGTCAGCAGCAAGCCAAGAGAAGGCTGTTCGGGTCGCCGCATATATCCGTGTTTCCTCCACCAATCCGGCACAGGAAGATTCGTATGAAATGCAGGAACGCTACTTTATGTCACTCCTGGCAGGAAATGCAGGGTGGACATCCGCCGGCATTTATTCCGATCATGGCATTTCTGCAACAAGCAGGGAAGGACGGACAGGTTTCAACCGTTTGCTCCGACACTGCAAGCAGGGGAAGATTGACCGTGTGATCTGCAAGTCCATCAGCCGTTTTGCCCGAAACACGCAGGACTTTCTTGTGGCATTGCGGACCTTAAAGGAAAACAATGTCACGATCCTGTTTGAGCGGGAAGCGATGGATACAGCGGATGCTTACAGCGAGTTCATTCTTACTACGCTGGCTGCCATTGCCCAGGAAGAGAGCCGTTCGATTTCAGCAAACATTGCATGGAGCAATCAGAAACGGTTTCCGGCCGGAAATGTCTGCAACAAGGATATCTACGGATACGAATTCCGCAAAGGGGAGTATACAGTGAACGAGAACGGATACCGATACCGGGCAGTGTTCATCATCCCGGAAGAAGCAGAGATTGTTCGGATGGTGTTCCGGCTTTTTACAAAAGAAGAGCTGAGCTTCACACAGATCGCCCAGAAGCTGGATGCCCTGCATATCCCGCCGCCGAACAGCGGATGCAGACAGCGGCAAAAGCGGAAGCCGACTGTGCTGCCAGCTGGCGCACTAAAGGAAGAAGATAAGCGGGGGTGGACGGCAACGGATGTTCGGTACATGATTGCAAATGTTCGTTACTGCGGTTCCGTACTTTGTCAGAAGACCTACACCGATCACAGGAATGGGCATAAACAGAAGGTCAATAAGGGGGAAAAGCCGAAATACCTGATACGAAATCATCATCCGGCTATCATTTCGGAAGAATTGTGGCAGGAAGCACAGGAAGTCTGGAAGGCATACACGGCAAAGTATAGGGGCATTGAAAAGGGAAGAAACGAAAGAAACTATTCCAAGCTCCTGCTATGTGGAGAATGCGGACGGTATTTTCAAGGCCATTCCACAACAAGGACAACCATCTGGCGGTGTGCTACGAAGCTCGCCCAGCAGGGACAGAAGCGCTGCCGAATGGAACCGATTTATGAAGAGCAGATCCAGACGCTGCTTTGCAAAGCATTTGCCGAAAAATTCAAGCTGGGTGAGAAGATAGATGCAGAAGTCCATGAGATCATGCAGATGATCTCCAAAGCACCCATTGATAATGCGAGAAATCAGGCATTAAAGAACCTGACTGAGAAGCTGAGAGAGATTCATGATTTCGACCATATGGAGCAGGAAGGGGATTTTCTGAAACGCCAGCTGTCTGCAGTGAACTATAGCATTCGGGATGTCCACCAGCACATTCGGGATATTCAGGCGGAAAAAGAAGCATTGAAAGTGCGATGTGAGGTGCTGGGAGAACCGAGAGATAAAGAAGCAGTCACAGAGTTAGAAAACCGACTTCTCAATGAAGAAGAACAGCTGGAGAAGCTGGAACATGAAGCCCAGCAACAGGCCGAACAGGTCCGGTACATGGAAGATTACTGGAAGAAGCTGGAGCAGACCCATGAAATCCGGGAGAAAACGCTGCAATGGCTGGATTCTCTGGCGGGAGGGAGGCAGATGTTTCTGGATGAAGCAGTTGGAACGTATGTGAAAGCCTTTGTGCTTTCCGTTACCATTTTTTCACCGAAACATTTTAGAATCCACTGGTTTGATGACACCTGTACGGAAGTGGAGTGTGACAGCGTATTTGAGGGCTATCAGCAGCCTGGCATGATAAGGAGGAAGTATTGATGAACAGACAAATGACACAAGGGACGGCTGCAAACAATGTGCAGGTGATTCCGGCAACGAAGCGGAGAGTGTCTGCCGGCGGTCAGCTGAAAAAGGCAAAGGACATCCGGGTTGCCGCTTACGGCCGTGTTTCAACCGATGAGCTTGCCCAGCAGACTTCGTATGAGGGGCAGAAAAGCTATTACACGAAGCTGATCAATGAAAAAGAAGGCTGGACTTTTGCCGGAATGTATGCAGATGAAGCAATCTCCGGCACCAACCGTAACCACCGCACCGAGTTTAATCAGATGATGCAGGATGCGCTGGACGGGAAGATCGATTACATCATTACAAAGTCCATTTCCCGATTTGCAAGAAATACGGTCGATACGCTGAACTGCGTGAGACAACTTCGGCAGTGTGACCCGCCAATCGGTGTATACTTCGAAAAGGAGAACATCGACACGCTGGATGCGTCTGGCGAACTGCTCCTGACCATCCTTTCAGCATTGGCACAGGAAGAAAGCAATTCAATTTCCAAGAATATCAGTTGGAGTATTCAAAAGCGGTTTCAGGAAGGGATTGCCTTTGGAAATCCACGGTCGGTCTACGGGTATACGGACGGTGAGACGAATAAGGACTGGGTCATTGTAGAAGAACAGGCCAGGGTGGTGCGGTTCATCTTCGATGAGTTCCTTCTGGGAAAATCTTCTTACAAAATCAGCAATGAACTGAATGAAAAGGGAATCCCTTCATCCAAAGGGACAAAATGGCAGAGCGAAAGTGTGGATTTTATCCTCCGGAATGAAAAATATGTAGGTGACTGCGAAATGCAGAAAACGGTTACCGTTGATTTTCTGAGCCACAAGACGATTCCGAATAATGGAGAAGCTCCGAAATTCTATGTGACGGACCACCATGTCCCGATTATCAATCGCGCGGTATGGATGCGGGCACAGGAAATCCTGGCACACAGAAAGAAAAACCGAACGAAAAAGAAGGATGAAAAGCGGGAAAAACGAGTGGGCAAGGATGTCTTTGATAACCTGGTATGCGGAAAATGCGGGGCCCCCTTTTACCGTAGAACCCTGCAGGCAAGAGCCACGCACTTCGAGGATGACAGGTGCCTGGATGCCTGCCGCAGTGAGCTGTTGGCACAGGGGAGTTCGCCGGATGGATTGACATAGATGGAGGAAAACAAAACGTTAATGCCGCCGAAGGAGCAGGCATTGGAGACTGAAAGCCCCACGTTTGCCCTGTGTCGGGCAGAAGGGTCTCCATCGCAAAACAATCCCACCCCGGAAGAAAAAGCCGACAGTGGGGCAATGTGAGGGGCGTGTGGCGAAGCAAAGGAAAAGGCTGGATCAGAAAAATAGAATATCCGAAATAAAAGAAGCCCACTTGGTTACCATCCGGCTTGCTTAAAGCGTAGCAGGCAGGAACGGAAACCAGGTGGGCTTTTTTCAATAATCAAATAAGTGAGCTTTTTGCACCGATATTTAGGTCATCAATTTTCGAGTTGATGGCCTATTTTTTGCGTCTAAAAACGTAGAAGCACTATATGTAGTGGCTGATGATTATTTTATACCGATATATTGTATTTTGCCGAAGAGATGCGTAGTAAAGGAAATTTCTATATCCAAACGGTGGATCAGAAACCTACATATTTATATGGCTATATCCGGGTCAGCACCCGTGACCAGAACGAGGACCGACAGTTGATTGCACTGCGAGAACTGAAGATCCCGGAGAAAAACATCTTTATGGACAAGCAGTCCGGCAAGGACTTCAACCGTCCGCAGTACAAGCGGCTGGTGCGGAAATTGAAAAAAGACGATCTGCTCTATATCAAGAGCATCGACCGTCTTGGACGCAACTATGAAGAAATTCTACAGTAATGGCGGATTCTCGCGAAAGAAAAAGGCGGTGACATTGTGGTGTTGGATATGCCGCTGCTCGATACTCGCCGGGGAAAAGGCCTAATGGGAACATTCCTTTCCGATATTGTGCTGCAAGTGCTGTCCTTTGTGGCAAAAAACGAGCGTACAAACATCAAACAGCGCCAAGCCGAGAGAATTGCTGTTGCCAAAGCACAAGGCATTAAATTCGGTAGACCGCCCCTACCCTTGCCGGACAATTTCTATGAAGTACACAAAGCATGGCGCAGTAAGAAAATAACCCTGAAACAAGCAGCGTAAGCCTGCAATATGCCGATTGGTACATTCTACGGAAAGGTAAGAAAATTTGAAAATGTGGCTTAAACAAATCATGCCCTGAATTTGTAAAGGTGTACTTTTGCAAATTAGGACATTAAATCCATACTCTTCAATATTATACACAAAAATGCACGATTTTTCAATATGTTGAGACGAACATTTTCGATGATAATTGTAACTTTTCTGTGTTTTGCAAACGTACACATTTGAAAAATATATTTGGAGGGAAAGAGAATGACTTTAAAAGAGCAATTGCTTTCTGAACTTCGTCAGCAAAACGAAATAGCTCAGGAAGAAATTAAAAAGTTAGAGGCAGATATTAGTGCTGAAGCGTTTGCCATGTCTACTGTTACTGGCGGTGCCTTAGCCGGTGCAGCAAGAAGTGCCTGTCAAAATCGTATGCAAGCAGCTTCTGCAAAAAAGGAACGAGTAAAACAACAAAACGCTTGGATAAGCGAAATGCTGACCAAATACAGATAATAGCGAGGAGGTATCTGATATGATGACGTATATTGGTATGGGTGCCTTACTTGTTGGTTGCTTTATGCTCGTCGGTGGCTGGCAATCCGGTGTAAAAGGCAAACTTATGGGACAGGGCGCAATTCTGATTGTGGCCGGTGCATGCATTGGAATTGGAGGAAATCCTGCACGTGATATGCCTAACGGCTCGCCTGGCATGGTAGCTTTAGGTTTCTTGGGTATCGCAGCTGTAATTTTGATGTTTGTGCTTGACAACAAAAAGAATGCTGCGACGAAGAAGGAAGCTGCTCAGAAACAAGCAGAAGTTATTGGAGCTACCATGTTAGACCGCTTTTTTGTTGAATGTGTGCTTTCGGAAGCAGATGATTTTTCAAAGCCCAAGAACAAACAAAGGGCGCAGCTTTTGGCTGACAAATACAACTTGAAATACCCGAATGGAATTGAAGAATTATACAAACAGGGACTGAATGGACATAAAGTGGTCAGCCAACGGTTCGTGCTTAATCGTCTTGAGGAAAAGCGTGCAGAAGAGCGGAAAGAGTTCGAGCGCCTCAATAAATACTCTGACCTTACAGGCAAAGCCAAAAGAATTGCAATGCTTACAGATCGAGCCGCCGAATTGAGAAAAGAAGCTAAAAGCCA
>OIWU01004248.1_pt1 | contig 10353 bp, 12 predicted proteins | sample 1587711 | NCBI WGS metagenome assembly OIWU01 (sample SAMEA3888909, study PRJEB22519) | human gut metagenome | biome: human gut; feature: human-associated habitat; material: faeces | place: Denmark | collected 2010 | reverse complement strand
TTGCTATTGCTATCATCAATCAGTTTCCTGCTTATGTAGAATCTTCTCGTAATATGATTGAGCAGTACAACGCAATGTGCGACAAAGTTCTTCAAAGCAATGATGATAGCCGTAAGGATGCGGTCATGGCTTATAAAACCATTCTGGACGATCTTAGTATTCTGCTCAAGCAGGACGGTATTACGCCAGAACAACAAGAGAAAATTACGGATAAGATGATTCTTGTTGCAGATAAAATTGCCGATCTTCACGAAGATAACCGCAACTTCCTTGAGGGGATCATTAAATATGGAACACCGTTAATCGGGGGTGCATTGTTGTTGGGGGCAGTAATTCTCGGAGTCAATGTTAAAGGAACAAAATTGCCTACCATAAATGGAAAAAAATAATATCCAATCGTAATTGGCTATTGTGTTCGCTAATGAGTTCAGAGAAGAGTTTGGATTGAAAACAAAAATGACTCACGCTGAAAGAAAAGAGCTTGAAGAGTTGGAAGAAAAGCGCAGAAAGCAGGAAGTTCAGCGTCAGAAAAATGCGGCTTTCCAAGACAGAGTCGCTCAGCAGAAAGCAAAGGTTGATGCTCAGAAAGGCAAAATGCCAGAAGCATCTACGCAAAGTGCAGTGACTTCCAAAATGTCTATCAAAGAACAGATGGAGTTGTTACAACAAATTAAGAGTCTGCTGGATGTAGGAGTTTTAACACCCGAAGAATTCGAGAAAAAGAAGCAAGAAATACTGAATAGTTAACTTCGATAATGACTAAGCCAAAGGCGATCAACCGTAAAAAGTTGGTCGCCTTGTTTCGTTATCTACATAGCAGAGCCGACCGCCCATGTCAATGGTCGAGATGAACGGGCTTCGCCCGCCGTTGACATGGGCGCCCGTCTCCGCTGTATGGCAATCAAGGGGCAACAGCAAAAAGTGCTGCCGCCCCTGTTCATAAAAAAGATACAACTGCAATGGCAAGTATTTCCTGTGCAAATATTGACAATAAGGGTCGCTATCAGTAGAATTATATCGTGGAATTTTATCCGCACATAAAAATTGAATAAGAATGTTCAAACATATTTTGTGAAAGTCGGATTTGTCTGACACGGTATCGGTACACCGGAAGTACCGAACTGCTCCACCACGCCTTTGGTTCTGTTGGCGGGAGCTGTAGAAAGCAGAACCCCGACTTTGATTTTTCAGAGCCGATTACATAGAACATCACTTTGAAGCGAGAGCTATGCTCCCGCCGATTTCTGATGTTTTGTGTAATCGGCTCTTTTTGTTTTGTCATTTTTCCAAAACACCGTTCAGCGCCAAATGCGTGAACTTGAAAAATCGGCGAAAACGAAAAGGCTGGGTAGCGTAGAGCAAGATTCTACCATGGGTCCAAATTTCGCCATCTGCTCATTTTGCTCCTCATGGAATCTTGTTGGGGAGTGCCTTCCCCAAACCCTGCTCTGTTCCGTAAAGCGGGAGCGATGCGGCTAACGCCGATTTTCTATTTTCAAAAAACGAAGGAGGAACCGAATGGCAAAAACCTACAACACACCGAAACGCAACCACATCGTAAAAACACGTCTGGACGATGAAGAACACGCAGATTTTCTTCGCCGCTTGAAGAGTTATGGCATGAATCAATCAGCGTTTATCCGTGAAGCGATCTCTGGTGCAACCATCAAACCAACCATCGTGGCAACATTGGTTAGTGACGATCTGCTCGCTGCCATTGGAAAGCTGACAGCCGAGTACGGCAGAATCGGAAACAATCTGAACCAGATTGCCCGACACCTCAATGAATGGCGAATTCCTTATCCTACCATGGCTAAGGAATTGCAGGATGCCGTCGCAGAGCTTGCCACTCTGAAATTTGAAGTGATGAAAAAGGTAGGTGATGCTGTTGGCAACATTCAAGCATATAAGCTCTAAAAATGCTGACTACTATGCCGCCGAAGCCTACCTCACTTTTGAGCACGACGAGTTTACCATGAAGCCCACCCTGGACGAAAACGGCAGGCTTATCCCAAGACAGGACTACCGCATTTCTACGCTAAACTGCGGTGACGAAGATTTTGCGATTGCCTGTCTGAGAGCCAATCTCCGCTATGGTAAAAATCAAAAACGGGAAGATGTCAAAAGTCATCACTATATCATCAGCTTCGATCCCAAGGATGTTCCCGACCACGGATTGACCGTAGATCTGGCGCAGAGCCTTGGTGAGAAATTCTGCAAGGAACACTTTCCCGGTCATCAGGCTATTGTCTGTACCCATCCCGACGGTCACAACGGCAGCGGCAATGTTCATGTACACATCGTTATCAATTCTCTGCGAATTGAAGAAGTTCCGTTCATGCCGTATATGGACAGATCATGCGATACCCGACCGGGCATGAAGCACCGATGCACCAACGCAGCTATGGAATACTTCCGTTCCGAGGTTATGGAAATGTGCCACGATGCAGGCCTGTATCAGATTGATCTGCTGAATGGTAGCAAGACAAGAGTGACCGAGCGTGAGTATTGGGCAAAGAAGAAAGGACAACTTGCGCTGGATGAAGAAAATGCAGTCCTTGCCGAACAGGGCTTGCCCGTCAAGCAGACCAAATTTGAAACAGACAAAGACAAGCTCCGTGAAGAAATCCGCATGGCACTTTCTGATGCTGTCAGCTTTGAAGACTTTGCGGAAAAACTTCTCCGCCGTGGCATTACTGTCAAAGAAAGCCGTGGGCGCTTGTCCTATCTCACACCCGACCGCACCAAGCCCATCACAGCACGAAAGCTGGGTGACGATTTTGATAAAGCTGCTGTATTCGCAATCTTTGTCAGAAACACAAAACGAGTGAGGGCAAAAACCGACACTATCCATTCTGCACCCGCTATGCAGAAAATTATCAATGAGCGTGATACTGTCAGCCGCATGGTAGATATTGATGCCGCAAAGGAAAAAGGAAAAGGTTACGAGCATTGGGCAAAGAAACACAATCTCAAAAATGCCAGCCGTGCCTATCTGCTGTATAAGGAAATGGGATTTGATTCTCCCGAAGCATTGGCTACCGCCTGTGATGCCGCCCACGAAAAGCTGAGTGATATTCGCACAGAAATGAAATCAGTGGAAGCTACAATCGCAGAAAAGAAAGAGCTTCGTAATCATGTGCTGAACTATCACAAGACCCGATATGTAATCGACGAAATGAAAGCCTGCAAAAATGAGAAAGCTCGCCAGAAATACCGTGATGAACATGACAGCGACTTCATCATTCTGAACACCGCCAAATGCTACTTTGATTCCAAAGGCTTGAAGAAGCTACCGAGCCACAAGGCGTTGCAGACGGAAGTGGAGCAGCTTATCAAAGAGAAAAACGAGCTTTACAACCAGTACCAGACCGCTAAGGAAGAAGCACAGCGTCTCGGTACCATTCGTCATAATCTGGAGCAGACCCTTGGCAGAAAAATCGAACACAAGAAGGAACAGGAGCGATAATTCTTTCCCTTCGATTCGTTTTCATTCCTATCCGGCAAGTTCCCAAATTGGGAACTTGCCACCACAAAACAGAAAGGACAATTTTTATATGAACGAAAAGAAAAACAGAAATTACACAGTCAAAGAAAATGGCAACATAGTTGTTCACAACTACTGTGCGGCAGCGTTGCCGAAGATCACCGTGACCATTCACTCCGGTCAGACTACTTACCGCTTTAACGGAAGTTACGATGGAACACGAAGTCTTTCCGGTAAACTGCTCGACCACATGGCAAAAGATAATTAAAAATGCTCAAAAAATATTATAACGAAAAGGTGGATTTATTCACGAATGTGTGATATGATATATACAAGCAATCCTGTATTGGCAGACTGCCCGCCGATTAAGGAGGAACAAGACATGAACAGGCAGTCTGACAAAATTACTGCGATCTACTGTAGGCTGAGTCGTGATGACGAACTTGCAGGAGAGAGCAACAGCATTGTCAATCAAAAGGCGATTCTCAAGAAATACGCAAAAGAACAAGGTTTCCGAAACATCCAGTTTTTTGTGGACGATGGTTACTCCGGTGCTAACTTCAACCGCCCCGACTGGAAACGAATGATTGAGTTGGTCGAGAACGATAAGGTCGGCGTTATCATTGCAAAGGATATGAGTCGTATCGGCAGAAATTATCTGGAAGTCGGTCTTTACACGGAAATGCTTTTTCCCGAACACGATATCCGCTTCATCGCTGTGAACAGCGGTGTGGACAGTGCCAATCAGCAGGATAATGACTTTACTCCGTTCTTGAATATCATCAATGAGTTCTATGTCAAGGACAGCAGTAAAAAGGTCAAAGCGGTTATGAAGCAGAAAGGCGAATCCGGTGAGTATCTGACCACCAACCCGCCCTACGGCTACATGAAAGACCCCGACAACCCCAAAAGACATTGGATTGTCGATGATGAAGCCGCAGCAGTTGTCCGTCATATCTTCGCATGGTGCATGGAAGGCTTCGGTCCCTCTCAAATCGCCAAGAAGCTGAAAGAAGCAAAGGTGGATTGTCCGACAGTTCATTGGATGAAGATGGGACGAAATGCTCCTGCAAAGACACCGGATAATCCTTACGATTGGGCACCACGCACCATCACCGGCATACTGGAAAAGATGGAATACCTTGGTCACATGGTCAATTTCAAAACCCGTAAGCAGTCGTACAGAAGCAAAAAGAAACTCGAAAACCCTCAAGACCAATGGAAGATTTTCGAGAACACCCATGAAGCCATTATTGACGAAGAAACCTTTGCCCGTGTGCAGGAGCTTCGCAAGAACAAACGCAGACCCGCCCGAACAGGCAAGACCAATATGTTCTCCGGTCTCGTCCGCTGTGCCGATTGCGGTGAGAAATTGTACTACTGTACCAGCAACAGTTTTGAAACCAGACAAGATCACTTTGTATGCTCCACTTCCCGTAAAAAGGGCAAGGAGGTCTGCGACACTCACTTCATCCGAGCTGTGGTGCTGGAAGAAGGTACACTTCAACACATGAGGTTGGTGATCCAGTGTGTTGCTGATTATGAGGATGCGTTCCGCAGGGCGTTGGGTGCAAAGCGAAGCGAGGAAGCAAAGAAAGACCTTTCTGCCAAAAAGCGAACCCTGCAGAAATCCGAAAATCGTCTGGCTGAACTGGACAGATTGTTCAAGCGTATTTATGAGGATATGGTTAACGGAAAACTGTCCGAAACACGTTTTCAGATGTTGGCTGATGATTATGAGCAGGAGCAGGCAGACCTGAGAGCCAAGATTGAAATGCTTGAAAACGAAATACAGAATCAAGAAGATCAAGCGGAGAATGTTGATAGGTTTATCCGACAGGCAAAGAAATACCTGTACTTGGAGAAGCTGACACCCACTATTCTGAACGATATGGTCAATGCCGTATATGTTCATGCACCGGACAAGTCAAGCGGACACCGAGTGTAGGATGTGACAATCAGCTACAACTATATCGGCATACTCCCCGCCAATTTACTCTATGACGTTATGAACGGAAAAGCGGCATGATTACTCATGCCGCTTCCCGAAAACAATATACTGTTTTATTGGACCGCCCCGAAGGTCCGTTCTTTTTGCATTTTGGGCGGATCTGCGCTATAATCAGAAAAAACCTGCCCGGAGGCCCACTATGGATCTGATCTGCCCCATCTGCGGCGCGCCGCTTTTGCGCGAGGGCCGCGCCTATCGCTGCGAACGCCGCCACAGCTATGACATGGCCCGCAGCGGCTACGTCAATCTGCTCCCGCCCTCGCCCGCCGGAAAGCGGCACGGGGACGACAGGCGGATGGTCGCCGCGCGGACGGCGTTCTTTGCGCGCGGGTATTATGACCATCTGCAGCGGTTCGTCGCAAGGCTGGCCGCGGAACTGACCGGTGCGGCCCCCGTCATCGTCGACGCGGGCTGCGGCGAGGGCGCGTACACCCGCCGGGTGTTCGACGCGCTTGCGGCAAGCGGCCGGGCGCCGGAGCTCTTCGGCGTGGATATTTCGACGGATGCTCTGCGGCACGCGGCGCGCCTCGTGCCGGAGGGCGTTTTCTGCGCGGCGAGCACGGCGCATCTCCCGCTGCCAGACGGCTGTGCCGATTTGATTTTGAACATCTTTTCGCCGTTCATGCCAGCGGAATTCCGCCGCGTGCTGCGGCCGGACGGGCATCTGCTGCGCGTGGTACCGATGGAGCGGCACCTCTGGGAGCTGAAGGCCGCCGTCTACGACACGCCTTATGAAAATCCGCCCGCGGATCTTGCCGCAGACGGATTTACCCTCGTTCGTCAGGAGGAGCTCCGCCGGACGATCACATTGACCTCGCAGGAGGACATTCAGGCGCTGTTCCAGATGACGCCGTATTATTATAAGACCGGGGCGGACGACCAGCGGAAGCTCGAAGCGTTCCGGACGCTGGACGTCACGACGGAATTTGCAGTCGCGGTCTATGCCGTGTCATAACGGCAGCTCCAGAAAGCTCCGGTACGTCCGGAAGCCCGCGGACTCGTAGAACCGCTGCGCGTCCTCGTTGAATGACCAGATGTCCAGCTCGAGGCCCGGAAAGCCCAGCCGCGCGGCCTCGCGCCGGCAGAACTCGATCATGGCCGTCGCCGCGCCGCGGCGGCGATAAGCGGCGTCCACGCCGAACTCCTCAATGTGGTAGATGCGCCGTGCGTGCTGATAGGCCGACTCCGGCCGGTCGACATACTGAACCAGCGCAAAGCCGCACACCTGCGCCCCGGCGCAGGCGACCACGATGTCTTCCTTCGGCGCGTCCAGCGCCTGTGCGGCCCGCGCGGCCAGCGCTTCGCAGAAGCCGGGCCGGAAAATATCGGGGCGGCCCGCCGCATGCAGCGCGCTCACCATGGCGCGCAGCTCGTTCACGCGCGCAAGATCGTCCCGCGCCGCATAGCGCACCGTCCAGTCGATCTGCTCCATTCCATTCCACCTCCCGCAGCTGTTTCTTGGCAATATTTTATTCCGGCCGCCCCGCCCTGTCAAGCGCAGCCGGATCATTCTGACAGGAGGGATCATCATGTCCATCACAGAGCACCGCTTTCTGGATTCCAACGCGATCAAGCTGATCGCCATATTGGCCATGACGGTCGACCACATTGCGTGGGCCGTCTTCCCCGGCTATCCGCGCGCAGCGCTGCCGCTGCTGATGCATCTGATCGGCCGCATCACCTGCCCGATCATGTGCTATTTCATCGCCGAGGGCTTCCATCACACGCACGACGTCCGCAAATATACCGCGCGGCTGTTCCTGTTCGCGTTCCTGTCGCACTTCTGCTATCTCTATGCCTCAGCCGACTTTATCGACTGGCATTCGTTCATCCCGTTCTACTATGGCAGTCTGCTGAACCAGACGAGCGTGATGTGGTCGCTCGCGTGGGGCCTTGTGATGCTGCGCGTGGCGAACAGCGGCAGGGTCGCCGACCGGCTCAAGCCGCTGCTTATCATCCTGATCTGCGTGGCCAGCTTCCCGAGCGACTGGAGCTGCGTTGCGTCGCTCTGTGTGCTGGCGTTCGGCACGAACCGGGGCGACCTGAAAAAGCAGGGGCTCTGGCTGGCCATCTATGTCGCGATCTATGCCGTGGTCTATTGCTGCGCCATCGACGTGGTCTACGGGCTGCTGCAGATGGGCGTCGTCCTCTCGCTGCCGATCCTTCGCTGCTACAACGGGCAGCGCGGACGCGACGATCGCGTCAACCGCGTGATGAAGTGGCTGTTTTACCTCTATTATCCGCTGCATCTGCTGCTGATCGGCATTTTGTCCGCATAACGAAACCGGCTCCTTCTTCTTGAGAAGGGGCCGGTTTTGTGGGCGGCCAATGGCCGCCCGCCTCCGCGCGCTGCGAAAAGCCCCCTCTATGAAGAGGGGGGAAAGAGCGCCAACGGCGATCTGGGGGAGAATTTTTCAAGCTCCCCCAGTCACGGCTCACGCCGTGACAACCCTCTCTACCAAGAGGGGGCCTTTGGGCCGATGAGGGCATCGGCCCCTACAGGGTGCGGTGCAAAATCAAAGAAGCGGGCGGACAGAGTCGTCCGCCCCTACAATATCCAAAGAGATCCGTGTCGTTATTTGCCGGAGGTATCGGGCTGGCGCTCGTCGCCGAAGAAGAAGACGGCGACCGTGCCGGGGCCGCAGTGCGAGGCGATGATCGTGCCGATCTCGTTGACGCGGATGTCGCCCTGAATATGCGGGAAATGCTCCGCGACGGCCTGCCGCGTGACCTCAGCCTCGGTCGGGCAGTTGGAATGGCATATAAAGCACTTGCCGCTGTAGTTCACGCCGCCCTGTGCATGCTGCTCCATGGTGCGGATGGTCTCTTTCACGGCGTTTTTCTTGCCGCGGACCTTGCCGTAGGCGATGATCTTGCCCTTGTCGTCGAGACGCATGATGGGGCAGATGTCCAAAATGGTGGCGATGGTGGCCGTTGCGCCGGACATGCGGCCGCTGCGGCGGTAGAATTTCAGCTCGGTGGAATAGAACTGGTGGTGGACCTTATTGCAGTTGGCCGTGACCCAGTCCGCCGTCTCTTCGAGCGACTTTCCCGCGTCGCGCATGTCTGCCGCCGCGTCGACGAGCAGGCCGTAGCCCGAGGAGCTGCAGAGCGAGTCGATGACCACGAGCTTGCGCTCAGGATATTTTTCGCGCAGCACCTCGGCGGCGAGATTCGCGTTCTGCACCGAGGCGGTCATGCCGCTGCCGAATGCGATGTGCAGCACGTCGCCCCGCTCGAGCAGCGGCGCGAAGAAGTCCTCATACTGCGCCTCGTTGAGCTGCGAGGTCGACGGCAGCTTGCCGTCTGCGATGTACTGATAGAACCGGGGCAGCGACTGCGGATCGCGGCCCATGTCGTCGACGTGTGCCTCGCCGTCGACGCTGTAGGAATAGAACAGGACGGGCAGTTCGCGCTCCTGCACGTAGGAATAGGGCAGATCGATGGTGGATTCACACGAGAGAATGAATGCGGGCTGCATAAGGATATTCCTCCTGTTTCACAATTTCTTACATTATACCGGAACGTTTCGAAAAATAAAAGGGGACAAAGTGAAAACTTTGTCCCCTTTTGCCTGATTATTTTTCATTCATCGTGTCAAACCCGGCGACGCCCTGATCGGCCTCGCGCTGGGCGTGGGCGCACATGGCGTCATAGGTTTGCTGGCTGATATCGTGCTCGATCTTGCAGGCGTCCTGCTCGGCGGTTTTCTGGTCGACGCCGATGGCGATGAGAAACTGCGTAAGCGTGCGGTGCCGGTCGAGCATTTTGCTGGCAATCTCCATCCCGCTGGGCGTCAGGGTGATGAGACCGTCGCGGTCCATCGTGATGTGCCCGCTCTCGCGCAGGCGCTTGGTGGTGTAGGTGACGCTGGGCTTCGTGACGCCCAGATGCTCGGCCACGTCGATGGAGCGGATGTAGCCGTGCTTTTCCTGCATCATGAGCATGGCTTCCAAATAATCTTCTGAGGCTCTTAATATTTTCATGGCGTATGGCCATCCTTTCCAGCAAGTTTTACAATTTCTTATAGTATAGGTTAACACACTCTAACCAAAATTGCAAGAAAAATCGTTCGTCGGATTTTTTTTGAAAAAAGGGGCTTGACAGCAATGGTTCAAGATGCTAAACTGTGATGTGGTTAAAGGGGCTTAACCCTTCCGGACGCTCCGCGAAGGCCGCAAGCCATTCAACCGTTTTTTGATCCTGTGGGTTAGCAGGAGCTAACGGCTCGGTGCATCGGGCGGTTAGCAAGCGCTAACCGAGATATGGAGGAGCTGCTTATGATGCCGCTTGCACTGGCAAACATCGGCGAGGAGAACATGATCCTGAAGGTTGGCGGAGACGCAGAGACCAAACGCCATCTCGAAGATCTGGGCTTCGTTGCCGGAGGGCCTGTGACGCTGGTGTCCTCGCTGGGCGGGAACGTCATCGTCAAGGTCAAGGAATCAAGAGTCGCCATCAGCGAAGAGATGGCGCGCAAGATCATGATTTAAGAGAACGAGGAGGAAAGATCAAAATGAAGACATTGCGTGAGGCAAAGATCGGCGATACGGTCAAGGTCGTGAAGCTGCACGGTGAAGGCCCCGTCAAGCGCCGCATCATGGACATGGGCATCACGAAGGGTGTTGAGGTCTATGTCCGCAAGGTCGCGCCCCTGGGCGACCCGATGGAAGTCACCGTCCGCGGCTACGAGCTGTCGCTGCGGAAGGCCGATACGGAAATGATCGAAGTTGAGTGATCAATATTTTGTAAATTCGAAATAATGGAATGAGTTTGGTCAAAGTAATTTGACCGAAGGAGTGAGAATATGGAGAAACAAATCAAAATTGCCCTTGCGGGCAACCCGAACAGTGGC
>OIWU01004243.1_pt1 | contig 10359 bp, 7 predicted proteins | sample 1587711 | NCBI WGS metagenome assembly OIWU01 (sample SAMEA3888909, study PRJEB22519) | human gut metagenome | biome: human gut; feature: human-associated habitat; material: faeces | place: Denmark | collected 2010 | reverse complement strand
GTCCCCTTGTGTTGGGTATTGCATTAGAAAGATTGAAGCAAAACGACAGCCGGAACGATAAAAAGATGTACTTTCGATATGGAATATGATATAATTGTTCCAACCATAGGAAATGATAGAGTTAAACAAATTTTTAGAGTAAGCAAAGGAGATAAAAATATGTTACCCATTTCTGATATTCTTATTCGCTCAATAAGTGGATATGTGTTTATAGTTCCAGTTTTTATATTGTATTTCTTATACCTTAAAAAATCAGGAAGAAAGCAAAGCCTTCTCCATATTACTGCTGTATTTTTATTCTATTATTATCTTTTCGGGATTTTGACCGTAACAGGTATTGGTTATACAAGCACAATATCATTTCGTCCGAGGATTTCTCTGATTCCGTTTCTCGGTATGATAAGTGGACCAATAGATACCATACTGAATGTTGTTTTATTTGTTCCTTTTGGATTTTTTCTGCCGTTGCTGTATAAGAAATATCATCACATAAAGACTGTTGTATTAACTGGTTTTCTGTTCTCTTTATCTGTTGAAATTGTTCAGATGTTTGGTTGGGGTTCAACAGATATAAATGACCTTATTACAAATACAGTTGGAGTCTGTTTAGGATATTTGGTTTATTATTTGCTATCAAAAGTCTTGCCTAATAATTTAAGAAAACAATTTCAATCTGAGAATGTCAATGATATGGTCGAAGTGCCTTTGTTTGCAATTTACACATTTATAATCATGGTTACAGTTCAACCTTGGGTAATCCATAGTTTACTCAATATTGGATAAATTTTAGTTTTGTCAAATCATTTTACTATTTCATATCGCACAATTTTATACAATCACTTGTAGGAGCAATCGAAAAATCGGTTGCTCTTTTCTTTTACCCGAAAGGAGGATTTTTATTTGATTTTAGTTATCGCAGAAAAGCCCAGTGTGGCGCAGACAATCGCCGCCGTACTTGGGGCAAAGGAAAAGAAAGACGGATTTCTCACAGGAAGCGGCTATATCGTTTCTTGGTGTGTGGGACATTTGGTAGGGCTTGCGGAAGCTGCCGCTTACGGGGAGCAGTATAAAAAGTGGAGCTATGACAGCTTACCGATTTTGCCGCAGGAATGGAAATACACCGTTTCCGCTGACAAGGAAAAGCAATTCAAAACCTTAAAGGAGCTTATGCACCGGGCAGACGTTTCCGAAGTCGTCAATGCCTGCGACGCAGGGCGCGAGGGAGAACTCATTTTCCGTTTTGTCTATGAAATGGCAGGCTGCAAGAAACCTATGCGCCGCCTTTGGATTTCTTCTATGGAGGACAGCGCAATCAAAGAGGGCTTTTCCTGTCTGAAGAACGGCAGGGATTATGACCCTCTCTTTGCTTCCGCATTATGCAGGGCAAAAGCAGACTGGCTAATCGGTATCAATGCCACCCGCCTTTTTTCTGTCCTTTACAATCATACCTTGAACGTGGGGCGCGTACAGACCCCGACCTTAAAAATGCTTGTTGACCGGGACGCAGCGATTACCACTTTCAAGAAAGAAAAATACTACCATGTACGCCTTGCATTATCCGGCGCGGAAGCTGCAAGTGAACGAATTTCAAATAAGGCAGAAGCCGACGCATTAAAAACGACTTGCGAAGCGTCAAAAGCAGTCTGTACTTCCCTTGTGAAAGAGAAAAAGACCGCAGCCCCGCCGAAGCTCTTTGACCTTACTTCTTTACAGAGGGAAGCAAACCGCCTGTTCGGATATACGGCAAAACAGACCCTTGACCTTGCACAAGCCCTGTATGAAAAAAGACTTCTTACTTATCCGAGAACAGACAGCAGTTATCTGACTGATGATATGGGCGACACAGCGGCGGGCATTATCAAGCTGCTTTGTGGAAAGTTTTCTTTTATGGCGGGAAAAGACTTCACGCCGGAGCTTGGAAAGGTGCTGAACAGTAAAAAGGTATCAGACCACCATGCCATTATCCCGACTATGGAGCTTGCAAAGACCGACCTTGCCGCGCTGCCGGAAAGCGAAAGGAATATCCTTACCCTTTCCGGGGCGCGTCTACTTATGGCGACCGCTGCACCGCATACCTTTGAAGCGGTTACAGCAGTTTTTGAATGTACCGGACAGTCCTTTACCGCAAAGGGCAAGACCATTCTTTGTGAGGGTTGGAAAGAGGTTGACCGAAAATACAGGGCAGCCTTAAAAAACAAGCCCGAAACGGACGACGCAGACAGCGACACCGAAAAGACCCTGCCGCCATTTACCGAGGGGCAGACCTTTGACAATCCGGCGGCAACGGTAACGGAGCATGACACCATACCGCCAAAACCCCACAACGAAGCGTCGCTGCTCTCTGCTATGGAGCGCGCCGGAAGTGAGGACACCGACCCGGACGCAGAACGCAAAGGGCTTGGAACTCCCGCCACCCGCGCCGCTGTCATTGAAAAACTGGTAAAGGGCGGCTTTGTGGAGCGAAAAGGCAAGCAGCTACTTCCCACAAAAGACGGTATCAACCTTGTGTGCGTCCTGCCGGACACTCTGACAAGCCCGCAGCTTACCGCAGAATGGGAAAACAATCTGACGCAGATTGCAAAAGGCAAGGCAGACCCCGCCGCATTTATGGAGGGTATTGAGGATATGGCGCGGGAACTGGTAAAGACCTATCCGTTTCTTTCTGATGATAAAGCGCAGATGTTCAAGCCGGAACGGGAAGCGTTGGGAAGCTGCCCCCGCTGCGGTTCTCCTGTCTATGAGGGCAAGAAGAATTACTATTGCAGCAACAAGGAATGTATCTTTACCATGTGGAAAAATGACCGCTTCTTTGAGGAACGCAAAGTAGCCTTTTCCCCGAAGATTGCCGCTGCACTCTTACAATCCGGCAAGGTAAATGTGAAGAAGCTCTATTCCCCAAAGACGGGCAAAACCTACGACGGAACTATCGTATTGGCTGATACGGGCGGGAAATATGTCAACTACCGGGTGGAGCTTCCGAAGAAAAAATAACTGAATAGCAAGCATAGGAAAAGAGTACCCTTTTCCGTAAAATCCCTGCTTTCTCTACCGAGAACGACGGGGATTTTTTGCTTGTTGGGAAGTGTCCCAAACCCTCTGAAATCTTGAAAAAATCTCTAAAATCTTTGGCAAAAACGCGGGCGCGGGGTACTGAATGATGAAACCGGAACATGCAGCGTCCGCGCTGCCCTTTGGAAAGGAGGTTACACATGGCAAGTTTACGGGACACCGTAAAGGACTATCAAGAAGAATTAAGGGACGGTATCGCTTGGGTGGCGTTTTGGAAAACGGGACGTTCTTGGAACGCTGAATATTTCCACCTTGAAATGGGCGATATTCTCTACCCGGAGGACAGAAGCCGCATGGAAGAAATCAAACAGGCTGACCCTGCCGCCGTTGTGGTAAACGGCTATTACTCCGGCTATCTTGGCGAGGATAGGAACCTTGACGAGCTGACCGCCGGGGTGCGCCGCCACTACGAAAACGGATATAGCAATATCGGGGAATTTATCGAAGCCCACGACGACAGGCTGCCGCCGGAGCTTATCGAGGAAGCAAGAGCCGCCGCCCACGCTGCGGGGCTGCCTTTCTCTGAAAAAGCCTACCGGGACGGCGAAGAACCCGACCCCTATCTATTTGACGGGAGCATGAGCATGGAGGACTACGAGCTTATGCACCGCATGATTGAGAAAGAAAGGAGCGAACACATGGAACAACCGATTTTAAGCGGGTATCTTTCTAATCTTGGAAAGTACACCGAGGGCAGACCTGCGGGCGAATGGGTATCATTCCCCACGACTGCCGAGCATTTGAAAGAAGTCTTTGACCGTATCGGGATAGACGGCAAAAACTACGGGGAGTTGCATATCACAGAATACCAGTCCTATATTGCAGGACTGGCAGGAAAATTGACCGAGCTTGAAAGCCTTGACGAACTGAACTATTTGAGCGAACTTTTGAAAATGCAGTTTGACGACGACCGGGAAAAATTTGCTGCGGCTATCGCATACGGCGACCATACAAGGGACTTGCAGGACATTATCAACCTTGCACAAAACCTTGATTGTTACTGGCTTTATCCGTCCGTACAGAGTGAGGAAGATTACGGGCATTATCTGATTGAAGAACTGGACGAGTTGGAGCTGCCCGAAGAAGCAAAAAAATATTTCATGTATGAGGAATACGGGCGGGACGCTGCTATCAATGACGGGGGCAGATTTACCGACCAGGGCTATATCTACAATAACCGTAATACCTTTACAGAATGGTATGACGGGCGCGACGTGCCGGAGGAATACCGGGTAACGCCGCAGCCGCCAGTACAGGAAAAGGAACAGGCAGACCTTGACGCTTCCGCAGCTATACCGACCACCGCCACAGAGCAGCCCCCGGTTCTCCCAATTATCCTATCTTCTGAAAAGCCTGCTGACAAAATGAAAGAGATTACCGACCGACTGGAACAAGGGATTTTAGGACTGTATGAAAGCGACCGTTACGCCGACTATCTGCGTACTATGTCAAAATTCCATGATTACAGCCTTAACAATACAATCCTTATCGCCATGCAGGGCGGCAATCTTGTGAAAGGCTATAAACAATGGGAAAAGGAATTTGACCGCCATGTAAAGCCGGGAGAAAAAGCTATCAAGATACTTGCGCCGTCCCCGTTTACCGTTAAGAAACAGGTGGAAAAAATCGACCCGGACACCCAAAAGCCTGTTTTCGATAAGGACGGGAAACCTGTTACCGAGGAAAAGGAAATCAAGATACCCGCCTTTCGTGTGGTATCTGTCTTTGATATTTCACAGACCGAGGGAAAGGAGCTTCCTGCCCTTACCTATGAGCTGACGGGCAACGTGGAACAATACAAGGATTTTTTCGCTGCCCTTGAAAAGACTTCTCCCTTTGCTATGGGATTTGAAGCACTAAGCGGCGGCGTAAAAGGACGCTGCAATTATGAGGAAAAGCGTATCATCATCAACGAGGGCATGGACGAATTGCAGAATATCAAGACCGCAATCCATGAAATCGCCCACGCCACGCTGCATGATACTGCCCTTGCTATGCCGGAACGCCCCGACCGCCGCACCCGCGAGGTACAGGCGGAAAGCGTCGCCTATGCTGTCTGCCAACATTACGGGCTTGATACGTCGGACTATTCTTTTGGATATATCGCCGGGTGGAGCAGCGGAAAAGAACTTGCAGAACTGAAAGGCTCTCTTGAAACAATCCGCAGCACCGCCGCAAATCTGATTGATACCATAGACGGACATTTTGCAGAAATCCAAAAGGCACAGGATAAGGAACAGACCACCGAACAGGCACAACCCGCACAGGAAGCTACCAAACAGCCCGAAGCAGAAGCCGCCACGCCGGAGCTTCCCGAAGAAACAGCCCCGGTACAGGAAAAAGAAACACAGCCGGAACAGGCTGCACCCGCCGCCCCTTATTATCCTATCAATGAAGCTGCCGCCAAACGTGCAAAGGATATGAACAGCTTTTCCGATTATAAGCAAGGCAGCGCGACGGCTGAATACAGGCATTACGTTGATGAAGCCATACAGCTTGCAGAAAGGCAGAAACAGCGGGTAGACCCGATGTACCATGAGAAAATCGACAGCCTGCTTGACACCTATGCCCGGAAACTGGCGGCGAACATGAACAAAGGCTATGAGATTGACGCGCGTGTTCCCTCTATCCTGATTGCGGGCGGCTCTAACTTCCCCACAAGGAAGAAAGAAAAGCAGAACGCAGCCCGCGACAGCAATTACCGGGAATGGCAGGACATACAAGGGCTTCTTGATAAAATCCGCAGTACCGGCATGGGCGGTATCAGCGCAGACGACCCGCAGGCAGTACAGAAGTTAGAAAAGAAACTGGAAAGCCTTGAAAAATCACAGGAAACCATGAAAGCCGTAAACGCCTATTACCGTAAGCATAAGACCCTTGACGGCTGCCCGCATTTACCGCCGGAGGAACTGGAAAAACTGAAAGCAGACATGGCGAGCAGTTGGCATTTGGAGGACAAGCCCTTTGCGACTTGGGCGTTATCCAACAACAGTGCAGAAATCCGGCGCGTGAAAGACCGTATCAAATCCCTTTCACAGCAAAAAGAAATCGGTTTTGTGGGTTGGGAGTTTGACGGCGGCAAGGTGGAAGCAAACACCGAAGCGAACCGACTGCAAATCTTCTTTGAGGATAAGCCGGACGAAGCCACGCGGGAAGCCCTAAAAAGTAATGGCTTCCGTTGGTCGCCAAAAGCAGGGGCATGGCAGCGGCAGCTTACCAGTAACGCCTACTATGCGGCTGATTATGTGAAAGCGATTGCACCCCTTACCGGGGAAAAGCCGACCGAGTTACAGCGGGCGCATATCCGGCAGCAAAAGGTAGCTGCACAGGAACAACCTGCACAGGGGCAGCCGGAACAGGAAGCCCCACAGGACAAAGACACCTTTTCCATTTATCAGATAAAAGGCGGGGACGAAACAAGAGATTTGCGCTTTGAACCTTACGACCGTCTGACTGCCACAGGACACCGGGTAGACGCGAAAAACTATACACTTGTCTATTCCGCAGAGCTTACGCCGGGGACTTCCCTTGAAGATATTTACACCCGCTTTAATATCGACCACCCGAAAGATTTTAAGGGACACAGCCTTTCCGTTTCCGACGTGGTGGTGCTTCATCAGAACGGGCAGGACACCGCCCACTATGTAGACAGCTTCGGTTATAAGGAAGTGCCGGAGTTTTTCAAGGAGCAGGAAAATGCCCTCATTCCCGCCGACTTGGAAACGGGCGAAACAATCAAAACACCGAGAGGGACTTTCTATGTAACCGCCATGAGCCGCGAGCAAATGGAAGCTGCCGGATATGGATTGCACCACCAGTCCGACGACGGAAAATATCTGATTATGGGGAACGGCACTAGGGCTTTTGCTGTTCCCGTTCAGCCAGAGAACTATCTGAAAGCTGCCGAGCAGACCACAGAGCAAAACTACAACATGATTGACGGGCAGATAAACAACACCCCGACTACCGCAGAACTGGAAGCAAAGGTAAAGGCAGGAGAAACCATTTCCCTTGTTGACCTTGCGGAAGCTGTCAAGGCTGACAAGGAACGCGGCAAGGCAGCAAAAACGGAAAAGAAGCCCTCTATCCGGGCGCAGCTTAGAGCAGACAAAGAAAAAACCGCACAGAAAAAAGCGGCAAAATCAAAAAATCACGAATTGGAGGTATGAGCATGATTAGACTGACCGTTGAAGAAACAAACCTGTTGAGCATTTACAATGAGGGCGGTAAGCGCGGGCTTATGGAGAACATCAACGCTGCGCTGCCGTTTATGGACGAGGATATGCGGGAACTGGCGAAGCGCACCCTTGCGAAAATTGCACCTCTGACAGAAAATGAGTATACGGAGCTTGCCATTTTCGCCGCTGATGAGGTATGACCGGGCTAAAGCGGCTTACGCCGCCCCAAAGCCGGAAAGTCAACAGCCTTGTAAAAAAGGAGTGCTGCAACTGCGATAACGGACACTGTATTTTACTGGACGACGGGGAGGAATGTGTCTGCCCGCAGCTTATTTCCTATTCTCTTCTATGCAAATGGTTTCAGACCGCCGTACTTCCCTTTGATAAGCTGCTGTATGCAGAGCTTTTCAAGACCGAGGATAAAAAGCGTTGTACCGAGTGCGGAGCTTCTTTTGCGTCCACCTCTAACAGCGTCAAATACTGCCCGGACTGCCGGAAGCGTATTACCCGCAGACAGGCAGCGGAGCGCATGAGGAAACGACGCGCCCTTGTTACGCAGTAGGGGCAAAAAAAGCCTTGATTTACAGGGCTTTCCGGGTGTGAAAATGACGCGGCAAGGGTTTTATACCTTTTCCCTCAAAAATGGCGTTCTACTGCGTAACATTTTATCGCTGTACCCATAAGAAAGCCGGGGCGCGGATAGTCTTTACCGACTGTCTGCGTCCCGGCTTTTAAAACTTCAAAACCACTTTGTTTTTTCATCTCTGAATTGTGGCATATCATTTTGGGCGTATGGATTATAGGTATTGAGATTACAACCAAATTCTTTCAACTCCATTATTTTGTTATTTTCCGTCCATACTATTAAAGAAATTCCGTCAAATTCTTCAATATTACCATTATTCATTTTGTTTTTGAAATACCATTCTACAATAGTTTGATTTTCCTTATGAAAAAATTGTTTAATATCCCACACTAAGACTTTTCCACGAGTATTCCATTCATCAAACCAATGTTTTACTGTTTTTCGACTTTCATACTTAGGACTCCAACTTTCAGTGTAAATCACATCTTCTGTAAAAATACTATCAATCCCTAAATCTTGTTGTTTTAGCCACATATCAAACCATAAATGAATAATTCTTTCTCTTTCATTCATAACTTTTAAATCCTTTCTCTATATTGATTTGAGGGGTTGCACTCTTATCTGCGGTAAGTAAACGGTATATCGTAAGGGGGATATACCACGTAGCAACGACAAGCCGCCATATTAAAATGCCCCCGCCGATAATGCCGTCCAAAATGAAGTTAATGGCAACGATACCCACCGTTCCAGCTATGTCATATCCATGCGGTACAAGCCATACGAACATACGGCGAATGCCAAAGGGGATACCGCAGCACAGCCATACATAAAAGTAATTGGTCTACCCGTCCTCTGTAAAGATGTTCTTGAACATGAAGAATAAAAACAATGCAATAACGGCGGGCAAAACGTTTCTCTTGAAAAAGTCTTTCCAAATTTCTCCGCGTGTCATGGTATCACTCCTTTTCCATTGGAAATTGTGGGATAGCTTCTAACAGTTTCATTATGAGTGTTTGCCGTAAATCTTCGTCGATTTCCTCTTTGATAGTCCCGTCCGGCTGACACTTTTTTACCATTGCAAGGCGGTTGATTTCGTCGCCGTAACAATCAAGCACCTTTTCCAACGCCCATTTTTCGCCCACAACGGCAGCGCATATCGTTTCATAGTCCGGCATTTCCTGTTCCATTTTCTGACACTTCCTTTGCTGAAAATGTATCACTTTAGTATGTGGCTACTGTCTTTGATAGGAACTATTATATCATACAAGTATGAACAAAGCTACTCCCCACGTTCTTTTCCTTTTTCCCGTTCCGGTTCTCTTGGCTGCCGTAAAATGCTGTCTATGTTCTGTTTGATAACGTCGTACTCTTTGACCTGTTTTTTCAGTTTGCCATAGTCCGCGTAAAGGGCTTCTTTCTGTTCCCGGAGCTTTTCATAGTCTACTTGTAGCGCGGCGACATTCGGGAGCTTGGAAACGCCCGCCGTTTTTAGTGCCTTTGCCGCTGCTTCATGGAGTATCAGACTGCTTTCCTGCTTTGCCCGGTATGCGTCCTTATCCTTTGCCCTGCGGTATGCTTCATAGACAGGTTTTGTCTTTTGGTAGGTGGTAACGTGCTTCATCAGCACCGCCATGTTTGCAAGACGTTTCTCCACGCTCTTTAATGCGTCTGCTGTCTTTTCATTTTCCGCATTTACTTCCTCAATCCGGCTGACTAAATCTGCGTACTGCTCAATCTTATGTTCTGTCAAGAAATTCATAGTCTTTGCAGCCAGTTTCAGATTATGGATTTTCGCCCACTGTTCATAGCCCCGGCTCTGCGCTGCCTTGATACTGTTTTCAATGTCAATAAGCAGCGATACGCCGCGCTGCTCTTTGGGAGCTTTCGCCGCCTTTGTGCGCTTGCCTGCAATCCGTTCTTTGATTGCTTCCTCTGTATAGTCTGCACCGAGAGTTTTTAAGCGGGTAAAGCGTTCCTGTCCGGGAGCGCGGCAGGAGATATATTTTCCAGTCTTTATCTCATAGCCCGCTGCCTGTAACCGCTGCAACAATTCTTCAAAACTTGCTACTTGCAGGATAAGCGTATCAACAGCAATTTTTAGCTTGCCTTTCCAACTTGTACCGACCTTTTCCGCTTGATATTCTGCATAGCTCTTTCCCTTGCTGCCTTTGCCCGGAACGACAACAGACAGCCCGTTTTCCCGGCACAGCTTATCGCTCATGTTCCGTATGCCATAGTAGCTGCGTTTATTGGAATTGTATTTGTGGTAGTCAACAAAATTGACCGCACAAAAAATGATATGGTTATGGATATGCCCTTTGTCTATGTGGGTAGTTAAGACGTATTCATGCTGTCCCTTTGTTACCGCGTCGGCAAGCTGTTTCCCGATTTCGTGGGCTTTCTCATAATCCACTTCCCCCGGCTCAAAGGACTGTATCAAATGGTGGGCGAGATTGTTCCCTTTCTCTATGGCTTGTGCAAGCGTAAATCCAAACTCAATATCTGCCGTTTCATAGCTGCACCCAA
>OIWU01004241.1_pt1 | contig 10361 bp, 8 predicted proteins | sample 1587711 | NCBI WGS metagenome assembly OIWU01 (sample SAMEA3888909, study PRJEB22519) | human gut metagenome | biome: human gut; feature: human-associated habitat; material: faeces | place: Denmark | collected 2010 | reverse complement strand
TCGTTTGTGAAGTTAGCTGTTTCAGTCACTTCTGACTCTTCAGCGCCAAGTTTATCAACGATGATGTCCTTCACCTTCTTTACGATTTCTTCGTGTGACATAATCGAATAATTTATTAAGTTTATAATTATAATACACTACTCATATAACGTTCCGCAAAGTAAATAAAAAAATTCCGAAAAATAAAATTTTCGGCCTAAAAGCGGCTATTTGCCAGAGTCCCGGCTCAGGGCATACCATATTCTGAGCCCATTGAGCGAATTCAGCAGATAAAACGAATACTTGATGACCATCACGACAGTATAACTCGACTCTGCGGATGACATTGCCTTTTCCGACCACAGGAAGATGGAAAACACATTGACCAGAATCCAGACATACCACTGCTCCATGAACGCGAACGACATCAGAATCTGCCCGAGCACATTCAGGACGAACACAATCGCGTCAAACAGAATAAGATACCTGAATGTTCCGGAAATATCGAAACCGGCAACCTTGCACAGGACAATATAGCCTGCGGTTATTCCGATCAGCATACCGGAGAGCATCATTAGCCATTGACGGGAATCCAGACGGCGGGCATTGACCTTCTTATGGGAATCCGCTCCGCGCTTGCGCCACTGCCACCAGCCTACGAACTGCATAGGCAGGAAATAGAACGCGTGCAGCGCGAAATTGCCCCAGACCGGTTCTCCGCCGGGCCTTATGCTGCTGTCGAATGCCACGACCGTAGCCACGGACACGTCAATGACACCGAACAGGAACGTCCAGATGTTGCCGTTGGCGGAGAGCACCGTATTGATAACTCCCGTCAATGCACCTACACTGGCCAGCAACAGCATGAAATGCCTGGCTCCAGGCTGCTGGATCTTGAAAACATTGGTCACCACGACCGCCACCAGCATCCCCACCAATATAAACAGATTCAGCGCGGTGTTGAATTTCTTTTCATTCTTCATCTTCTCTATTCAATTCATTGTGAATATGTTCCGCAAGTTCTTCCTTGCCGAGAAAGGCCGCGAGGTCCTCGACCGGAGCCGACGCGATACGCGGCACGCTGCCGTAATGTATCAGAAGCCGTTTCTCCGTCTGTTCGCCTACCCCCTTGATCCGGGTCAATGCAGATTCTATCTGGCTCTTGCTGCGCAGACTGCGATGGAAAGTGATACCGAACCGGTGCGCCTCGTCACGGATCTGCTGCAGGACTTTCAGCGCAGAGGAATTCCTGTCAATGAAAAGAGGATAAGGGTCCCCCACCCTGATCACCTCCTCCAGACGCTTGGCAAGACCTACCACTGTAAGTTTCTCTGTCAGACCGAGTTCTGCCAATGCCTGGAAAGCAAAATCAAGCTGTCCCTTGCCACCGTCTATGACAATGAGCTGCGGAAGGTCGTCCGGATCTTCACGCAACATTCTCGAATAACGGCGGTTCACGACTTCCTTCATTGACGCATAGTCATTGGCCCCGATGACGGTCTTTATCTTGAACTTGCGATAGTCTTTCTTGGACGGGACTCCGTCACGGAACACGACGCAGGAGGCCACAGGATTCGTTCCCTGGATATTGGAGTTGTCGAAACACTCGATATGACGCGGCAGGACATCCATCCCGAGAGCCTTCCGGAGTTCTTCCATCACCATTGACTTGTACTGGTCCGGATCGGTATGCTCCTTCTGACGTATGGAATTGAACTGGAATTCCTTGGCGTTCTTGGTACTCAGGGTGAGAATCGCGAGTTTGTCGCCTTTCACCGGGATCTTGAATGAAACGCCTTCCATTTCCACATCAGGCAGGAAAGGAACGATTACTTCCCCGCTGATTTTTCCGAATTTGGATTCTATCTCGGCAATGAATTCGCTCAGCACAGCTTCAGGCTCTTCCTCGATGTTCATCTTGAAACCGAGATTGAGCGACTGGATGATGGCGCCGCCTCTGACACGCATGAAGTTGCCGTATGACTCATTGGCATCGGTCACAAGTGAGAACACGTCCACATTGGTATCCGAAGCCGATGTGATTACCGACTTGGAATAATGCTGCTGGAGGGAATCCACCTTCTGCTTGTAAACCTGGGCCTGCTCGAACTCGAGATTGTCCGCGGCCTGTGTCATAAGGTGCCTGTAATGCTGTATCACTTCACTTGCCCCGCCTTTCAGTAGGCTCACGATTTCCTCTATCTCGGCATTGTACTCCTTGACCGAGATTTTGCCGATACAGCAGCCGGCACATCTGCTGATATGGAAGTCCAGACATGGCCTGAATTTGCCGCGCAGCACGCCGTCAGAAGTGATCTTGTTGTTGCAGGAGCGGATCTTATAGTTCTCCGAAATGAACTCCAGCAGATTCCTCGCATGAATCACCGAACTGTAAGGGCCGAAATAACGGTTCCCCTTCACGATTCGGCGCGTAAGGTATATTTTCGGAAATTCGTCCGAGGTGACGCATATCCATGGATAGGTCTTGGAGTCCTTCAGGAGTATATTGTACTTCGGCTTGTACTGCTTTATGAGATTGTTCTCCAAAAGCAGCGCATCCGCTTCGGAATCGACCACTGAATACTGCGCATCGGCGATTTTGGAAACGAGAATACGTGTCTTGGCATTGAGCCGGTCAGGAGACACGAAATACTGCGCAACCCTTTTGTGGAGATCCTTGGCCTTGCCCACATATATGACAATCCCCTCGGAGTTATAATATCTGTAAACTCCGGGGGAATGTGGAAACAGTGCTATTTTTTCTCTGACTGTCAATTACTCCACGTATTTGGAGACCTCTTCTTCGATAGCTTCGCCGTACAGACCTCTCTTGATGATGGTTCCGTCAGGGCCAAAGAGGATAATGTGAGGAATTCCTACAATGCCGTAGATCTCCGTAGGGACACTCTTGGCATCTACAATCTGATTCCAGTTCACGCCATAAGCCTTGGCAGTGTCAATGCTTTCCTTCGGTGTCCTCTCCCAGACAGCCACGCTCAGAACGTCGAAATCCTTTCCGTGATGTTTGTCGTAAACCTTCTTGATGTTCGGAATTTCGTGTTTGCATGGACGGCACCATGAAGCCCAGAAGTCCACGAGGACATATTTGCCTTTTCCGACGTAATCAGAGAGGCTGACATCCTTGCCGTTCGGCTGCCTGATGGAGAAATCCGTGAACTTCATACCCTCAGCAGTGGATTTTCTCGCTTCCATACCCTTCTGGATTGCGGATATGAAACTGCTGGAAGCAACTACGGCCGAGTCAATGCCGCCGATGACTTTCTCAAGGTCAGCATCGGACATGTCTCCATAGATATTCTGGAGAGCGATAACTGAAATGACATTGTCAGAATTGTTCTTGACAGCTTCAGTATTGAACTCATTGTACTTGTCATTGAACGAGTTATAGAACTCTTCCTGGAGGCTGTCCTTCTGCTGGGCGGAAAGTCCAGTGCTGTCAGAAATTGCGACCATTGTGCTTCTATACGATGCGACCAGACCCTTATGTTCTTCTGCAAAAGCGTTGAATTTCGCAGTAACTGATGCAGCAGGCTTGTCGGAGGTCACTTCCACGAGACCGTCGTTGAGATCGACTGTAAGCACTGTCCCGTCAGAAATGAATCTTCCTTTCGGGCCGCCCACGTTGATTTCACCGAGGACTGCCTTGTTCACAGGAATTTCCAGCTTGAATGCGGCATTGCGCAGCTGGACGGTGGTGTCAATCATTCCTGGTACAGTCACCGTGATTTCTTCAGGAACGTCCGCTCCGGAGAATTTTCCTTTCAATGTAGTGGTCGTAGAGACCGATGTGCAGGCTACTGCCGCGATGGCGAAGAGCGAGCCGATGATATACTTCTTCATATTATCTAAATTTATCTGTTTGTCCGGCGGTACATTCCGCCTTCTTGGAAATCGTAAAAATAATGAATAATTCCGTGATTAGCAAAGTCCTGCTTCCACGCCGAAACAGGCCTCGAGTCCCGGGAGCGCATCGCGAAGCGAGCATCTTGTCCTCGAACCGGTCCTGACAGCATTGCAGAAGTCTTCAATTATGGCGATGTCAGCCCCGGCATGGAGCGGCTGGGCACAGATTTCGCTGAAATCTTCAGACCTGAGGAGTGTGCCGTCATTTCTTGTCAATGTAATGATATTGTCCTCAGCTTTCATGAGCCCGTCCGCAAATGTAATTTCAGTCACGCGCCCGTCCAGGTCAATGATGCCGTCCATGGTAATTTCGATTTTCAGGCCGGAGGACATCGTAATGGATGCTGCCTGCCAGTCGAAAACGTCATTGTCACAATGATATACGCATCTGCCGTAACGTCCTGTACGGAGTTCCGCTTCTATGGCATCATCGATGGTTCTGCCCGTTGCCACTTCGAAATTTCCTATCCACTCCTTGCGCCGGCGATAGAGGTTCACGGCCGAATAACGGCAATCCTGTTCTATCGGACAGGCTATGCACCGGGCGGAGGCTTTCTCCGGTGCCGCCTCGGGACAATATCTTGTCAGGCTACCCTTCGAGCGGATGTCCATCTTCTCATCCGGTGTATCCTGTCCGATCAGCCAGAATATGAAATCCACGTCGTGGCAGCACTTGGATATGAAAATAGGCGAGGAATCTTCTTTCCGGGCCCAAAGGCCTCTGACGAAAGTGTGTGTCATACGGTCAATCCCGACATTGACACGATGCCTGATCGCCTTTATCTCTCCCAGTTCGCCGGAAGCGGCGATTTCCTTTATCCTGGAATAATAAGGGTGATAGCGCATCACATAGCACATCGAGGTAATGACACCTCTGCGCTCCGCGAGGGCGATGAGTTCGCGGCATTGGTCAATGCTGTCCGCCATCGGCTTCTCCAGAAGCAGATTCATCCCTGCCTCAATGACTTTGCGTGAGATGGAATAATGCGTGTCGTCTCCAGTAGCGACGATGACTCCATCTGCCCTTATTCCGGAACAGATGAAGTCATCCACATTCGTAAAGCATTGGTTTTCCGCAAGAGAATACCTGTCGCGCGCCTCCTTGAGACGATACGGATCGGTGTCCACGACTGCGCATACCTTGGCCTTGTCAGGGTTAGCCTCCACATACTCGAGGTATTTCCTGGCCCTGTTCCCTATTCCAATCGCGCAAATGTTGATCATTCGTACAATAAAGGATTGTGCTTACATTCTTGCTTTGAGGAAGGCCCTCAGGGTCGGGCCGTCTTTTACGCCCGGTGCCTGGACAATGCTGCCGTTCTCGATGAAGTAAAGCATCGGAAGACTTGTGACATTGTACAGAGCCGCTGCTGAACCGCTGACATCGGAGACATTGGTCCACGGCAGATTCTGGCTTTTGACCACTGATGCCCAGGATGCCTTGTCAGCATCCACCGATACGCTGTAGATATCGAAGCCCTTCTGATGATATTCATTGTAAACAGGCTTCATGACATCCTGATTGAACATCTTCTGGGCTGCATCCGCAGAATTCCAGAAGTAGATCATCACCATCTTGGTATCGAGACTGCTGAGTTTCACTTTCTTGCCATTTACATCAGGAAGTTCCATATCAGGGAATCCGGAAGTGCCGGCATTCTTGATCTGGGCATCCAGGTTAAGCAGTTTCATCCTCCTGTCAGCCTCCTGTGAAAGTGCCTTGACGTATTTTGAATCAGGATAAACGACCTTGAGCGAGTCTGAGATGTTTCTGAAATGAATGGCATCCGTGGACTGGCTGAATACAGGAATCCCGTCACCTACAGTCTGGTACAGAACCGGAATACAGGTCAGCGAATGAGAGTTCTGCAACACGTATTTCACTCTGCTTCTGTAATAGTCGATGTACTGGGCCGTAATCTCTTTCTTAAGGTCCAATGCCGCCTGTGATGACTGGTTCAAATCAGCAAGACGGGCGGAAGCCGAGAAGAAACGGTTATTGAACTCCGCCTCATCCTTCTCCACGTCCATCAGTTTCAATGTCTCGTCTGAACCGGTGACAGAATAAGTTCCGAGAGTGTCTGACACCACATTGACCTTATCGCCTTTCTGCAGGAGCATCGACGCGATGCGGGTATTCTTGTAGAACAGATAGATAAACTCCGGCTGGCCGGACTCTACAGGCAATTTATATTCATATCTGCCCTTGGTATCTGTCTTTACGGTATCCAGCACGTCGTAATGGTTCACATTGAGCAGTTTCACGATAACTTCAGAAGACGGAGCATCTGACAATGTACCCTCAATGCGGGCATTGCTGCCGCAGGATGCCAAAGCTGTCGCTGCCACGGACAGGCAGATGATTTTATTTAATTTTCTCATATTCGGAAAGGATTGATGATGCTATTTCCTGGAATTCTTCCTGGGACAGCTTGAGCTTTTCTTTTCGGAAATCGATATCGCTCTCCTGCTGGAGAGGAACCAGATGTATGTGAGTGTGAGGCACTTCCAGTCCCAGCACGCAGACACCTATACGCTTGCAAGGGACAGCGGCCTGCACGGCCAATGCCACTTTCTTCGCAAACTCACAAAGTCCGAGATAAGTCTTGTCGTCCAAGTGGAAAATATAGTCGTCCTCCACATTTTTCGGAATGACAAGGGTATGTCCCTTTACCAGAGGATTGATGTCCAGAAAAGCATAGTAATCTTCATTCTCGGCAACCTTGAATGAAGGAATCTCTCCTTTGGCGATTTTAGTGAAAATCGTAGCCATATACTAAAGTGTTATGTCCAGAATCTTGAATTTCATGACGCCGGAAGGCACGTTAGCCTCCACGATTTCGCCTTTGGAATGTCCAAGAAGCGCCTTGGCGATAGGTGTGGTGGATGCGAGCTTTCCGTGCGCAAAGTCAGCCTCTGTCTCTCCGACGATGGTGAATTCCATGACTTTCTTCATCGCCATATTCTCGACTTTCACCTTGTTCATCATCTGGACCTTGTCGGTTCCGATCTGAGACTCGTCAATGACTTTCGCATTGGCTACAAGGTTCTTGAGGTTCGCGATCTTGAGCTCCAAGAGAGCCTGGGCATCACGGGCTGCATCATATTCAGCATTTTCTGACAAATCGCCTTTTTCTCTGGCCTCTGCAATAGCTGCAGAGATTACAGGACGCTGTGCAAGTGCATCAGCGAGGTCTTTCTTCAGTTTATCCAGACCATCCTGTGTCATATAATGAACTTCTGCCATAATAATAAAAATTACGTTTCGCTTATACAATTAAAAACGAGTCGTGCCGCTCGGACAGAACCCTTGACTTGTTATGCAAATATAGTCAATTTTCCTTAATTTCAAAAAAGATGCATTTACTACATCTCTTTAAACTTCGGCTCCATTATCGCCGTGTAAATCACCAAGTTACGAGGATCCACACGCAGTCCTTCACGTTTCTTTGCGTCATCCGCCTGGCTACTGTCAGTCTGAGGTGCGGGAGACGCCGGTCTTCTGGTCACTTCCTTTACCGCCACCGGTTTCGGCTGCTCCACTACCGGCTTGAACTGCTCCACCACCGGCTTGGATTGTTCCACGACCGTCTTGGGCTGCTCTACGGCCTGCACCTGCGGCTCAGGCTGTTCTTCTGTCTCTTCCGGCTCTGTCCACACAGGAAAATCCTCAGGTTCGTCTTCTGTCGGCATTGACTCAGGCTCTGACGGGACAGACGGCATCGGAGGCATCGGGAAATTCTCAGGCATCTGCGGCATCGGTCCGGAAGTACGTGTCCTGCCGCGTGCAGATTTCTTCTTTTTATTATTGAACACCAAGTCAGGCACCGCCACAAGGACGATACAGACTACAATCCATATAATATCCAGAAAATCCATACGTTTCAATGCTATTGTCCGCGGTTATTCTCTCCCCGTCCACGTAAAGTTAAGTAATTATTTTCAAAGGATTACGCGGATTCCCTCATTTTTTGTCGAGAATATTCCGGCAGTGCTCCCTGTCCTTCTCCAGCTGCGCGGCAAGAAGGGAAAGGTCATTGAACTTCACCTCGTCACGGATTTTGCAGACGAACGATACGCGGATGTCAAGGCCGTAGATATCCTCGTCGAAATCGAAGATGTTCGTTTCAATGGTGATGGTATTCCCTGAGCCGATGGTCGGGCGGACACCGATGTTGCACATTCCGTCATAGACATTGCCGAGTGTCTCTACCTTGACAAGATAGACGCCGTTGCCGGGAACGAGTTTCAGAGGCTCGTACAGCTGCATGTTCGCGGTCGGGAATCCGATGGTATGCCCCAGGCGGTTGCCGGACACGACCACACCGAAGAGCTTATAGTCATAACCGAGCATCGAATTGGCAAGGACAATGTCCCCCGATGACAACGCATTGCGTATCTTGGTGGAACTCACCACGATACCGCCTTCCGCAGTATATGATTCAGGCCTTATGACATCCAGTCCCAACTTTTCGGCCAATGCCGCCGTCTGTTCAGGAGTACAGAGATCGGAACCAAGCCTGTTGTCATAACCGAGCAGGATGGCATTGCCCCCGAACTTTCCTATGACATATTCCTTCAGATATTCTTCCGCGGTCAGACGGCTGAATGCCTTGGAAAACGGCAGGACCTCGATATGGTCCACGCCAATGCTTTTCAGAAGCGCTTTCTTCTCTTCCATCGAGGTAAGCAGACGCAGATTCCTGGCATCATCCTGCAGGACATTGCGCGGATGCGGCCAGAATGTGACGACCATGCTTTCATCGCCACGTGCAGCTGCCTCTTCTACCAGAGTGCGTAAAATAAAACGGTGTCCAAGATGGACACCGTCGAAAAATCCTGTGGCTACAACCATCTTACAAGTCCGAAATCTTGTCTGTGAGGCAAAAGCGGATTCTTCGGATATATCCTGGTTGCTACCTGATACATTCCGGAACGTTCAGGAAGGATGGATGTCCGGTATTTCACCACACCGTCCTTGGCCTCAACGATATTGAAATCACACTTGTCCTGTATATGAAGTTTTCCTTTGTTGTCGGTCGTAGCGAAGAGCATCTCGACTCCGATATCCTCAGGCTTGAGGTCACCGATATTCAGCACGACCTCTGCATTGAGCACATTCTTGAGCGACAGCGAATATGAAGAATCCGGCTGTGTGTACGAGATCACTTCGATGTCAGGCCATTCCTTGCGCACGAGTTTCTTCCATGACGCGATTTCACGAGCCACCTTGTAGTCGTCAGCAATCAGGCTTTCCGCCCTGACTGACTGAGGAGCATAGTACTGGTTCACGTAATCCGTAAGCATCCTGTTCGTGGTGAAGTTGCAGGCAACCTGAGCGACAGTGTTCCTGATATATTCAATCCATGAAGCTGAACGGCCTGTAGCCTTGTCCACGTCATAGTACAACGGAGCGATTTCATTCTCAATCGTCGTATAGATCGTAGCTGCATCGAGCTCGTTCTGGTAGTTCTGGTCGTCATACGTGCGCTTGAGAGGAAGAGCCCAGCCTGCACCCGGCTTATATCCCTCAACCCACCATCCGTCGAGAACGGAGAAATGCATGACGCCGTTCATGGCTGCCTTCTCGCCTGATGTTCCGGAAGCCTCCTGTGGCCTTGTAGGGTTGTTCATCCAGACATCCACGCCCTGCACAAGTCTCTTTGCCAGGGAAATGTCATAGCCCGGAACGAATACTATCTTGCCGATGAAGCGGTCCTGCTTGGATATTTCCACAATTCTCTTGATGAGGTCCTGACCGGCTTTGTCTGCCGGATGCGCCTTGCCAGCGAAGAGGAACTGTACAGGCATCTTAGGATTGTTCACGATAGCATCGAGCCTGTCGAGATCCGAGAAGAGCAATGTCGCACGCTTGTATGTGGCGAAACGTCTTGCAAATCCGATGGTCAGCACGTCATCGCGGAGAGTTTCCTTGATGGTAACTACCTGACGTGGAGAATAGTGGTTCGCCACTGCAGGATTTGAGAGTTTCTCCTTGACCACCCTGATAAGTGTGGACTTCAGCTCTTTTCTTGCATTCCATATTTCTTCGTCACCTACCTTGTAGATGCCTTCGAAACACTTCTTGTCATAGTGATGTGTCTGGAACTCAGGGCCGAACACCTTCGCGTGGATAGCTTTCCACTCTTTGGATGCCCATGTAGGATAATGCACACCGTTGGTCACATAGCTGATATAGAGCTCCTCAGGAAGATATCCCGGATACATGTTGGAGAAGATTTCCTGGCTTACTTTTCCGTGGAGCATCGACACACCGTTCACATTCTGTGAAATGTTCGCGGCGAGAATACTCATGGAGAACTTCTCATTGACATCTGAGCCATTGATCTTGCCGAGTCCCATCATTGTCTCCCAGTCGATCTTCAGACGCTGAGGATAGTGTCCGATGTATTTTCTGAGCATGCCTTCATCGAAAGCATCGTGTCCGGCAGGAACCG
>OIWU01004222.1_pt1 | contig 10415 bp, 8 predicted proteins | sample 1587711 | NCBI WGS metagenome assembly OIWU01 (sample SAMEA3888909, study PRJEB22519) | human gut metagenome | biome: human gut; feature: human-associated habitat; material: faeces | place: Denmark | collected 2010 | reverse complement strand
AAAATAGGTATCCGCAAAGGCGGGGAAGGCCGCCCCGGTCAGCAGGGCGGCAGTCAGGACAAACGCTGCTGCCCGCTGAGAGGCCGGACGGGGCGAATCGATACCCCCCCCCGTATGGAGGGGGCGACCCAGAACACACATCGCAAGCTTACGGTAAGACAGCATACAAAAACCTCCTTTGAATGGTGAAAATAAATGGTGAAAACAGAGAACATCTGACTGACCTGAATGTACCACATCTGCGGGGAAAAATCAATAAAATCTGCGCGAATCGCCCTGTTTCCTGCGTGAATGGAGAAAACCCGTCAGATTTTGGCTCTGACAAAGAGACAGTTTGTCACTGTGCGGAGAGGGCAAGGACGCCGACAGGAAGCTTTTTGCGCCTTTTTGCTCAAAAAACTTCCTGAAGATACAGTTTATTGGACTTTTATTCTGCTATACTCCTGTCAGAACAAAAAGACACAGGAGGGAAGAGGAATGAAAGACGTTGAGCTTCGGTATGTGGGCGGTCATGTGGAGGTGTATACGGAGGCGGGCGCGTTCCTGTTCTCGGCGGACACCCTGCGGGAGGCGATGGAAGAGCTGGATGCCGCCTGATGCATTCCCGGGAATGCCGGGAAACGTCAGAGCAGAGGTTAGAAAATACTAATGTAAAATGAATGTAAAATTCAAGAAAAGAACCGTCTAAGGAGACCCGGAAATCTTAAAATTCCGGTCAAAAAAGTGATTTTCCTGTAAAATAATGCTTGTTGAGCCGGGGGGTTCGATGCTATAATAAAAAGGACGGCGTTTTGCGTATGGAGAGCTAAGCACAGCCGTCTTGTGCAATGGAGCAATAGGAAGATTTTAGGAGCATTGTTTTATGGACATTACACACATCACCTCTCTGCTGGGCGGTATTGCGCTGTTCCTGTATGGCATGTCGATCATGGGTGCCGGCCTCGAAAAGCTGGCCGGCGGCAAGATGCAGGGCATATTGCAGAAACTGACTTCGTCCACCATCAAGGGCGTCATTTTCGGCACCCTCATCACCGGCGTCATCCAGTCGTCGGCCGGTACGGTCGTCATTTGCGTCGGCCTCGTCAACTCCGGCATCATGACCCTTACGCAGTCGGTAGGCGTTATCATGGGTGCAAACATTGGTACTACGGTCACCGGTCAGCTCATCCGCATGGCGGATATTTCGGGCGACAGCCTCATCCTGACCCTCATCCAGCCCAAGACGTTTGCGCCGGTGGTGGCGTTTATCGGCTGCATTTTTTATGTGTTCATCCGCAACGCGAAGAAAAAGAACATCGGCCAGATCATGCTGGGCTTCGGCATCCTGTTCACGGGCATGAGCCTGATGGATACCGGTGTGTCTCCCCTGCGTGAGAGCGCAGCGTTCCAGGAGCTGTTCGTCACCATGACCAACCCCATCCTCGGCGTTCTCGTGGGCGTGGTGGTCACGGTCATCATCCAGTCCTCTTCGGCCTCTGTGGGTATCCTGCAGGCGCTGTCCAGCACCGGCCTCGTCACCTTCAGCTCGGCCATCCCCATCGTGCTGGGCGCCCACATCGGCACGGCCTTCACCCCGCTGCTGACCATCGGCGGCTCCTCCAAGGACGGCAAGCGCGCCGCCCTCATCCACCTGTACTTCAACATCATCGGCAGCGTCATCCTGCTGGCGCTGGTCTATGCAGTCCAGTTCACCATCGGCATCCCCATGTGGGGCGATGTGATGAACAAGAGCAGCATTGCAAACATCCACACCATGACCAGCGTCATTGCGATGCTGTTCTTCCTGCCCTGCAGCGGCGTGCTGTCCAGGCTGGCCATGATGACCGTGCCGAACAGCGCGGAGGAGGCGCAGGAGCTGAGCATGCCTGTGCTGGATGAGCGTCTGTTCAAGAGCCCGGCTGTGGCTCTGCAGCAGGCGAAGAACGCGGTGGTCAAGATGTCCCGCCGCGCAGCCCGCAACGTCGGCCTCGCCACCCCGCTGCTGCTCAAGATGGACGAGGACGTCGTGAGTGCCATCGATGTCCGCGAGAACCTCATCGACCGGATGGAAGTGGACATCTCCAACTACCTCATCAAGCTGGCAGACCAGGAGCTGGGCGACGCGGAGAGCCATGAGGTGACCGAGCTGCTCAACTTTGTCACCGAGTGCGAGCGCATCGGCGACTATGCAGTCAACATCAAAGAAAAAGCGCAGGAGCTGACCGACAAGGAAGTCACCTTCAGCGAGAAGGCACAGCAGGAGCTGAAGCTTCTCGACAATGCGCTGGAAAAGATACTGACCCTCACCACGGATGCCTTCGAGTTCGACGACGCCCGGACCGCCAGCCAGGTGGAGCCGCTGGAACAGGTCATCGACATCCTCGTGGAGCGGCTTCGTGCGCAGCACATCAAGCGTCTGAAGGATGGTGCCTGCTCCATTGATACCGGCGTCGTCTATCTCGATGTGCTGAACAATGCAGAGCGTATCTCGGACCACTGCTCCAACATCGCCGCCCGTCTGGTGGGCATGGAGGCAGGCGAGGACTACGACTCCCATACCCTCAAGAATATGATGCACCACAACCCCACCAAGGAATATATGCTCAACTACGAGCAGTGCCGTAAGGACTACCTTATCCCGTTGGAACAGCTCGAAGCCTGATTCTGATAAAGGATAAAAACAGTGCAGACCTCCCCGGGGAGGTCTGCACTGTTTTTGCTTATTCACCCAGGTCTTCCAGCAGCGCCCGGAGGGCCGTTTCGCCGGTGACGTAGAGGCCCTGCTTGAGCCGGAGGGCATCGGCCTCGGGCAGGAGATTGACGTAGATGCCGGTGCGCAGGAGCCGCTTGTCGGGCAGTCCGTTGTCGGAGCAGGTGTAGACGACCACCCGCCCGCCCTCGTCGCAGAGGTAGAAGTCGGTGCCGCTCTGCCCGGCGGAGCCCTGCGCGGCCAGACCCGGCTCGGAGGCCGGCGTCTCTTCGCCGGAGTCGGCAGGGAAGGGGAGACTGGGCAGGGCCATCCAGAACAGGCTGAACACGATGGTAAAAATGCACAGCGCATAGAAAATGCAGAGCCAGACCTTGCGCATGGCAGTGGACTCCTTTCGGCTGAAATGGTGTTTCAGACGGTAGTATGTGCAAAAGAAAACTGCCTCAGACAGGGATGCAGAATTTTCACACCCGGATGCTGTACTTTGGCGGGGCAGATGTGCTATACTAACATCGTATCCGGTCGATTTCCCCCCTTGCGGAAGCGGGCGGTGCGGACTATAATGTATTATTATGGCTGTGGGCCGTCTGGCCGCAGCAGGAACAGCAAACGGCATCGTCAGAGGATGCTTTGAGATGCAGAACAGTGAAAATTGCGATAGGAGGCGATCCTTATCTCAAACAATGAAAGACGGAGACTCCACAGTGATGGTGCGCTCCGGGAGCAGCGGCCCGCAGCGGAGCAGAACCGGCGGGTCCGTGAGCCCCGTGGGCCGCAGGAGCAGGAAGAAAAGCACGGCCATCCCGTTCTCGGATTCCTGGGCCGGACCATCGTCACCCTCGTCTGTCTGGGCATTATGGCGGGCAGTCTGGTGGCAGTGGGCGCTGTGTACTATGTGGTACAGGCTACGGCCAGTGACGGCGACCTGCTGGACCTCGACAACATCGAACTGAGCCAGTCGAGCCTTGTGGTGGCCACCGACCCCGACACCGGCGCACAGGTGGAGTACGCCACCCTGCGCTCCTCCAACAGCCACCGCGTCTGGGCGGACCTCGAGCAGATCCCCACCAACCTACAGTATGCATTCATCTGCACCGAGGACAAAGACTTTTACAGCGAGCCGGGCGTCAACTTCAAGCGCACCATCGGCGCGATGATCAATGAATACCTGCTGCCCATCTACAGCTCCAAGCAGGGCGCCTCTACGCTGGAACAGCAGCTCATCAAGAACCTGACCAGCGACAAGAGCGCCAGCGGCATCGAGGGCGCACTGCGCAAGCTGCGCGAGATCTACCGCGCCCTCATCCTGAGCCGCAGCTACTCCAAGGAGACCATTCTGGAAGCCTACCTGAACACCATCAGCTTCACCGGTACCATCCAGGGCGTCCAGACGGCGGCAAACGAGTACTTCGACAAGGATGTCAGCGAGCTGACCCTCTGGGAGTGCGCGTCCATCGCGTCCATCACCAAGAATCCCACCAACTATAACCCCTACACCAACCCCGAGAACCTCATCAACCGCCGGAACTTCCTGCTCTACAATATGTGGCAGCAGGGTGTCATCTCGGAGGATGATTACCGCAACGCCGCTGCCCAGCCGCTGGTGCTGGCAGAGACGGACAACACGAAGAAGAGCAGCTCCACCACCTCTTACTTCACCGATGCCCTCTTCAACGAGGTGGTGAAGGACATCATGGCCAAGGAGGGCGTGGACGAGTCCACCGCCCAGAGTATGCTCTACACCGGCGGCTACACCATCGAGGCAACGGTCAACCCCAAGATCCAGACCGCGATGGAGAACCTGATGCTCAACACCGACGACGCCTACTTCCCGGCCGGCTGGCATGAGGAAGAGGTGACCAGCATCTCCGACGACGATGTGCAGGTCTTCAATGAGGACGGCACCCCCAAGACCCGCACCGGCGACGACGGTACGGTCTACTATTACCGCAATGTCCGCACCCAGGCGGCGATGGTCACGCTGGACTATGACGGCAATGTCATCGCCATGGTGGGCGGTCTGGGCGAAAAGACCAAGAGCCTTTCCCTGAACCGCGCCTACGGCGTCACCCGTCAGACCGGTTCTACCATCAAGCCCATCGGCGCCTATGCGCTGGGCATCGAGTATGGTCTGGTCAACTGGTCTACCATGCTCAACAACTCGCCCCTCTACCTCAAGCAGGACATGGTCATCCGTGACGAGGACTACTGCCGCCGGAACGGCCTCATGGGCCTGACGGACAAGCAGCTGAAAGCCTACCCCAACGCATGGCGCAGCTGGCCCCGCAACTATGGCGGCAACTACGGCGACGGCTCCGACCTGCCGCTTTGGAACGGCCTCGCCCGCTCCCTGAACACCATCGCCATCCGCGTTGGCGACCTCGTGGGTGCGAACAACATCTTCAACTTCGTCTACAATACCCTGCAGCTCAGCACACTGGACCCCGTCAACGACGTGGGCCTTGCACAGATGGTCATGGGCAGCCAGACCCACGGCGTCACTCCGATGGCGCTGGCGGCGGCGTTCCAGATCTTCTACGACGGCGAGTACACCACGCCTCACCTCTACACCCGTGTGCTCGACCGGGACGGCAACATCTATATGGAGAGCAACGACACCAGCTATCAGGCTCTGACGCCCCAGACGGCCTACGTCATGAACCGCCTGCTGAAGAATGTCCTGTTCTCCAGCGTCGGTACGGCCAGCGGCCGCTACCCCAACTCCAACGGCATGGAGGCCTTCGGTAAGACCGGTACGGCCAGCGATGAGAAGGACCTGTGGTTCGTGGGCGGCACGCCCTATTACGTCACCGCTGTGTGGTGGGGCTACGATGCGCCTTACGATATGACCAAGACCCTCGGCAAGCAGCAGGCCAAGACCCGCACCTGCGTCACGGCCTGGAAGGCCCTGATGGAGCAGGTCCAGGCAGACCTGCCCTATAAGGCATTCCCGGCGGCTGACGGCGTCGTGGAGCGCAGCTACTGCACCCAGAGCGGCCTGCTGGCCAGCGGCTCCTGTCCGAGCACGGCAGTGGGCTACTACCGTGCCGACGACCTGCCCGACGTCTGCAATTATTCCCACGGTCAGGCAGCTGTCGCCAGCGAACCCCTCGCGCCTGAGCCGGACACCACCAACCTGGACACCGACTGAGGCAAAAATCGTACTTTTCGGCACATCGGGTTGCAGATTCGGTGCGCTGAAGGGGTACTTCACGGCTCAAAACTGGATAATCTGACAAAATAGCATCCGACCTCTTGCAATGCAGGGAGTCGGATGCTATTATATTTTCTGCAAGAACACTTGTGTTTGAGAGGTGAACAAGTTGGAACGCCGTTTTTATCTGGTGGATGCGCAGGTCCTGCCGGAAGTTTTCCTCAAGGTCGTCCGGGCCAAGGAGCTTCTGGCCAGCGGAGAGGCACGCAGCATTTCGGCTGCGACCCGCAGCGTAGACCTGTCGCGCAGTGCATTTTATAAATATAAGGACTGCATTTTCGACTCGGAGAATGGCCGCGAGGTCATTACTGTCATGGCGACCCTGCGGGACGAGACGGGTGCATTGCAGAGCCTTCTGGCCGGCATCAGTGCCGCCGGTGCCAGCATCGTGACCATCAATCAGTCTACTCCGGAGAACGGAGCCGCGCTGGTGGCTGTCACCATCCGTACCGACACCATGCAGATGACCCCCGAGGAGCTGACGGAAAAGCTTTCGCGCCAGCGGATGGTCGTGGGCGTACACTGCGGATACAATCTGTGACAGTACATTCATAGAAAAAAGGAACGAGGGCAGTATCATGGCAAAAATCGCGATTCTGGGCTTTGGCACGGTGGGCAGCGGTGTGTACGAGGTGCTCTGCCGCAACGCCGCAGGCGTCTCCCGCCGCGCAGGCGAACCGGTGGAGGTCAAGTACATCCTTGACCCCAAAGACTTCTCGGATCATCCGGCTGCAAAGCTGTTTATAAAGAATTTTGACGCCATTCTGGAAGACCCCGAAGTGAAGGTCGTCGTCGAGACCATCGGCGGCACCCGCTTCGCTTACCCTTATGTCAAGGCCTGCCTCGAGAGCGGCCGGAGCGTCTGCACCTCCAACAAGGAGATGGTGGCCACCTACGGCGCAGAGCTGCTGGCTCTGGCCAGGGCACACAACTGCGCCTTCCTGTTCGAGGCTTCCGTGGGCGGCGGCACGCCCATCATCACCCCGATGCACCAGTGCCTCGCGGCCAACGTCATCACCGAGGTGGAAGGCATCGTCAACGGCACCACCAACTTCATGCTCACCAAAATGGTGCGGGAGAATCTGGGCTTTGACGAGGCTCTGAAGATCGCTCAGGAGCTGGGCTACGCCGAGACGAAGGACCCCGGCGACGATGTGGACGGCCGCGATGCCTGCCGCAAGATCGCCATTTTGGCCAGCCTTGCCTGCGGGCACCATGTCTACCCCGACAATATCCCGGCACGCGGCATCCGTGACATCACGGTGGCCGACATCAAGGCTGCCGAAAAGCTCGACAGCGCCATCAAGCTCATCGCCTGGTATGACGAGGGCGAGAACGGGAATATGGCCGCCGGCGTGGAGCCGATGCTCGTCTCCAACGCAAACCAGCTTGCAGGCGTGGATGATGTGTTCAATGCCGTGCTGATGAAGGGCGATATGCTCGGCGATGTGGTCTTTTACGGCAAGGGCGCGGGCAAGCTGCCCACCGCCAGCGCCGTGGTGGCCGATGTCATTGATGCACTGAAGGACGGTGCAAAAGTCCATGACAGCCTTTTCTGGAAGCCCGCCGAAAAGCCGGAGGGGCAGCTGGTGGACAAAAATACCTACCCGTGGTACATCCGGGTAACCGGTGTGGCGGGTGCGCTGCTGCCCAGCGTGGCCGGTGCGGGCCATCTGGTCTTTGAGGAAAACGGCGAGGCCGCCTACCTGATCGACGCCGCCACGGCTGCCGAGGTTGCCGCTGTCACCCGGAAGATCGAGGTGCTGGGCGGCAAGGTCGCACTGGCTATGAAAAAACTGGAAGAGTAAGAGGGAACAGGGAATATGGTAACAGTAACAGTCCCGGCAACCAGCGCCAATGTAGGGGCCGGGTTCGACTCTCTGGGCCTGGCCGTCTCAATGCACAATGTGTTCACCTTTGAGGAATCCGACCGTATCCAGATCACCTCGGTGGACGGCACCCATGTCCCGGCGGGCAGCAACAATCTGGTCTACCGCTCAGCCCGGGTCGTGTATGATCAGCTCGGCATCCCGCTGAAAGGTCTGCGCATCACCCAGCGCAATGATATCCCGATGGCGCGCGGCCTCGGCTCCAGCTCGGCCTGCATCGTGGCGGGCATCATGGGCGCCAACGCCCTGCTGGGCGATAAACTGACCGAGCGCCAGATGTTGACGCTGGCAACGGCCATCGAGGGGCATCCCGATAATGTGGCCCCCGCCATGCTGGGCGGCTTTGTGACGAGCGTCATTGATGAGGGTCAGGTCTACAGCGTCAAAAAGGACATCGACCCGGAACTGGCCTTTGCGGCCTTTGTGCCGGATTTCCGCCTGCTGACCAGCAAAGCGCGTGCGGCGCTGCCTGCGATGGTCAGCCATAAGGATGCCGTTTACAATCTGTCCCGTGCGGCGCTGGCAACGGCCGCCTTCTGCGAGGGCAACTACGCGCTGCTGGGCGTGGCAACCAAGGATGTGCTGCACCAGAAATACCGCCTGCCGCTCATCGAGGGCGGCGATGAGGTGTTTGAGCTGGCACAGGATCTGGGTGCGCAGGCTGTGTACATCTCGGGCGCAGGGCCGACCATCATGGCCGTTGTGCATAAGGATGATACAGAGTTCTTTGCCCGTGCCGAGGCGGCGCTTGCGGCGGACGGCCCGCTGCATCATTTTACCGTGCATCGTCTGCTGGCCGACAATGTCGGCGCAGTGGTGAGCTGATATACGAAGGAACAGGGGAGAGGGGATACTACCAATGGGCTTGATCGTACAAAAATTCGGCGGCTCCTCGGTCAAAGACCGGAACCGCATCTTCAATGTGGCACGCATCGTCATGAATACCCGCAACGCCGGCAACGATGTCGTTGTTGTTGTTTCGGCGCAGGGCGATACCACCGATGATCTGATCGCCAAGGCGGCCGAGATCACCTCGGATCCGTCCCACCGCGAGATGGATATGCTGCTGGCGGCCGGTGAGGAGATCTCGATCTCGCTGCTGGCCATGGCGCTGCAGGAGCTGGGCGTCTCCGCCATCAGCCTGACAGGCTGGCAGGCCGGCTTCAACACCGACCGCGCCTACTCCAAGGCGCGCATCAAGCGGCTGGACACCGAGCGTGTCGAGAGTGAGCTGGCCCGCAACCGCGTTGTCGTTGTGGCAGGCTTTCAGGGGCTGAACCGTTCCGATGATATTACCACGCTGGGCCGCGGCGGCAGCGATACCTCCGCCGTTGCACTGGCGGCCGCGCTGCATGCGGACCGCTGCCAGATCTTTACCGATGTGGAGGGCGTCTACACCGCCGACCCGCGCAAGATCCCCAAGGCCACCAAGCTGAAGGAAATTACCTTTGATGAAATGCTGGAGCTGGCTTCTCTGGGTGCGCAGGTGCTGAACAACCGCAGCGTGGAGCTGGCTAAAAAGTACAATGTCGAGCTGGAGGTCATTTCCAGCATCAATCCGGTGCCCGGCACCGTCGTTAAGGAGGAATGCAAAGTGGAAGGTATGCTCATCAAGGGTGTTGCAAAGGACACCGATGTTGCCGTTCTGACCGTCAAGGATGTGCCCGATGTGCCGGGTATGTCGTTCAAGATCTTCAGCCTGCTGGCCCAGAAGAACATCAATGTGGATATCATCCTGCAGTCCACCGGCCGCGACGGCAAGAAGGATATCTCCTTCACCTGCGCCGAGGGCGAGGCTGAGACCGCCATGCGCGTGCTCAAGGAGAGCGGCAAGTTCAAGGATGCCACCTGCGACGAGACCTGCGCAAAGGTCTCCATCGTGGGTGCCGGTATGCAGAGCCACAGCGGCGTTGCCTCCAAGATGTTCGAGGCACTCTCTAACAACAACATCAACATCAAGATGATCTCCACCAGTGAGATCAAGATCTCCTGCATCATTGCCCGTGACGACGCTGACAAGGCGGTCAGCGCCATCCACGATATGCTGTTTGACTGATTGAAACACTTTGGGGCGGTTCGCCCTCTCCGTCAATGCTGACGCATTGCCACCTCTCCCAAAGGGAGAGGCAATGGCGGCTTCGGGACAGGGCACTGCAAATTTGCAGTCGTCTGCCTGTCAGATGCGTTGGCTCTCCCTTTGGGAGAGCTGTCGAGCAAAGCGAGACTGAGAGGGTCCGCCCCTTTTTTGCAAAAGCGAGGGGAAGTATTATGTTGGAATCGATCAAATGCAGCACCTCGGGTGCATACTACCTGCGGGGGCAGTGGGTGCCCGCCGACGCGCAGGCTCCTGCGGCACTGGCAGCCGCGGGCGTGACTGCGGAGCAGGCCGGCCAGGCCTACAAGGGCACCATGGCCTACGGCATCCTCACCGCCCACAACACCAGCGGCAACGACCGGGATCTCCGGATCAAGTTTGATGCCATGGCAAGCCACGACATCACCTTTGTGGGCATCATCCAGACGGCCCGTGCCTCGGGGCTGGAAAAGTTCCCCATCCCCTATGTGCTGACCAACTGCCACAACAGCCTGTGCGCCGTGGGCGGCACCATCAACGAGGATGACC
>OIWU01004217.1_pt1 | contig 10423 bp, 10 predicted proteins | sample 1587711 | NCBI WGS metagenome assembly OIWU01 (sample SAMEA3888909, study PRJEB22519) | human gut metagenome | biome: human gut; feature: human-associated habitat; material: faeces | place: Denmark | collected 2010 | reverse complement strand
TGACGCGCACGGCCACATCATCCGACACGAGCATCGCCACGAACAGATTGACGCAGCGGCGCAGCACATTGAAGATCAGCGGATCGAGCGACTGTACGCGCAGCCCCTCCCACTGTCTGCCGAGGTAGAAGGCCTCGTTGCGGCGCACACGGTCGTACAGACCGATGGAGCGCTTGTAATCGCGATCGCGCTCATATCTGCGCCAGACCTCCGCAGGGAAACGGTCAAACTGCATTTTCTTCTTCCTCCTCCCGGCCGTAGGCCATCAGCGCCGCAATATCGCGGCTGAGTGCGTCGTCGGGCGCGGCTTCCGCTGTGTTTTCGCGCGGCAGGCGCCGCGGCAGCGAAAGACCGCCCGACACCACCGCGCCGGTCAGCACGAGAAGGGCTGACGCGAGCGCATAGCATAAAACTTCCATGAAAAACCTCCTTGTCAAAAGCGCAGGAACTCTCCTACCTCGCAGTCATACGCTGTCGGGACGCTCGGGGCAGGCGGCTCGAAAACGGTCGCCGCGTAGCCGCGCAGTGCATCGGGTGCATGCGTCAGCTCGTGCGGCGTGTTCGCCGTGTCGGACGGATTGCGCCTGTCGTGCTGCAAAGCCGGCAGCGTGCGGATGAGATTGCGGCAGGTATTGAAGATCGTGAGCCGGGGCCGGGGCTCGCCGTCCATGTCGCGCCGCGGCGCGAGCAGCTCATGCAGCGCAAGCCAGCCGGCTACGCGCTCGTTGCTCGACTTCTCGAAGCTGAGGCCGCAGTCTGCGAACAGCTCGACCGCGCTCCTGCCGGTCTCCTGCCGCCGGTTCCACAGGTCGGGCGGCGCGAGCCGAACATCGATCTGTTCTCCGGACGCCTCGCAGGAGAGAATGCGCGCGGCGGCTTCAGAGATAATCAAACCTGGTTCATATAACTCTCTGTATACCACGCTGCGCCCGTCCGGACTCTGTGCAATCCACAGCGCCGCAAGCATATCCAGACCGTAGTCGATCGTCAGATAGCGCCGCCATTCGCGCGGGATCTCGTGCGGCGGCACGATATGCAGGGCGGGGGAGAACTCGGAGAAATACCGTCCCTCATCCAGCTCCCACACGCCGTCGAGCAGCGCGCGCCTGTCGTGCACGGAGAGCAGACGCAGCCGCTTTTCGTACCCGGCATCGGCCCTGCGCAGAAACGGATTGTCCGCGAGCCGCGCCGGGAGGAAAAGCCGCGTTTCGCCGTCGAACGCATGCACCTCGTCGGGCGGCATCGGATCGATGTAGCGGCTCTTGACCCACTGATGGCCGATGCCGCCGGGATTTGTGGTCGATTTGACCTGCTTAGGATACGGATTTGCGCCGCGGATGCGCGAGATGAGATAGGTGAACTGGCTTTCGGTGAAATGCGTCAGCTCGTCGAACCGGATCACATCGTACTCGGCGCTCTGGTATTTGGTCACGTCGCTTTCCGCGTCGCAGTAGCCGAACTCAAGCGTCGAGCCGTTGATGAAATCCCAGCGGTGCTCGCTGACCTTGTAGCTCGCGACGCTCTGCGGATAGAGCCGCATGGCCGCCGGAACGAGCGAGCGCTCGAGCTCGGGCATGGTGCGGCGCAGCATGAGCTGCCGCGAGCCGGGATAAACGACCGCGAAACGCAGCGCATCGAGCAGCTGACCATGGCTCTTGCCGCCGCCTGCCGCGCCGCCGAACAGCGTTTCAAACGCCTCCGACCGCATGAATGCGGCCTGTCTCGGCGTCACGCGGAATTCGCAGCTTCGTCCACCACGCGGAATACGATCTCGATCGGCGCCTTGTCCTGCTCCTCGCCGAGCATCACGCCCTTTCCGACCGTCCGGTCGAGGATTTCCTTGATCGCGCTCAGACGGCTGTTCGCCGGAGCCTCCGAGTCGTCCGCGATCTCGTACAGCATCCGGATCAGTTCGTCCGGATCGCTTTTTTTCTGCACAATATCAACCACCTCCAGAAGAAAATGAATTCGGGAGAAGCCGGTCTGCCGTTCCGTCGTCCTCCTGTGAGTCATAGAATAGGAGCGGAGCGCGGTTTTGTCAAGAACAAATGTTCGATTTTTGAGTCAAGGTCAAAAGATTGACCATTTTTTACAGAGACGCCGGTTTCTTGCGCCGCAGCTCTTGCAATTTATTGACTGCTGCGGTATTCTGATATAGTATGGAAAAATATCGTCGGGCCGCACACACGCCCGGCTGAGGCGGCCGTCTGTCCGGCAGGCAGAACGCGCCGCATACAGAAAAAGGGGAAAGGCATATGAATAAAATCAAACTGATTGCGCTCGATCTCGACGGCACGGCGCTCACGCCGCAGAACAAGGTCGCGGAGACCACGACTGATGCCGTGCGCCGCGCGCGAGAGGCCGGGGTATATGTTGCTGTTTCGACCGGCCGCATCTGCGGCGAGGCGCGTGATTTTGCGGTCGATCTGGATGCAGATGATCTGATGGTCACGTCGGGCGGCGCGACGCTTTCGAGCATTTCGGGCGAGGGCTGCACGATGCGTATGTCCATGCCGTGGGAAGCGGCGGTCCGCGCGGCGGCGGCGGTCGAGCGCATCGGCATGATCGCCATGATCTACGTCGGTGAGACGCTGCTCATCACGCCCTACGACGACCTCGGCTTCGGCAGCTACAAGACCAACGAGGGCTATCTGACCTCGAAAAAGGTGGTCCCGTCGGTCGCTGAGTATATCGCTGACCATCATCTCTCGGTCGATAAGATCTTCGTGCGCAGTCAGGATCCGGTAACGCTGCTGCGCACGCGCGCCATTCTGGAGCAGATCCCGGGCATCCGCGTGATGAGCTCGGCGGCGGACAATCTGGAGGTCATCACCCCGGCCGCCGACAAGGGAACGGCGCTCGGCATGCTGTGCCGCGACATCGGCACCGATCTCGACCACGCCGCCGCCATCGGAGACAGCGAAAACGATTTCGAAATGCTGCGCGCGGTCGCGCTCCCCATCGCCATGGGCAACGCATCGAGCGAGGTCAAGGCGCTGTGCCGCTGGGAGACCGACACGAACGCGGAGGACGGCGTCGCGCACGCGATCGACCGCATCCTCGCGCACAATAAAGCGTGTGACGAACAGGCTGAAAACAGTGGAATTTGACACGTATTTATGATATAATTAACCTGTCTCAAATTGCTTTGAAATAGGAGAGTCTATATTTTGGCTGCAAGAAAAACCACAAAACCAAAATCGGAAAAAAGCGCACCGCGCACGCGGAAAAAGGCGGAACCGGCACCCGAAGTGCAGGAGAGCGCCGGACTGAGCCGCGCGGCATGGGGTGCGATCTGGGCGGGACTGGGCGTTCTGACCCTTCTCGCGCTGCTGCCCATCGACGGCGCGCTGCTGCGCTGGCTGCACCGCTTCATCGGCGGCTTCATCGGCCGCGGCGGCCTGCTTCTGCCGTTTGCGCTGCTGGGGCTGTGGCGCTGAGCGCGCTGCTGTTCCTGCGTCCGAAGGGACCGGTTCGCCTGCGCGGCGCGTGCATCGGCCTGCTGCCCGTCCTGTTCGGCGGCATCGTCCATGCCATCACCTGCGCGAACGAGTACGATTTTTCGATGAAAACCATACGGAATCTGCTGGAAACCGGCATGGAAAGCCATTCGGGCGGCCTGCTTTCGGGCATGCTGTACATCGTGCTCGAATGGGCGCTGTCGAGCGCGGGCGCACTGATCGTGCTGCTGCTGCTCACGTTCGCCGCGATCATGGTCGCCTGCCGCATCACCCCGATGATGCTCATCGACATGTTCCGTCCGCCCGAGTACGAATACGAGGACGAAGAGGAGCGCGCACGCTATGAAGAGCCGGTGCAGCTGCCGAACGTGCACGAGGTCGCGCGCGAGATCAACGCTGCGCACGCGCAGAAGCGCGAGGAGCGCCGCGCACGCCGTCAGGCCTCTGACTTTGACATCCCGATCGACAGCAATCCGCCCGGCGAGGATAAGCCCGGCGGCGCGATACCGCCTGTCTATCCGGCTCATGAGGAGGGCAAGCCGCTCGCACCGGATGAATATCTGCGGGGTCTGAAAAAGCCGCGCGAGGAGAAGCGGGAAGAACAGCCGGACAGCATCATGGAGCTCGTGGCCAACCGCGCCGACGAGCCGGAGGATGAACCCGAAGCCGAGGCGGCGCCTGCAAGGCCGGCCACGAAGCCGAAAAAGACCGAGAGCATCTCGGAGGATGAGCAGGCGGCGATGAACGACGCGATGGACGAGAGCCAGAAGGCCCCCGCGCCGGTCTACGCCTATCCGCCGATCGACCTGCTGACGCAGGGAAAGCACGCCTCGATGGCCGGTGCGGAGAGCGAGCTGCGCGAGAGCTCTGCCTGTCTGCTCGATACGCTCGAGTCCTTCAATATCGACGCGCAGATCATCGGCATCGTGCGCGGCCCGTCCGTCACCCGTTTTGAGCTGACTATTCCGCGCGGCATCAAGATCTCGCGCGTTTCTGCGCTTGCAGATGATATTGCGCTTGCGCTCGGCGCGGCGAACGTGCGCATCGCGCCCATCCCGGATAAATCCGCCGTCGGCATCGAGGTGCCGAACAAGACGGTCAACACAGTCTTTATCCGCGAATGCATCGGCTCGAACGCCTTCGCGAACGCAAAGAGCCGCCTGTCCTTCGCCGTAGGCAAGGACATCACGGGCAGGCCGGTCATCGGCGACATCGCCAAGATGCCGCATATGCTGATCGCCGGTACGACCGGTTCCGGTAAATCGGTCTGCATCAACTCCATGCTGATCTCGCTGCTCTATAAATCGACCCCGGAGGAGGTCCGCCTCATCATGGTAGACCCGAAGATGGTCGAGCTGGGCAACTACAACGGCATTCCGCATCTGCTCATTCCGGTCGTAACCGACCCGAAGAAGGCGGCCGGTGCGCTCAACTGGGCGGTCGGCGAGATGGAACGCCGCTACAAGCTGTTCGCAGATCATCAGGTGCGCAATCTGGTTGGCTATAACGACCTCATGCGCGCGGAAAAGGCGAAGGCGGAGGCGGCCGCCGCAGAGGGCGAGACCGCGGCTGCCGAGCAGTATCAGGTGCTGCCGCAGATCGTCATCGTCATCGACGAGCTTGCCGATCTGATGATGGTCGCGGCGAAGGAGGTCGAGAACTCGATCTGCCGCATCGCGCAGAAGGCGCGTGCCGCAGGCATGCACCTGGTCGTTGCAACGCAGCGTCCGTCCTCGGACGTCATCACCGGCATCATGAAGGCGAACATCCCCTCGCGCATCGCGTTCGCGGTCGCGAGCCAGATCGAGTCGCGCATCATTCTGGATACCACCGGCGCAGAAAAGCTGATCGGCAAGGGCGATATGCTCTACGCGCCGCTCGGCGAGGGCAAGCCGCTGCGCGTGCAGGGCTGCTTCATCTCGAATGAGGAGATCGAAAGCGTCATCGAAAAGATCAAGGAGACCAGCACCGCCGAGTACAGCGAGGAGATCCTTGAGCATATCGAGCGTCAGGCGGAGCAGGCCGACAGCAAGAGCGGCGGCTCGGCCGGCGACCCGGGCGAGGATGAGGACGAGATGATCGAAGAAGCGATCGACGTCATCATGGAAAGCCGTCAGGCGTCTACGTCCATGCTCCAGCGCCGCTTAAAGCTCGGTTATTCGCGCGCCGCGCGCATCATCGACCAGATCGAGGAACGCGGCATCATCGGCCCGTTCGAGGGCTCCAAGCCGCGCCAGATCCTCATTTCGCGCGAGGAATGGCAGGAGATGAAGCTGCGGCGGAATATGCCGATCGAATAAAACAGACAAATAAACCGCAACAGTTTATCTATGGAGGGTTTTATCATGAAGAAGATCAATATCGCAGAGCAGTCCTTCAACCCGTTTGAGCTGATCGGCAAGGACTGGATGCTGATTTCCGCCGGCACGGCGGAAAAGTGGAACACGATGACCGCAAGCTGGGGTGCTGTCGGCGTCGTGTGGGGCAAGCCGAGCGCGACCTGCTATATCCGCCAGTCCCGCTACACCAAGACCTTTGTCGACGATTCCGAGTTTTTCACGCTGACCGTGCTGAAGGACGGCTGCCGCGACGCGCTCAACCTTCTCGGCTCGAAGTCCGGCCGCGACATGGATAAGATGCACGAGAGCGGCCTGACGCCGGTCATGGTCGAGGGTCAGCCGACCTTCGAGGAGGCAAAGCTGGTCCTCATCTGCCGCAAGGTTTGCAAGACCTTCATCGGCCCGGACGACATGACCGCCGAGATCCGCGAGAGAAGCTACGCCGACCGCGATTATCACACCATGTACATCGGCGAGATCGTCGCAGCATACGAGGCGTAACCCCTGTACGCCGAAAGGCGAAAAGCATTTCTTTGGAGGCAATGTTCCTGTGAAAAAAAGACTGCTCAGCCTGCTTTTGTCGGCGGCGCTGCTGTGCGGCGCGCTCCCGACCGCCTTCGCGGGCTACGAAAATTTCACACCCAAGACCACCTATACCGACGGGCGGTTTTCCGACGTTTCCTCGTCCGACTGGTTTTATGAGAACGTCCGCGCATCCTATGAGTATGACCTCATCAACGGCTACAACGACGGAAAATTTCACCCGGACGACGATCTGACCATTGCGCAGGCGGTCAAGCTTGCCGCCTGCCTCAACAGCCTGTACAGCAGCGGTACGGCGGACTTTTCCGCCGCATCACCGTGGTATCAGCCCTATATCGACTACGCGCAACGCAACGGCATCCTGACCCGGACGTTTGCAGATTATAACGCGCCCGCGAGCCGCCGTGAATTTGCGGCCGTGCTGGCCGGGGCGCTCCCGCGCGGCGCGCTCCAGCCCATCAACAGCATCGCGGACGGCGCGATCCCGGATGTTCCCGCCTCGGCAGAGGACGCGGACGCGATCTATCTGCTCTACCGTGCCGGTGTGCTGACCGGCTCGAACGGCGGCCGGTTCAAGCCGGACGATACCATCCGCCGCAGCGAAGCGGCCGCCATCCTGACGCGCATGGCGGTGCCGAGCCTGCGGCAGAAGGTCGAGATCAGCACGGGCGAGCAGCCGGAAAATGTGCTTTCGGCGGATGAGATCCTCGAGAAATGCGGCCCGGCGGTGTTCAAACTGACGAGCTATGACGCGCGCGGCAACCTGCTCGGCATGGGCAGCGGCGTGGTGCTCTCCGCAAACGGCGACGCCGTCACCTGCGGCCATCTGGTCAACGGCGTGGCGCGTCTCGTCGCGGAAATGGCGGACGGCAGCAAGCGCGAGGTCAGCATCTACGCGCTCGATGCAGACTCCGACATCGCGCATATCCGCGTCGTCGGCGTCGGCCTGCCGTATCTGGAGACTGCGGACAGCCCGTCCACGGGCGACATCGTGTACGCGCTCGGCTATCCGGGCGGCGGCGCGGAAAAGGTGACGGCGGGCAAGGTGCTCGACGATTCGAACGGGGACTATCTGGTCCCGATGATCGAGACGACCGCCTCGGTCGTCAGCGGCAATTCGGGCGGCGCGCTCATCGACGGGCAGGGCCGCGCTGTCGCGGTCACGGTCAGCAGCCGCACCGGCGGCAGCAGCTCGTTCTCGGTGCCGCTCTCCGTCCTCGACAGGCTTCAGGGCAGCACGGCAGTTACCCCGGCGGAGTATTCGCGCACGCACAAGCCGGACAGCAGCAGATGCTACGATAATCTGTATCCGGTGCCGGATTTCGGCTCGGTCAGCGGCGCGTCGCTGTTTGCGACCTCACGCGACCGCGGCACGACCTGCTTCTATTACGCGCTGAGCGAGCTTCCCGACCTCGACCGTCAGCTGCTGCGCTACTATGCGGCGCTCGGCGAAAACACGTTCTATCAGTTCAATGAAAGCTCGTTCACCTCGTCGGCAGGCTATCTCCTGTCGGTCAAGCTGTACGAGACCACATGGGAGGGAATCGACGTCCTCGGCGTGTTCGTTTCGGGCATGCAGACGAGCTAAGCTGTCGCGAAACCACGGTTTCGCCGACAAGCTGTGTTCTGACAGCGCGGGGCGCCGCAGAACACGGACGGAGAAAAGTTCCTATGCAGAAACTTTTCTCTCTCTCAGAGTATAAAAACCGAGGTACACGCCCCCGGTTGCTCTCATGAAATGTTTTTGAGGATAGAGGCCTACGGGCTTATGAATTTGCTTCGCAAATTCTATTTTATGCGCGCTTTCGCGCGGAACGGCGCGGTATAAACTTTCGCTATCGGAGGGCACAGGAAACTGCGCCCTCTTTTCTTGTCTTTACAAGCGGTTCTTTCCTGTGCTATAATGATAAAAAGCTGAAAAAAAGAAGTTCCGGCTTGTGCATGATACACAAAGGAGTGACCAATATGACAAACCGCATGTTCGGCAATTCGCAGATTCTTGCCTGGCTGCAATATTATTCGGATAATACGCAGATCGATCTCGAAAAGGTGAAGATCCTCGATATTACGCGCAAAAATAAAAACCTGATCCCGACGGTCGAGTCGAACGACGCGGTTCTCGTGTTCACCGAGGCAGGTCACGCAGACATCTTTTACCGCATGTGGAGCGCCGGTCTGGGCGAGTGCGATGTCTGGTACAACACCGGCTCCGAGCCGTCCGGCCCGATCGAGCACAGCAAGCTCAAGAACATGATCGACCGCGGCATCAACGCCTCTGCGGCCATGCTCGTGCTCAATCCGAACGCGCGCTCGACCTATAAGATCGGCATGCACAACACGAGCTTCTCGCGCGGCTCCATCCGCTATGTCGGCAGCGAGATCCGCGCGGTCATCCTCAACAAGATGCACATGGCGTCCGACGACACGGTCTGCATCATTTCGGGCGAGTCCATCGCGGTCGAGGCCGCGCTCATCGCGGGCGAGGGAACGGTCATCGCGGTCGAGTACAACGGAAACGACCGCCGCACGATGGAGGAGAATATCGAGCAGTTCGGCCTGAACAACATCGCGATCATCGACCATGTGGACGATGAGAGCATGAAGGAGCTGCCGGTTCCCTCGCTCGCCATGCTTGTCGCGAGCGCGAGCATGGAGCAGGAGATCGCCTGCCTGCTGCGCCTCAATCCGCACATGGAGTTCGTGATCTACACGCTCGACTTCCGCTGCGCCGCTGCGCTGCCCGACCTGTTCGCGAAGCTCGGCATCGGCGAGACCGAGGTTATCCAGATCACGGTTTCCAGAATGAACGCCAAGCATAATTTTGAAGCTGAGCCCGCGCCGTGGCTCATCACGGGGCGTGGCGGAGTTTGATAGTGTCCGCCGCACAAAAACATCTGTTTTTGTGCGAAATGACGATTGACAGCGGACAGACATTTCCCTATAATAAGTGACAGTGGGACGCAGGACGGCGAAAAATGCCGAAAACCGCGTTCTGCGCACAATTTCATCCATGAAAGATGATGATGGAGACAGTACGTTCCGATGACCGAACGCGAAGCGAGCCGGGGTATGGTGAAAGCCCGGTGCAAGTAGGACGGGACCGAATATCACTCCGGAGTTGCAGCCCGAACCCTTCCCGCCGGGAAACAGTAGGTGCTGACGGCAGCTTTGCCGTTATAAAAGCCGCGTATGTCGGTACGCAGTAACGGGTGGTCAAACGAATGGCTGATGATCGAGCTTTCGTCCCTTTACGGGGATGAAGGCTCGTTTTTTTGCCTTTTCGGCAAAAAGCACAAGAAGGATACAGGAGGAAACAGCATGAAGAACATGGTCGAGATCCGCTGGCATGGCCGCGGCGGTCAGGGCGCAAAGACCGCCTGCCTGCTGCTCGCGGACGCGGCGTTCGCGTCGGGCAAATATGTGCAGGGCTTTCCGGAGTACGGTCCGGAGCGCATGGGCGCACCGATCACCGCCTACAATCGCATTTCTGACGAGAGATGCACCATTCATTCGAACATTTACAATCCGGATTACGTCGTTGTCGTCGACGAGACGCTGCTCCAGTCGGTAGACGTCACCCATGGCCTGAACCCGGAGGGTGCGATCGTCATCAATACCCATAAGTCCCCGGACGAGGTTCGTCCGCTGCTGCGCGGCTACGAGGGCAGGGTATACACCCTTGACGCCCGTGCGATCTCCGAGCGCACGCTCGGCAAGTATTTCCCGAACACCCCGATGCTCGCCGCGATCGTCAAGGTCAGCGGCGTGCTCGACCCGTGGCGCTTTGTTTCCGACATGGAGACCTCGTTCAAGCATAAGTTCGCGACCAAGCCGCAGGTCATCGCAGGTAATATGGAATGTCTGACCCAGTCGCTCAAGGAGGTGCGCGGATAATGGCTAAGTGTGCAAAGGATATCAATGAACAGTCGCCGTGGCAGGAGCTTACCCCGGGCGGCGAGATCTACGAGGGCGGTACCGCCCGCATGACCATCACCGGCGAGTGGCGCTCTGATATTCCCACCTGGAAGCCGGAACAATGCAAGCAGTGCCTGCTGTGTGTTCCCTACTGTCCCGACTCGT
>OIWU01004216.1_pt1 | contig 10423 bp, 9 predicted proteins | sample 1587711 | NCBI WGS metagenome assembly OIWU01 (sample SAMEA3888909, study PRJEB22519) | human gut metagenome | biome: human gut; feature: human-associated habitat; material: faeces | place: Denmark | collected 2010 | reverse complement strand
CCGCGCCGAATATCTACCGCCACATCCAAAACCCGACCGCTGACGACCCGGACCAACTTACTCTGTGCGAACGGGGGCAACTGGAAGTGCAACCCGCGCAAAACGCCGTACCGGGACTTCGACTCATTATCCTGTACAAACCGAACCGGACGCACCGCCGCATCGAAATCGCGTTGCGAAAAGCTCTCGAAAAAATAGCCCCGCTCGTCTCCGAAAACCTTCGGTTCCAAAATCACCACACCCTCTATTTCGGTCTTTATCACATTCATTTCTACTCTAATCTGTCCCTCGATTCTCTTTCTCAAAATAGATTGTCTACGCAGTCTTTTCATCAGCCCTTCTCAACCAACCGCAGCAGATACTGCCCGTAGGGATTGTTGCTCATCGTCCGGGCAACTGATCGTAGCGTGTCCTCCGTGATCCACCCTTTACGAAAAGCGATCTCCTCGAGACAGGCGATTTTCAGGCCCTGCCGTTTCTCCAAAACTTCGACATAGATCGAGGCCTCGGAGAGCGAATCGTGCGTTCCCGTATCCAACCATGCAAAACCCTGTCCAAGCACCCCCACTTTCAAATCGCCATCTTGCAGAAACTGCTGATTAACCGCCGTAATCTCCAACTCCCCACGCGCCGAAGGACGTATCGTCTTCGCGATCTCGACTACACGATTCGGATAGAAGTAGAGCCCGACGACCGCATAGTTCGATTTCGGATGTTCGGGTTTCTCCTCGATCGAAAGGCAATTTTCCTCCCGATCGAACTCCGCTACGCCATAACGTCCGGGATCATCGACCCGATAACCGAAAACCGTTGCCTTTTGTTGCTCAGTCGCGGTTCGGACAGCCTCATGCAGCAGTTCGTCGAATCCGACTCCCTGAAAAATATTATCTCCGAGTACCAGACAGACCGCATCCGATCCAATGAAATCGGCACCGATCAGGAAGGCCTGCGCCAATCCATCCGGCGAAGGCTGCTCCGCATAGGTGAACTGCACTCCGTAGTCCGAGCCATCGCCCAACAGACGACGGAAAGCAGGCAGATCCTGCGGGGTAGAGATCACGAGAATCTCCCGAATCCCCGCACGCATCAATACCGAAATCGGATAGTAGATCATCGGCTTATCGTAAACGGGCAACAACTGCTTGCTCACCCCTTTAGTCACCGGATACAACCGGGTACCCGATCCTCCTGCAAGAACAATTCCTTTCATAATTCGATCCTTCCAAACGGAAAACAGCATCCGTTTTCAATCCAATGTCGAAAATACTCCGTTTTTTCGGTCTTTCCAAACATCTGTCCCCATAATCGTCCTCTTTTCAGACCATCAAATTTTCTTGCCGTACCGACAATCTTCTGCCTATTGCCTTCCTCGCTTAATCCACCGAACGATTCTTCAAAATTTCAGGTACTATACACCAGACGGCCCTCGCCTCCGAATTTGAAAAATCGCAACAATCATCTATTTTTGTTCACACATAAAACTACTCATTCCATGAACTCATTCGACATGAAACCAATTTTCAGAGTCGCATCGACGCTTCTGTTCGGATTAACAGTCCATTTGACGGCTCAAGCCCAAAAAACTGTTTCGCCGGAGATCATGCAAAAAACCTACGAAACCGTCCAAACCCCCTACAAATACGGACTGGTTCTCACTCCGGAAAACGATAATTGCAAATTAGACTCCCCTACTGTTTTCCGGATGGAGGGCAAATGGTATATGACCTATGTCCGGTACGACGGACGCACCACGACGGACGGAACCGGATACGAAACGTGGTTGGCAGAGAGCGACAACCTGCTGGAGTGGCGGGTGCTCGGCCCCATTCTTTCGTTCAAATCCGACGGATGGGACGCGGCCCAGCGGGGTGGATACCTTGCCCTGACAGACTATCGTTGGGACGGAAACCACCGCCCGAAAAAATACGACGGCTATTATTGGCTCTCCTACATCGGAGGTGCAACCCAAGGGTACGAGGCCGGACAACTGAACATCGGCTTGGCCCGGACGAAACAGCCTGCAAACCAAGTACACGAATGGGAGAGCTTCGATGGCCCCGCCTTGACCCCTAAGGACCCCGATGCACTGCCGTGGGAGAGTTACACCCTATACAAGAGTTCGGTTCTTCGGGTTCCGACCCATCTGTTCGGGTCACCTTTCGTCATGTTCTACAATGCCAAGGGTGATGCAGCAGGACGCGAAAGTATCGGCATCGCGGTCTCCGACGACATGATGCACTGGAGACGCTATCCGGAAAGTCCGGTTCTGGACCACCCCCAAGGACGGATCACCGGTGACGCCCAGATCGTCAAAATGGGAAAACTTTATGTCATGTTCTATTTCGGAGCGTTCTGGGAAGGCAAACAGGCTCAGGCGTTCAACCGTTTTGCCTGCTCCTACGACCTGAAGCACTGGACCGACTGGACGGGCGATGACCTGATCGCACCCTCCGAACCATACGACAACCTGTTCGCCCACAAATCGTTCGTTCTTCACTACAAAGGAGTCGTCTATCACTTCTACTGCGCCGTCAACGATCGGGATCAACGCGGTATTGCCGTAGCCACCTCTCGCGACATGGGACACAGCTCGCTGCAATTCGACCGATAGTCTACCACGGTTCGATTTCTCCGCGACTGCCGATTCGCAGCCCTCTTCCCCGGCCTCTTTGAAACATCGGTTAACGAATTTTCAGCCGATTCAAGGCCGCGGCATAGGCCCGTGCATTGCGGTTGTGTTCGGCAAGGGTACGGGCAAAGTTGTGCGCGCCGGAGAGATCCTCCTTTGCACAGAAATAGAGATAGTCGTGTTCCTGATAATTCAGCACAGCATCGATCGCCGCTATCGACGGCATACAGATCGGTCCGGGAGGCAGTCCGGTAACCCGATAGGTATTATATGGGGAATCCACCTCCAAATGTTTATGCAGAATCCGCCGCAACGAAAAGTCGCCCAAAGCGAACTTGACCGTCGGATCGGCCTGAAGCGGCATGCCCCGTCTGAGCCGATTGATGTAGACCCCCGCTACGACAGGCATTTCCGACTGGCGCTTGGTCTCTTCGTAAACGATCGAAGCCAACGTGATCACCTCGTTTCGGGTCAATCCGCAGCGGGCAAGTTTCGCATCCCGGGAAGCCCAGAAACGGTCGGATTCCCGTTTCATCCGCTGCAACAGATCATCGACCGAACAGTTCCAATAAACCTCATAGGTATTCGGGATGAACATCGCCATGAAGGTCTGAGGAGTATAGCCGTATGCCGCAACGATCGAATCGTTCGTAAAAGCCTCCATCAGCGTCATCGAATCGAGCTCGATCTGACGGGAAAGCACCGCAGCCAGCCGATCCATCGTACGGATATTATGGAACGTAATCCGAACCGGAGACTGTAACCCCGACTGGATCCGGTTGATCACTTCGGAGTAACCCATCCCCTGTTTCAGTTCATAACGTCCCGGGGATACCTTCTTATCGAGCCCCTTCGCCCGGGCCATTGTTCGAAAGAGCGTTTCGTTCCGTAGCAGATCGCCGGCTCGCAACGAGTCCATCACCCGACTGAAATCGCTTCCCGTAGGGATCAACACCACCGCATCCCGTTTCACCGCACTTGCCCCGTAGTATTGCCACACGCCTACTCCCAAGACAACGCAGCAAAACAGTCCCGCCGCAATCGTCCATACGGCCCACTTTTTTACCTTCATTCGGAAAATTATTTTTGCAAATATACGAAAGTTGTTTAATTTTGTGGCGGGTAAGTCTTATACGACCAGCTCCTGCTGAATCCCCCAGGGTCGGAAGACAGCAAGGGTAGGTGGTTGTAGCGGTGCGATATAAGTAGCTTACCCCTTTTTATTTTCTGTCTGAACACGACGTAATCCTCCACGGGCATGATCATCAAAATCTATCCGCAGAATCCGAACGAAAAGGCTGTTGCTCAAGTTGTCGAGATCCTTGCGCACGATGGAGTGATCATCTATCCGACCGACAGCGTCTATGCGTTCGGCTGTTCGCTCAAAAGCAACAAGGCGATCGAACGGCTCCGATCGATCACCGGGAAAGAGGGTTCGAACTTTTCGATCATCTGTCCCGATCTCAGCACAATCGCCACCTACGCGAAGGTCGACAACGACACCTTCAAAATGCTGAAACGCAACCTGCCCGGACCTTTTACCTTTTTACTCAACGCTTCGGGCAAAATTCCCGATAAGTTTTTAGAAAAGAAGAAGACCGTCGGTGTGCGGATTCCCGACAACGCCATTCCGATAGCGCTGGTTGAAGAATTGGGACACCCGATGGTTACGGCCTCCGTAAAGGATCCGGAAGAGGAGGCCTATACGACCGATCCGTCGCTTATCGCCGAACGGTACGGCCATGCGGTCGACGCCATCATCGACGGAGGATACGGCAACAACATTCCCACCACCATCGTGGATTGCACCGATCCCGAAGAGGCTGTCATCGTGCGCGAGGGAATCGGAATATTACAATAGCCTATGGACGATTCAAAAAAAACCGTGAACAAAATCGAGTGGAGGGAGGCCGCTACCGGAGGTCTCTATCTGGGGATAGTCTACGCTGCCCTGTCGATCGCCACCCTATATCTGCAAAACAACCAACAGATCGTATCGATAATCAGTGCGATCAGCTTTTTCTCTGTGGCCGGATTCCTGTTCGCCTATGCAACACGGATGGCCCGACAATACGGCAACCGCGGATATACCTACCTCCAAAGCATGAGGTTTGTCTTGAAAATGTCGATGTTTGCCGGAGTGATTGCGGGAATCGGCCTGTTCATTCAGAACAAAATCAATCCGGAGTCCATCCGCCAACAATTGGAAGTCACGCGCGACCTCTACATCGGTAAGGGATGGGACGCACAGTTGATCGACCAAAGCTTCTCCATGACCGAACAACTGATGCTCAATCCGTTATTCGTCGTTATCATGGGAGTCGGTTCGATGCTTGTCTACGGAGGGTTGATGGGCCTCATCGTTTCGCTGTTCGTCCGCCGCAAAGGTACGGGATCACCGACATCCGCCAACGATTAAACCGGCATTAATACTGAAACCTGACATGGATACAAACAATCCGAATATTTCCGTCGTCGTTCCGTTGTACAACGAAGAGGAATCCCTGCCCGAATTGGAGGCATGGATCGAACGCGTCATGACGGAGAATCACTTTACATACGAAATTATCTTCGTCGACGACGGGAGCAACGACCGCTCATGGGAGGTTATCCGATCGTTGAGAGAGAAGAATCCAGCCGTACGCGCCATCCGGTTCCAACGCAACTACGGCAAATCGGCGGGGCTCTACTGCGGATTCGAAGCGGCACAAGGCGATGTCGTAATCACGATGGACGCCGACTTGCAGGACTCGCCGGACGAGATTCCGGAACTCTACCGGATGATCACCGAAGAGGGTTACGATCTGGTGAGCGGCTGGAAAAAACGGCGCTACGATCCGATCGGGAAAACACTGCCCAGCAAATTTTTCAACGCTACGGCCCGGTTGGCTTCGGGAATCAAGCTGCACGACTTCAACTGCGGCCTCAAGGCCTACCGCAAAAAGGTGGTCAAAAGCATCGAGGTCTACGGAGAGATGCACCGGTTTATTCCGGTTCTGGCCAAAAATGCCGGGTTCAAAAAGATCGGTGAGAAGGTCGTCCACCATCGGGCCCGGAAATACGGAGTCTCGAAATTCGGATGGGAACGGATGATCAAAGGCTATCTGGACCTGATAACCGTGATGTTCATGACCCGGTTCGGCAAGAGCCCGATGTACTTTTTCGGAGGTCTCGGCACACTGATGTTCCTCATCGGAGGAGCTACGGCAATCTACCTGATTATCGAGAAACTCTACAAACAGGCCCATCTGCTTCCGATACGTGCTGTCACCGATCAACCCTTGTTCTTCCTTGCTATGGGAGCTGCAATTATCGGAGTCCAGCTGTTTCTGGCAGGCTTCATCGGAGAGTTGATCGGACGTAATTCGAGCGACCGCAACCGCTACCTGATCGATGACAAATTTTAATAGAATACCTTTTGTTATGAGAACACTTCAACTGCTTCTGTTTTCTTTCGTTTTGCTGATCGCCGGATGCGATAAAAACGAATCGACCTCCGATTCAATTACAGATTTTGATTCAGAACAGCTGGATCAGACAATCTACGCAGATCAAACGACAACCTCAAATGGAGGGTTTGCTTTCACGGCAAAAGAGTCATGGTACACCCAAATTCGAGACATATCCACCAAATCCGCATCTAAAGCTCCCAATTCCACCCCCACATGGGTTAAGGTCGATCCCTCTTCAGGAGGTGCCGGCACGGTACAAATGACCATTTCGATCGATGAAAATAACACAGGAATGGATCGTGTAGCCGAAATATGGATCATTAGTGGAGAAACGACGCTCAGTCTCAGGGTCGAGCAAAAAGCCCAAACCCGCGAAGAGGCCGGTGTCGACGACGGAGATACGCCAAGCGAAAATCCCGACATAGACAGACGGACGGTCCGTTATCTGAGTACATTGGACTACACGTATAAATCTGGAGATGATGATAATACAGAGCAAGGTACGATCACATACACCTACGACGAAGATCACTTTGTCTCGCAAATTTCCGATGGGGAGAATACTTTCTCATATACGATCGACCGGGGCGGCCATTACACGAACCTGATTGTCAGCGGAAACGGAGACGGAGAGCTATCCAACGAACCGTGGGAAATGACCATCAACTATTGGAACGACACAGAACGTTATGGCTCTTCGGGTATCCTTTTCTATGAGAGCCACAAGGAGGAAGAGGGCTACAGATTTGACTACTCATTCGATATTCAGGCAAATAACCACACAGGGTTGGACCGGTTGACCATTACTCCCAAAAGAACCGATGAACAGATCATCTACGAGACCGGAGTATGGGACTACTCGTGGGGAGAGACCTATCCATCAGACAACTCTTCCGTCGATCAAAAACCCGACCGACAGAGATACAATCTCTTAGGAATCAGCTATTACGGATACCTAAGCGACCAAGGAGGCATGACTTCGAGCGAGATTTCCCTGTCATACAGCGATATATTCAACTGCAACACAGAGAACGACTCTCCGCTATGCAACATCGATCCGAACAGCATTGTGCTGGGTTGTGTCGAAACCTTCTCTCCCCAATGCCCTCTCTCCTCGCTCTTTTTAGCGGGTTACATGCGCCAATGGGGGGATAATCTGATCAACAAAATAGAAGCATCGATCTATGAAGAACATATTGGTGAAAGACAGTTAACATACCAAGTCAACTATACTTTCGATGCCGATGAATACGTTACCGGTATCGAAATCAGCAACAATGGAAACGAACACTGGACCTTTACGTTTAACTACGAGTAGTCCCGTACAGAGAGAATTCATCACACACAAAACAAAATGATACAACGTATTCAAACCGTATACTTACTGATTGCTGCCATACTGACAGGAATGCTGAGCCTTTTACCGCTGGCCCACGGCATAACGGCCGACACGACGTTATGCTCCGTTTCGATCTGGGGATTCACCGCCCCAGCCCCGACACCGGACTCCTACTCGGGAAGCTGGCTGAACCTTGCCGCCGGCCTTGTCTCAATCGTTACGGCCCTGCTCGCCCTCATCACGATCTTCCTCTACCGGAAACGGCCGTTGCAAAAAAGGCTGTGCAATATTTTGTTCGTATTGCTGATTTTGTTGTGTGTAGCCGTGTCGGTCTACCTGATCCATACCGCCTCACTTTTCAAAGACTTTAACCTGTCGGTAATCTGCGGATTTCCCGTTATCGCTTTTATTTTGACGATTCTGGCCCGCAGAGGGGTCGTTCGGGACGAGAAGCTGGTCCGTTCTCTGGACCGGATCCGGTAATCTCACTTCCGCCATACATACACCTACAAAAAAGAGTGCAGAGAGGTTTCATCCCATCTCTGCACTCTTTTATTATTTATCCGATCGGTAGTCGTAGACCTAACGCACTTCGATCTCATACTCTTCTCCGTTCACCAGACCCTCGATCGTTACCCATGCCCAACGGGCATCGCCGATCGGTTCCGTCTGAATCTCCTCTCCATTTACTTTTACCGTCTCGGTGTCCATACTGAACGGCCCCGCACGAAACTTCAGACGATCCATTCCCGCCCGTTCGTCAATACGGAACTGGGCGGTTTGTTTCCGACCATTGGGATAGTTTACCCGATAGGAGATCTTCGCGTCACTGCCATTCACTGTTATGCCCGATACCTCGACCGCCCAACCTTTCGGCAAACGGGGCATCACCGTAATCTCATTTTCACAGGCTTTTGAAGTTCCGGCCACCATCAGAATGGTTCGTACGGTTTCGTTCTGTTGAACAAAGTTTCCGAGGTCACCCTGCCTCCGGTACATTCCTTTCTCCCGACTATACGACGCCCCTTCCGGCACAATAAAGGGTTTCGGCAGGCGAGGCGCATAGCACAATTTGGCCAGATTGGTAATAAACCGATCGTAATCCGCACACTTATCCAGCAACAGGGCTGTCTGGGAAATGATGTTATGGTCATAACCGAGTCCCCGCACTCCCATATAGGTATCGCCAATGTATCGATTCAAGTCATCTTCATAGGTATTCCGACTCAATTCTATCCACTTTTGCGGCACACCTTGCGTCACGTCATATCCGACATAATCCGCATAGATCGAGAGCGTCGGGTCGTGGAAGAATCCGAATTTATCCATCCGCCACTTATCCCCTTCGATAAAATAGCTCTCGATCGACCGTTCCATCTCATCGGCCAAACGGGTCCACGCAGCAACTTTATCCAGCTTACCCGCACGGCGCGCCATCTCCGTGTACATACGCACACCGAGATAACACGGCATATTGTTAAACATCGTAAACTCCATCATTCCACCTTCGGTCTCCCCATACATCAACCCATGTTCATTGAAAGAGAGATCGGGATTCTCCATCGCCCAATCGATGTAGTGTACCGCCTCGTTGATATACTTCCAGTTATCGAGCACCCACTGGGGTGAGTACCCTCCGTTGGCCCAAACATTGGCTATGCTCATCATGGTCAATCCATGCCCATCGGGTTCGGCATTTCCGAAGTTCTGATAATCATCGCCGAAACGCTCCCTTGTATAACGGGTCGGCCATCCGGCTACGACGGTCAACTCTTTGGAATAAACAAACGGCTTGTTGGGAATAACGCTCCAATGGCCCGGAATACGATGCCCCAACAGGGTCAATCCATGCTCCGGATAGTACATCAACCACCGGTTCAGAAAATCGACCGACCGCTGCGTCTCTTCCAGCAAACCGATATACGACAAAATGCCCAACGACCGATTTCTCGAATACATCGACCCGTAGTAGCTACCCGCTTCGGGAACCCACGTCCCGAAACCGTCGTACCTCCACGACGGAGCTCCGGGCGACGATTCATCGATCATTCCGTCGTCGCGCATCTTTGTCCGAATATCCTCGAGGTTTTCATAATATACCCGGGTCAGGATGTCGGCATAATTATTTCCGGTAAAAGTGATCCGGGTCAACTCGAAATCCGACGGGTAACTCCACGGCTCGACCCGTTGAAAGTCCGATTCAAAAGTATAGAGCCGGTTACACAACCTATCGAGCGCCGTCCAAGGCACTTCGTCGCTGCGGCTATCTACCGTATGCGTATCGAAAAAGGAGTCGTCCGGCTTTACCGCGACGGGTCCACCCGTAAGCTCATCCTTTGGAGTCGACCCGTCTACGACATAGCCTCCCAAAAACTGAGGCTCCCCCCGCTTGTCGGGATTGTCCACCAGGCGAATCTCCCGGATCGGCTTCTGCTGTACTTTGACTCTCAACACAGGGTATTCGTCGCCCTCGAACCCTCCATACAGATGCAGCGTTTCGCGCAGGCATTCAGCCATCTCGGGTTCTGCCTCCGACGTTTTGAACGGCGCACCGCCATCCATCCAATGCGCCCTGAACCAAAGTGTATATCCGAACACCAAGGGTACAACATCACAACTGCCATCCTCATAGACAATCTCGATCGTTCCTCCTTTATCTCCGACATACAAATTCTCTGACTCCACGATACTGCCCCAAGGAGGCGTTCCGGCATCGATCGAATTGTATCCTCCGACAAAATAGATATATTCACCCGAAACACCTGCTCCGTCTGCACGGAAGGGCATTTTGAACCATCGGTTATCCGACGCCCCGGAGACTGTCGACGCTCCCAATATTCCCGACAAAAGGAGGAGCATAGTCCGGCCCCTTCGTATTGATTTTTTCATACCCATAAAACCAAACGATTAAATCTTACGTGTCCGTTTTCCTCAGCGGACCCTATAAAATTATATGGAAAACCGACACAGACAATCCTCCGGACGGATTATTATCAAGAAACG
>OIWU01004211.1_pt1 | contig 10436 bp, 9 predicted proteins | sample 1587711 | NCBI WGS metagenome assembly OIWU01 (sample SAMEA3888909, study PRJEB22519) | human gut metagenome | biome: human gut; feature: human-associated habitat; material: faeces | place: Denmark | collected 2010 | reverse complement strand
CCGGCGCGCGAAGTACCCGCGCCGCCCTCGGTGCGTGGCGTCCGAACGGACCCGGCGCGCGAAGTACCCGCGCCGCCCTCGGCGCGTGGCGTCCGAACGGGCCCGGCGCGCAATGTGCCCGCGCCGCCCAGAAGTAAGAAAAATCTTCAATTTCGGCTTGACGGTCATGGGGGGTAAAGGATAGCATATTCTTGTTTTGCGTTATGTCGAATTGTCATGGTACGGTGCCTGTGCCTATGTACGGTGCCTGTGTCGTGGCGTGTGCGAAAACGAGGAGTACGAGATGCGGAAAACAGTCTGGATGTTGGCGTTGGCGGTCTCTGCGGCGGTGTGCGGCGCGGAGAAGACCATCATGGTCGAGGAAGGGGCCACCCGTGGCCTTGAGGAGGCGCTGGCGGCGGCGAACCTCACGCTGGAGGCGGGCGACACGCTCGTCAAGACGGGGCCGGGTCGCCTTGTCGGGTCGGACGCCTACAAGGCGCTGACGGTGAACCTCCGCGTCGTCGAGGGCGTCTTCGAGGGGCGGACGGCCGGTGCGTTCTTCAAGGGCGGCGACATCGCCGTGCGCGCCGGCGCGACGCTCGACGTCAACAACACGGGGAACTCGTCCGCCTACCTCCTCCAGTGGCGCAACCTCTACCTTGCGGGGGCGGGCAGCGCGGCGGCGGCCGTGACGGTGAACGGGCGGGAGCTGACGGGCGCGCTGCTGGTTCGGGGCACCAAGGGCTCCTACCAGGTCATGGAAGGCGTCCAGTTCTGGCTCGACGGCGCGGACGCGACGATTGCCGGCGCGGCCGAGGGTAACATCGGCTACCTGACGCAAGGGCGGATCAACTCGAAGGACGGCGCGCACACGCTCACGCTGCTGGGGCCCGGGCACACGCTCGGCGCGGGCGGCGCGTGCAGCGCGCAGTACCAGCACCGCTTCCGCTGGGGGTACGGGTTCACGAACATGACGGGGCGGATCGTCGTGGACGGGGCCTCCTTCACGGCGCACAACGTGAACTACACGGTCCACCCGAAGGCATTCCCGCTTGTGGTGAAGGGCGGGGGAACCTTCGGCCCGGAAGGGACGAGCTTCGGCGCGTGCTTCTCCGAAGTCGACTTTGAATGGGGCTCGATCATCGCGGGCGACGGGGCGCAGACGGCGACCACGCTGCCGCCGTTCACGGGCTTCCCCGCGATCTCCACCAAGACGGCCGTCACCATCGACAACGTCTGGACGGTGCGCGCGGCGGAACTCGTCGCGGGGTGCAGCCTCGTCGCCTACAAGAACCCGCTGACGTTCGGCCCGAACGCGACGGTCGCGCTCGTCGGCGGCGAGTTGCTGGACAGCGGCACGGACTACACGCTGGCGCACGCGCGCGCGGACGCCTCGATCAAAGGCTGCCCGGCGTTTGTTGTTTGCAACGTGGGCGACGCGCAGGGCTGGCGCGTCGTCGCCGGCGCGGACGGCACGACGCTCCAGCTCGTCTACGAGGTGCCGGACCTCCCCGGGCTCGTGAACGTGCGCGACTGGGGCGTGCTGCCCGGCGCGGACCGGGCCAAGGCGAACGTCGAGGCCTTCGCCAAGGGGCTTGTCGCGCTGGACGACGGCGCCGAACACGTTCTCTTCTTCCCGGCGGGGACCTATTCGTTCGCGGCGCCCGTCCCGGTTGCGGGACGGAGCCGGCTCACGCTTCTCGGCGACAACGCCGCCTCGCGCCTGGCCGTTCCGGAGACGGCGCCGGGCGTACTCGCCGTCTCGGACGCGACGGCGGTCACGGTGACGGGGTTCACCCTCTCGGGCGGCGCGGGGGCGGCGCTCGCCGCGCGCGGCGTCGCGGGGCTCGTCGTCACGAACAACGTCTTCGCCGGCGTGCCGGGCGTGTCGACGGACGGGGTGGAGGGGACCTTCCCGGTTCGGGCGGAGGACTGTGCGGACGCGCTCGTGCGCGAGAACCGCGTGGCGGGCGGCGCGGTTTATGCGGGGCCCGTATTGGCGGCGGGGACGACGACGCTCGCGGCCGGAACGGAACCGGGCGCCAACGAGGTCGTCCTCTACGCGCCATTCGACAGGAAGGATCCCTACAGGACGCGCCCCTTCGCGGAGGCGCTGGCCGAGCGGGGCCTCGCGGCCTACCCGCAGGGGGCGCGGCTCGTCAAGAAGGGCCTCGGGAAGCTGGGCGGCCCGACGGCGGCGGCGGAGGGGAACCGCCTCGGGGCCATCGACATCCAGGAAGGCACGTTCGTGGGGACCGCTTTCGGGTCGCTGGGACCGGCGGGCAACACGGTCACGGCGCGGGACGGGACGACGGTGCTGCTGGAGCCGGGAAACAATGGCTGTGTCGCCAACACGACGACATTCTCGCTGGGCGGGACGGGGGCGTCGGCCACGGACGCACGGGCGGTGCTCTACATGCGGAAGATCAGCTGGCAGTACACCCTCTACAGCACGTTTGTCCTGCGTTCGGACGCGGTGTTCCGCTACATCGACGCAGGTTCCATCGGCATCTTCAGCGAGGGCGCGCTCGACCAGAACGGGCACACCCTGACGCTGCGGGGCGACCAGGGCGTGGCGAGCGAGTTCCGCTTCCGGGTCAGCACCCTCTTCCGGAACGGCGGGCCGATCGTCGTCGAACACGCGACGGTCTCGGCGAGCTGGGGCCGTTTCGCGGGCGTGGACGGCGTGCGCCCGCCGCTCCTGAAGATCAGGGGCGACGCGCGGCTGCGCGTGAACAACCAGGACTTCGCGGACGTCTTCGCGCTCTACGACTTCGAATCCGGCGGCCGCTGGGAGGCTGAGGGCGAGGGCGTGACGGCGCTCACGACGGCGAACCTCAAGGGCGCGCCGGTGCTTGCCGCTTCGGTCGCGCTGTCGGTCACGAACTCCTACACGGCGCGCGCGGCGGACCTCGCGCAGGGCGCGAAGGCGACGGCGGCGAACGCCCTCGCCTTCGGCGCGGCGTGCGTGGCCGACGTGGAGGGCGTGGAAACCCTGCCGTTCACGGACGCGGGCTACGTGCTGGCCACCTCGGAGGTCGCGATTTCGGGGCGGCCCCGGGCGGGCGCGGCGCTGAAGGAGGCCGGATGGACGACGGCGCTTTCGGCGGACGGCAAGTCCCTGCTGCTCAGGCCCCTCGGCGGCTTCACGCTCTTCCTGCGCTGACGGGCGCCACCCCCTGCATCCGCCGGCCTTGGATATGCTATACTACGCCTCCGGGAAATCCGTGAAAAAGGAGCAGAATGTGAGAACGGCTGAAATCGAACGGAATACGCGGGAGACGAAGATCCGGCTGGCGCTGGACCTCGACGGCGAGGGACGCGGCGAGATCGACACCGGCATCGGGTTCTTCAACCACATGCTGGAACTTCTCAGGAAGCATGCGCTGATCGACCTCTCGGTGACGTGCCGGGGGGATCTCGACGTGGACTACCACCACACGGTGGAGGACGTGGGGCTCGTGTTCGGGCAGGCGCTCAACCGGGCGTTGGGCGAGCGGCGGGGGATCGCGCGCTACGGCTTCGCGTGCATTCCCATGGACGAGGCGCTCTGCGAGACCGCGATCGACCTCGGGGGGCGCCCGTTCCTCGTCTTCGCCACGCCGAAGAAGCACCTGATGGTGCGCGACTTCGAGGTGAAACTGCTGGAGGAGTTCTTCCGCTCGGTGAGCGTGGAGGGGCGGCTCAACATCCACGCACGCGAAATCTACGGGGACGAGACGCACCACGTGTGCGAGGGCCTCTTCAAGAGCTTCGCCCGCGCGCTGCGCCAGGCCGTGGCCCCCGATCCGCGCGAGAAGGGCGTCCCGTCCTCGAAGGGCGTGATCTGACGTATTTTCCAGTTGGCCGAGCCCATACACTATGGACATTTTGGCAAGTCACAAAAATGGACAATCTATCCAAACAGTCTTGCGGTGCGCACACACCTTATGGTACAATATAGTGGATAAAAGTAAATTGTCGACACACTATGGCTAGACCGAAGAAAGCAGATGGTGGCTCGCGCCACGGAAAGCACGCTCCCGGCGTGTTTAGGGTATCACTATACCTTTCAGCCGAGGAGAAGGCCATCGCCATCTTGACTGCAGAACGGCAGCGCAAGACCCTGTCAGATGTTCTACGAAGCGGCATAGTGTGTGAAGCGACCAGATCTGGCGTGTTGGTGAACGGAGTAGTCGCAGAGAAGTTTCGCGCTCGCATAAGTGCCTACAGGCAAGTACTCGAAGCAGAAGCACAAACCAAAAGGAGTACTGAAAAATGAGCAAAGTCGAAGAGATAATCGCAATCGTCGAAAAAGAGTCCCCCGGATTGCTGGATGGCATATCGCTGGAGGACGGCATAACCAAGGAGAGCCTTGTGCGCAAAGTACTTGCACTTTCTCATGGCCAAATGGTGCGCACACACCAAAACCAGATCGAACCTCATGTCAACACAACTGAAGGTTTATCAACTCCGCCCGGCGGGTGCCGGATACGGAGGTAGTCAACAGCAAAAATAAGGCCGCAAACGGAACAAGGGCAAAAGGAAGAACGGTGACAGGCAGGTCAGAAAAGCTGGCTCAGGAAGGACTGTGCGGAGACCGCGATCGGCTCGCGGTAGGAAAACGCATCGGCTTCGGAGTACGGGAGGTCGCGCACGACCTGAAAGGCGTGTGCGGCACCGGTCGCCTTCTGCATCGCCGTGAGCGCATGGGATATGACGGTGTCAGACGTCTTCGCCTCGACAAGAAACCAAGGCGTTCCGTTCTTCGTGACCAGAAAGTCCACTTCTGCCTTCGCCTTGTTCCTGACGTAGTAGAGCGCATAGTCGCCGAGGCCGAGGTCGTTCCACATGTCAACGGCCTTGAGCAGATGGCACGCGACAAGGTTCTCGAAGCGGGCGCCCTCGTCTGCGACTTCGCACCAGTCCCGCTGATACCACTTCGGCGTCTTGCGAATCGAATTCTCGATGTTCTTGAACCACGGGCGGACGGTAAAGCCCTCGTGGAAGTATTCAAGTGTGGCTATCCATGCCTTTATCGTCTTTTCCGCGATGCCGATTTCGCGGGAGAGGGATGCCGCCACGATCTGGTTCCCGGCACGTGCAAGGAGAAGCTCCGACAAGATTCTGATTCCTGCGACGTCGGCGATCTTCGTAAGATCGCGCAGATCTTCCCGGAAGAGCTGTTCGCGCCTGAGTTTGCGCCAGCGATGGGTGAACCTGACATCTCGCCTGACAAACGGCTCCGGGAATCCACCATGCGTCCAGAGCGCATCCCAGTCGTCGGACAGGATCGGGCGCGGCGCATGGATTTCGGTTGCCTCGAGTTCCGGGCGGACAAGTTCCGCGACGCCAAGCGGGTGCATGTGGTAGAGGAAGTACCGTCCCATAAGGCTGTCGCTGCCGCGCTTGTAGATGTCGAGCCGCGCGCTGCCGGTGACGATGAGACGCATGCGGTCTTCGTAGAGATCGAAGAACCCCTTGAGAAACGACTTCCATCGGACGAACTTGTGGATTTCGTCAAGCGTGATGATGGGCTTCTTTTCGGTGGCGATTCCAAGCCCAACGGCATCGGCGAGCCCGGCGGCATCGCCGGCGACGAGGCGGCGCGTGGCAAGGTCGTCCCACGTGAAATAGCAATCTGCGAGCGACTTGGCGAGAGTCGTCTTTCCGCACTGGCGCGGGCCGGAAAGGAACGCCATCTGCCGGTTGTCGCGAAGATGCTCGGCAAGAACCGCTTCGTATATGCGCTTGATCTGGGATGCGTCTTTCATGGCGGGAGGGAAGTATATCAAAAGCGCTGTCGCGATGTAATACCAAACTGACCGATGGGTCAGAATGGTAAATACCAAACTGACCGACTGGTCAGAATGGCAATCCATTTCACAAACACGGGAGAGACTGCGCCCTCTTTCTTTCTCCGTGAAGCAAACAAGGGCATAAAGGAGAAGAAAGAACAAATGAATACACGGACACTGCTTGTTGTCTCGGCATCAGTCGCGGCAATGATTACAGGATGCGAATCGATCGACAAGAGCGTACTCGCGGGAGCGGGACTTGCCGCCGCAAGCGCTGGCAAGGGCGGCAACAAGGCCGGAGCCGCAGTTGCGGCAGGCACGGTCGGTGTAGGCGTGGCGAATACGATTGTCGCATCAAGGACGGAAACAAAATCGTCCAACGGAAACGCTTCATCCTCGGCGCAGAGCAAGGGGGCGCAGAGCGGAACGCAGACTTCGGCTCCTCATACAACCTCCGCACAAACGCAAACTCCGGCTGTCACGGCACAGCCCAAACCAAAGTATACGGCGGAACAGTATCGCGCGGCTTTCGCAAAGCGTACACCTGCACAGATTGCCGCTTACATAATTGCCGTTAGCCACATGTCTGACGATCAGGAAAAAACAAGTCGGCACGACGTCAAAAACATGGTGGCGGCTTTAACTTGGCGAAATGGGTTCGATGTCGTTTTTGCACTGCGTGAAAAAAACGAAAATCCTGTTTTCCCAGATTACGGTTTCGTTCAAGGCAAAATTCTTCAGAACGTTTACTACGGGCTAAAAGACATTTCAAATCAGTCCGAGATAAAAGAACTCATAGCAAAGTTACCAAACAAGGTCCGCGATTGTGGTTTCCCTGATAGAGAGTTAGGTAATCATAAAGGCATAGAGTTCTACCGTACAGTGATAGAGAAAATCACGGATCCTACCCTTGCTGACTACATGCTGGAGCGCAACCTCTATCTTGGTTACGCAGTTTACAAACTCGTGCCAAAATTGAGCAAGGCGAAGAAAGACGAGTTATATGCTGCCGCTATGAAACGTGCAGCCGAACGAAAGGATCGCATAGTGGTGGAAGGATACTACATCGGGATGCCGTTCTTGGACGCACTAATTCTAAGGGACCATTATGGTTTCAACGTTCAACTTAAGGACGGGACTGGACCTATAGGCAGGGAGTGGATTGGTGGTGACGACATGTTTAGGGAGGATTATTTTACTCGGGAAGAGAAATTGCCGTCCGAGGCGGAAGTCAATCGTCTTTCATTCGCAAACAAGGCATGGATCAAGTTTATGGACTGCGAAGATAGTGACGCATTGGTGCAATTTATTCATCAGTATGTAAAGAAGGAAAAGGGGAAGCCCCGAACCTTCGCATATCTTAAAGAGATTAAACATGAGGTTGTAAAGGAGTTAGATGGTGCTGTGGCCGAGGTCTATTCAAGCACGAAACTCGGCACAAAGGTGGCTTTCGACAGAAAAACAGGTTGGATTGCCTTTCTTGAGTTCTGAGATGTGACATGGAGTGTATAAACATGAAAACCTACAATCGCAATGTCGATATCCTATCCGAGTTCAAGCTCGGTCCGTACAAGGCTTGGCCGCGTAGTACAAAAAGAATCGATACGATCATCTGGATGCCTTGCGTGGCATACACCGAAGATGCGGATTTCCCCGATGAGTGGGTGAACCTGTTGTCGAAGGACGGCAAGAGCATCTATGAGAAGTTTCCGAAGGGAGATGTGAAAAAGAGACAGTGGCAAGTGTCCGAACGCAATCGAAAGTTGCTGCGTGTCGTGCACGCGAGCATTCTCCCGAATGGTAAGACTGGCAATCGACAGGTGAGGAAATATCGATTCCTCGGACTGTTCATGTTCGATAGAACGGATGCGGAAGGCGTCCACTATCGTAAGATTGAAGCATAAAAGGCTATCCACCCATTACGGTTTCCGCCACTTCAAGAAGTGACAAATCTGTATCTGGCGATCACCGCGCAAATCAAGGGCTTGCCGTCGTCGAGTCCATCGTCGACGGCAAGCCCGACAACACGTCGATGGAGTTCGAGTACCGCAAGGAAGGCAGCAAGTGGAAACCGGTTGAGTGACAGGGGACATCGCCGGTGCGCGGGCGGGGCGGGCTACAGCGTTTCGAGCGAGTGGGGGTCGAGGAGAAAAGCCTTAAGTCCTATGAACAGAATGCCGTTTTGATCCATCCATGGCGTTTCGTGTGCATCGCCAGTGATGACAACTTTACGGAACGAGTCGCGGACATTGCGAAGGGAGCAGGTCTCCTGCGCGCGTTTTTCTGCATCCGGGATGGAGAACGCCGATTGCACGTATATGCGCTCGGATGCCTTGTTAATCACAAAGTCGATTTCGCTTGTTACTTGGGTTCGAACCCCGTTGATTGTCGGATTGGTGGTGACCATCCCAACGTCCACCGAATATCCGCGGCGTACCAGTTCGTTGAAGATGACGTTTTCCATGATATGGGACATCTCGTTCTGCCTGAAGGAAATCTTGGCGTTGCGAATGCCGGTATCCATTGCATAGTATTTGGACGGGCTGGAGAGATATCTGTTGCCCTTTATGTCATAACGCTTCGACCTTCGGACAAGAAATGCATCTTCGAGATAGGAAAGGTATTTCGCCACGCTGATGTGGTTGGCCTTGACCTGGAGGGTCGTGGTTATCGTGTTCGCAAGCCTTGTCGGATTGACAAGGCAGCCGATGTTGCTCATGACGGTGTCGGCAAGTGCGGAAAGAAGGTTGTCGTTTTTGAGATTATGCCTTTCGGCTACGTCCTTGAGATAGATTGACTGGACAAGATTGGAGAGGTAGTTCTTCTTCTCGGGCTCCGTGTCAAGAAGCACACATTCGGGAAGGCCACCGAACAAGAAGTAAGATTCCATGATTTCCCTGAATTCCGCATGGCCCTGCATCAACGGGTAGAATTCGGCAAAGGAAAGCGGCGTAATCTCTATGATTTCGCTTCGCCCTCTGAACTCCGTTGCAACCTCGCTCGAAAGAAGCCTGGCGTTGGAACCTGTCACGTATGTGTTTGTGTTGTCGCGTTTCAGGAGTCCGTTGAGGACATGGTAGAACGTGATGTATGCACCTTTTCTGTCTTCAGGTCTGAGCCTGGAAAGATCGGTGCCTTCCGGCAGAACCGGGCTGGCCAGTTGAATTTCGTCGATGAGGACATAGCATGGCGAGTTGTCGGATGGAAGCTTGGAACGAATTTCTTTGCTGAGAGTTATGGCATCGCGGCAGAAAAGGAATTGATCGGATTCAAGATCGATTTCAATGATATGACTCTGCGGCACTCCAGTTTCAAGCAGATGTTGCTTGAAAAGCTTGAAAAGGAGAAAGCTCTTACCGCACCGACGTATGCCAGTGAGAATCTTTATCAAGTGGTGACGCTTTGCCTGGATAAGGCGATTGAGCAGCAATTCCCGGTGGATTATCATTCGACTCCTTTCTATTGTGTCTACATGTTGATTTATTTGAAAGCGGCTATATTATACCATGACACAGTAGTGATGGCAATGGATCGTTTCAAAAAACATAACATGTTGACCTTTTTGAAAGCCGCTAATGGCGTGTCAACAATGCCGATATTTTCAAGTACCGGCTGAAAATACCGGCATGGCATGGCGCCATCCAGATACTACCGCAACTACCTTCGTACATAGATTTCCCCGACTATAGTGTAGAAGAACTTGTTCGAATATTCATGTCTTTGGCTGAATCCAACGAGTATGACTGCGACGAAGGTCTCGCATCGGAGCTTCCCAAGGTTATGCTTAAAACTATCAGGCAGAAAGACGAGAATTTTGGCAATGCCAGATTTGTCCGGAATCTTTTCGAGAAAAGCATCCAGAAACAAGCGATCCGTCTTTCAAAGGTTGCGCCCATCACGAACAAGATGCTTCGAACACTTACTGCCGATGATTTACCCTCAATATAATGAGGACAAACCGACTGAAGGTCCAAAGCATTCAACAAGTCATAGGGCCCTTTACCTCCGTGCAAGTCCCTGAAAATGCGGTGTATCAGGTTTCTACGCTAGCATGTTGGATTAGTCATCCACGTTGAAGATGTGGAGGGTTGTGCACACGGATTCTTCGCGAAGGAAGTCGCGTTCTACAGGTTCCGGAAGACGCGCGCGGGTTCCGTCCCCGCCGGGGTGTTCGGGGGCCGCAGGCCGCACGGCGTCCTCGTGACCGACAGGTACACGGGCTACGATAGGCCGTGGCGCGGGGACAGGCAGTACTGCCACGCCCACATCCTGCGGAAGTTCCTGCGGCTGCTCAAGAAGAAGCCGGACAACAGGGGGCTGGTCATAGCCCGCAAGACGAGCTTCGGCGGCCAGTCCGAGGGCGCGCTTTGGGTGCGCGAGTTCAACCAGTCCGTCATGGAGACGCTGGCGATGCGATGCGCAGATCCCGCCGGGAAACTCGCCAGGGCGCTCGACATCTACGCGGCAACGGGGAACAAGTCGGACGTGCGCGAATTCCTCTTCCCGAAGAGTCGAACTGGACGGTTGGATCGCGCGGAGCGCCAGGCGCAGCGGTAGCGGAGCCCCTTTGCCAACCGTCGGAGTTTCTACACCCCGCTGTTCAGTGACGCATTACTTTTGCCCGTAATGGGTTAGTGGGTTGCGCAGCCCACCAGTCGAATTGAGGGTGCGCCCGCC
>OIWU01004205.1_pt1 | contig 10466 bp, 9 predicted proteins | sample 1587711 | NCBI WGS metagenome assembly OIWU01 (sample SAMEA3888909, study PRJEB22519) | human gut metagenome | biome: human gut; feature: human-associated habitat; material: faeces | place: Denmark | collected 2010 | reverse complement strand
ATTATGTCGGCTTTCACCAGATGTGGAAGCTCCTGAAGCGGCACCTCACCCAACCAAAGCAGCAGAAATGGGTCAAGCTGTTTCAAATCGCCTATCTCACCGGCACGGTCTGCTGGGGCTATGTTCATGCTATGTTCATGAATGTGGCGCTGATCTTCAAGTTTACCTTTGAGAAATACGGCGATATGCAGGCGGCAGCTGAAATTGCCAACAAGGTGTTTTACTGCAACGCCGCGCCGCTGCTGGCAGCATATATCCTGTGTGATGTACTTCTTTCCGTCGTGATGCTCGTTATGATCTGGAAAAGGATGCTCCCGCTGAAAAACACAGCACAGCGGATATTGGCATCCTTCTGCAACCCCATCGTTTTTACGGGGATTGTGGGAAATCTCTTCACGCTTCTGCCGTGGCCGCTGGATCAGATCGATCACGGCACGGAATCCGCCGGACACCTGCTGGTTTTGGTATTGGGGCTGGTGTTGCTGCGGGAGAAGGCAAAATGCGGAGAATGTAAGGAGGCAGTGCAATGAAATACATGGGTATGCCAATGGGAATGTGGGCGTTGTTTGCAGGCTCATTCCAAAAGCAGTTGACGGCGGTGTTCAGCTATGATGCCGATGCGGCACAAGCGATCACGAAAAAAGCAAAGCCGAAGTACAAAGCAATCATTGCAGACCTGCCGGAGTTTGAAAAAGCGGACCGCTTCAAGATGAACATCGTCAACTGCGCAATGCTCGGCGCGTTCATCCTCTCCATGCCGCAGCGCCCGGAGGTGGACAGGCTGACGGATTACTATGCAAGATCCATGATGACAAAGCCCATGCAGTGGTTCTGCCGCAAGAGCGGAAAAAGCAAGTTTACCCCAAAGGATATAGCCGCCATGAAAGCCACCGCTGCTCTGAAAGCCGCCGACCGCAACCCCTATTCGTGGAACATGGAGTTTTACGAATACCCGGATGGCAGCGGCTACGAGGGACGCTTTACCAAATGCGGCATCTGTGTGCTGATGAAGGAGCTGGGTCTGTACGACCTGACCCCCGCCCTGTGCCGTCTGGACTACACCATGAGCGAAGCAGGCGGCGTGACAAATTTTGTGCGGCAGTACACCCTTGCCTCCGGCGGACCATACTGTGACTGCGGGTATAAAAAGAAAGGGTAGAGAAAAACCATAAGTCATCTGCCGCGCTCAGCGGAGCAAGAACCACACGCCCAGCAGGAGCGCAAGGAAGATCAGGTTGGACAGGGTGAACAGCCCAAAATACTGCTTCTTCCCCTGTGGCAGCTCCCGTGTGATCTGCCGGTAGGAAATAAGACTGGCCATGGATGCGATCAAAGTGCCAAGACCTCCCAGATTGGTGCCGATGATGAGGGCTTGTGTCTCTGCCGTGAACCCGGACAGCAGCAGGGCGGCGGGAACATTACTGGTGACCTGCGAAGCAAGAACCGCCACCAGAACTTCCCGGCCGGTCAAAAACTCCTGCAGCCAGCCGGAAAAAGCCGGAATGCGCCCCAGATTGCCAATGAAGATGAAAAAAGCCACAAAGGTCAAAAGCAGGGAATAGTCCACTGCCCGTAAGGTGTGCGGGTCTGCAAAAAGAACGCAGACGAGTACAGCGGCAAAGGCAATGCCATAGGGCAGCACCCGGATCACGGACAGCAGGCAGACGGCAAACAGAACCAGATACAGCAGGATAATTTTCTGATCCCCCTGAGATGCAGAAGAAACAAGCTCGTCCACGGAGAGGGCGGCAGAGGCTTTCCGGCAGACCAGCGCTGCCCAAGCCAGCAGCAGGAGCAGAGAGACCAGGGTGTAGGGCAGCATAAGAAGCACAAATCCCCCGATGGTCATGCCGCTTTTTCCGTAAAGATAGAGGTTCTGCGGGTTGCCGATGGGGGTCAGCATGCTGCCAAGGTTTGCCGCAATGGTCTGCATACAGACCACCGGAATCAGAAGGGAGCAGCGGACATCCGCTCCCAGACGGCTCAGGACCACGAACGTAAAGGGAACGAAGGTCAGCAGGGAAACATCGTTGGTGATGAACATGCTTCCGAAAAAGCACAGCCCGACCAGTACCAGCGTCAGCTGAAAGGTGCTGTGGGTGCGGGACAGCAATGCCCGGCCCAGTCCATCAAAAAAGCCCTGCCGCCGCAGCCCGGCCATGACCGTCATCAGGGAAAACAGGATCGCCAGCGTGCGCAGGTCGATGTAGCCGAGATACTGCGCATCCGGCGGAACAAAGAAGGCGGAGACAACGGCCAGCACAGCGGCTGCGGTGAGGACCGTTTCCTGCTGAATGAATTGTTTGAGTAGTTTCATAGAGACACATCCTTGTAGTTGTAAAGGCTGCCCTGCTACGGTGCCGGACGGCCTTTTTCCGTATTTCAGAGCAACAGCTCAAACAACCCGATCATCAGCGGCATGGTCAGGATGGAAAGCAGCGTGCTCAGGACATAGATCGCGCTAGAATGAGAAGCATCCCGGTCATAGAGCTGTGCCATGGAGGTGACTGTTGCACAGGCGGGGGTAATGGCAGAAAGGTAGACCGTCATCAGGATGGACTTGCCGTCCGGTATCCAAAGGGATGCGTGAACTGCCCAAAGCAGCAGAACGATGACCAGCGGAACACCCAGCAGACGCAGAAATACCGGCAGATAGTTGCGCGGGGTGCAGAAAACCTTTTTCAGGGGCACTTCCGCAATGGCCATGCCTGCCAGCAGCATTCCCATGGGGCCGATCATATTGCCGACACTGCTCAGTGTGCTGGTGATCGGGGCGGGCAGCGAGATGTGCAGCAGGTACAGCAGAGCACCGGCTGCAATGGCGATCAGATTGACATTGGTAAGGAGCTTGCGCCATTCCAGCCGGGCAGACCCCTGCAGGCAGGCACTTGCATGGGTCCAGAGCAGCACCAGCTGTACAATGACAAAGGCGCAGGAGTAGACAACATATTCCTCCCCCAGCAGGGCCTGCACGATGGGGATGACCAGCGCGGCGGCATTGCTGTAAATGATATTGACCTGCTCCACGGCGTCCAGCTTGAGAGCTTTGCGGAACAGCGCATTCAGAAGCAGAAATACAACGTGCATTCCAACGGCGATGCCCATGGAATAAAGCAGCCCGGTGCGGATCTCCGGTGTATCCTTGATCTGAAAGGCGTTCAGAACGACACAGGGCATGACCAGATAGACAAAGACCACAGACAGCACCTTGCTGTCCGATGCCTTCAACAAGCCGGTTTTTACAACGGCATATCCCATCAGCAGAATCAGAAATAGCTGCGCGATCTGCTGCATCAATAAAAGGCTGATTTGCATTTAGAACTCCTCTTTTGCAATTCGTTTTTGCAGCACCATCCTACTCCATTGGCGGGGCATCGTCAAGAGAAAACAGAGAAAAAACGTGTTTCAGAAGGATGGCATAGAGCAATTTTATGCTCAAAGCAAAAACCTATTTACATAATATGTAAGTTGGAATATTATATGGACAAACCATTCACCAACGGGAAAGGAAGGGGTTACAATGCCCAGAATCAGCGAGATCGACCCGGCGCATGCGCCGGAAGCTATCCAGAAAATCATTGCGGACCATGTGGCGGACGGTCATGCCCTGACCGCAGAAAAGCGCACGCTGCTTCACAATACCGGGGAGGCCTACGAGACGGCCTATGCCGTTTTGCACGCAGAAGGGCTTTTTCTGGGCACTTCGGTAGCAGCGGCTCTGTATGCGGCAGTACAGGTGAGCCGCCGTCCGGAGAATCAGGGAAAGAATGTCGTGGTCATCCTCCCGGACAACGGAATGAAATGTCTCTCTACGTCGATGTACCGGCGGAGATAGAGAAAAATATTGGACATGACAGCCGGAAGGTTTATTTTTGTTTATCCATCATAATATTCGCTAAAAGCAAAGGGAGTTCTGCCCGGACATTTGTCCGCGACAGAACTCCCTTTTTGATTCGCAGAGTAAACCACAAGCGATGCTTGTGCATTATAGCAATTCAACTTTTTAATGCAACAGCAACAGCGTTGAATTGCATATCGCAAATATGCTGTTTAAATGTTGCACTAATTTCTTGACTTGCGATAAAAACACAAACTGCTATAAACTACTTCATTCCCCTTCTTTTTCGCTGTTTACGATAGCCTGCACCTTGGTGGGCAGACCATAGATGCTGATGAAACCGGTGGCATCGCTCTGCTTGTAGTCGCCGCCTGCGGCAAAGGTGGCGATGTCCTCACGATACAGAGAGAACGGCGACCAGACCCCTGCATTGATGAGGTTGCCCTTGTACAGTTCCAGACGCACCTTGCCGGTGACATGCTCCTGTGTGGAGGTGACAAAGGCACTCAGAGCTTTGCGCAGCGGGCTGAACCACTGGCCATCATACACCAGTTCGCCAAAGGTGATGGCCAGCTCACGCTTCTTGTGGGCGGTGAGCTTGTCCAGCGTCAGAGTTTCCAGCACTTCGTGGGCTTTGTACAGGATGGTGCCGCCGGGGGTCTCATAGACGCCGCGGCTCTTCATGCCCACAAGACGGTTCTCCACCACATCATACAGGCCGATGCCGTTGCGGCCGCCGATCTCATTCAGCTTTGCGATGATGGCAGCGGGCTTCAGCTTCTCGCCGTTCAGAGCCACCGGCACGCCCTGTTCAAATTCCAGTTCCACGAACTCGGACTTGTCCGGGGCGGTCTTGGGACTGACACCCAATTCGAGGAAGCCGGCCTTATCGTACTGAGGCTCGTTGCCTGGGTCTTCCAGATCAAGACCCTCGTGGCTCAGATGCCACAGGTTCTTATCTTTGGAGTAGTTGGTCTCCCGGCTGATCTTCAGCGGGATGTGGTGAGCCTCGGCATAGTCGATCTCTTCATCGCGGCTCTGGATGTCCCACTCGCGCCACGGGGTGATGATCTTCAGGTCGGGTGCAAAGTGCATGATGGCCAGCTCAAAGCGCACCTGATCGTTGCCTTTGCCGGTGCTGCCGTGGCAGACCGCATCCGCACCCTCGGCGCGGGCGATCTCCACCACGCGTTTTGCCAAAATGGGGCGGGCAAAGCTGGTGCCCAGCAGATAACCCTCGTAATCTGCCCCGGCCTGCATGGTGGGAATGACGTAATCCTCCACAAATTCATCGGTCAGGTCTTCGATGTACAGCTTGGATGCGCCGCTTGCCTTGGCGCGCTCTTCCAAGCCTTCCAGCTCACCCTTCTGCCCCACATTGCCGCACACGGCAATGACTTCGCAGTTGTTATAGTGCTCTTTCAGCCACGGGATGATAATCGATGTGTCCAGACCGCCGGAATATGCCAGCATGACCTTTTTGACCTCAGACATAGGAACTGCCTCCGTTCAAACCAACTTTATATACTTTTCAATTTCCCTCGTGCAATTTCATGATTGCAGTGTCCATTATACGGGCACTTGGAAAATGTGTAAAAAGTGTTCTGCATATAGCAGCAATATGAAAGCAGTATTTCACAGCGGGGCATTATGAATCTATAATAGTAGTTGGAAATAAACAGAAAGAGGGTCTTTTTGATGGCAACGATATTTTCAAGAGAAGAAAAGGCAGAGGCACTGTTCGGGGAGATCCTGAAAAATCCAGAAGCCTGCCACCGCCTGATGGATACCTTCAACGACTCGCTGGACATGGCAGACGTACTGGATGCGCCGACCGTGAGTGCACAGCAGTTTGCCGCAGCGCTGTTCAATGCCTACGAGAACAAGGATCTGTCTGCCTTTCTGATGGCGATCTGCCAGCACAGTATGTTTGACCTGCTACGGAACGCTGCCCTGATCCCGTTCAAATTCAACGCCGATGGTCAGCCGAACCCGGTGATCCTGACGGATGATGCCGGCGTTCTTTTGCCGAACAACAAATTTGCCGTGAGCAGCAAAGTATACGACCGGTTCATCCGGGTGTTCCAGAAGCAGGAAAAGGTAAAAATGTACCTTGCCAGCGGCTACTGCAAGTATCACGGCTACGACGAAGGCTCGATGGATGTGGTGGAGTACCACTACAACCAGCATTTGGGGCTGCTGCTGATCTACGAACTGCCGGACACCGTGAAGCAGAAGGTAACGGAAGCGGAGGCCTACTCCACCGTCTGGGATATCCAGATGAAGCTGCAGCACGCACTGCCCCGTTCCGTGGTCTACTATGGACAGGATACGCTCAAGGACGGCGGAACCCGCTACGATGAACTTGGCGTTTTTCTGCCGCTGGAACACTTTGCCGACCGGCTGGAACGCCATGTGGAAACTGCTACCAAGATCGTTTACGGCGAGTAAACGCCCTGTAAACGAACTCCCTTTATAAGTGCATCACAGCAAAACAAAACGCAGCGAACCGTTAAAAGATTCGCTGCGTTTTGCCTTATAAGGGAGAATGGAAATGCTGCACATCAGGTGCAATAACGGAAAGTCTTGTCAGTGACAATACGGGCGAAGATCAGCCCTAACGGCAGTGCCACGATGATGAGAATGGCATCTGCAAACCATGTGGCGGAGTCCATCAGAGACAGGATGCCCAGATTATAGATGGCACGGTAGAAATACAGTCCCGGTACCATGATAACGATGGACGGCACGGTGACGGAGATGCGGGGATAACCGGCGGCGCTCTTCAGGCAGGAGGCCAGCAGTCCGGACAGCAGTGCGCCCAGAAACGCTGCAACAGCGGGCGGAAAGCCCGCAAGGCTCACCAGCTCCAGTCGGAACGTGTTCGTTACCGCACCGATAAGGGCGGCGCAGACTGCCAGGTTCCGGGGACTGTTGAACATGAGCGAAAAGCCGAACACACCGCCAAAACTTGCCAGCAGCCGGAACACGATCTCTTCCGGGAGTGTCAGGCTCAGGGCAGGGAACTGCACCGGCTGCAAATGCAGCAGCAGTGCCATGATCCAAGCCGTCATGGTTGCCACCAGAATGATGAGGATGGCGTAGGCCAGACGTTCCAGCCCGGAGCGCATATCCAGCTTGGCAAGGTCGATGCCGCTGGTAATGAACGGAAAGCCCGGAATGATGAAGAGCATGGAGCAGATATACCCCGCCTCGTGCTGCGCCGATACGGCAAACAGCACCTCTGCCAGCTTCAGCAGGATGGCATACACGAGGCTTGCTGAACAGACCGACGCCGTAATGCCCAGAAACAGGGTGAAATGGTGCTTTGTCAGCTTGCACCGTACAAAGTTGCCGATGCCTGCACCGCAGAAGGCACACAGCATTTCCACAATGCCGCCGCCAAGCAGAAAGGTGAAGCAGCCGCAGGCCAGTGCAGCTGCAAAGCCCAGTGCGATGGGCGAATACAAGCCGTGGATGCGCTCGATCTCATCGAGGTGGCTGTGCAGTTCTTCGCCGGTCATAAATTTTCCTTCCCGGTCGAAGTCGTTGACGAAATGCTCCAGTCGGTTCAGCCGGGAGGTATTCACGCCCGTATTTGTCAGACAGAGTGACTGGGTATAACACTGGTCACCATCAAAGCAGGTGAACTCAATGGACAACAGGCCGATGTCCGCTGTTGTTGTGACTCCCAGCTCCCGCGAAAGGGTGTTCATGGAGCTTCGGACACGCCATGCGCCGGTGCCGCATTCCAGCAGCATCAGCCCGGTGCGTCCAATGACGGAGGCTTTTTCCACAAGCCCCGCCTCGGTAATGGGGACGCCCTTGCTGGCCGACGCATAGTCGTGCCAGTAGACTTCCATGTGATTTTTGATGATCTCACTTTGCCGTTGTCCCATACCGGAAAGCCTCCTTTGTGATATGGGAATGTTGCAGCCGTTTCAAGACTGCGGTGCTATTATAAGGGAAATTGCAGGGCGGGTAAAACGTATCTTGGATATGCCAGCAATGTTCGTTTGGTATTTCAAAGAAGAAAATACGTTGCGTTTTTGGCGGCTCTGCGGTAGGATAGAAAAAACACGCCGAAAGGAAACTGCCGTGACCCTTCAACAACTCCGCTATGTCACGGCTGTTGCCGGCACCGGCACCATCAGCCATGCGGTGCAGCAGTTCTATATTTCTCAGCCCAGCCTGACCAATGCTATCCGGGAGCTGGAACAGGAAGTGGGGCTGGCGCTTTCCAAGACGGCAAGCTCTGTGGTGAGCCGGACGCTGCTGGAATATCTGAGATCCTCCCGGCAGCAAAAGGATGCACTGCAGATAAGATAAGAGCAAATAGCGGATAACGGTATAAAAGCAGCTCTCCGCTTTGCTGAATGGAGACGTGCAGTTGGAGCAAGATGGTGGTTCCTTGTTTTTCTTGTAAGGACACGGGATTCATGGTATTATAAAGATAAAGAAAAGTCTGTGCATGGCTACGAGAAAGGAGCAGCAGAGATGAAAGAAATGAATATTCCCGTTGGAGTTTCGGACTTTGAAGAAATTCGTAAGAATGGGTATTACTATATTGATAAATCGGGGCTGATCGGAGAACTGCTCAGCAGAACAGGAACGAAAGTGACGCTGATTACTCGTCCCCGACGCTTCGGTAAGACATTGGGCATGAGTATGCTGGAAAGCTTTTTTGACATCCGCAAGGATAGCAGGAAGCTGTTTGAGGGACTGGAAATCGCAAAAAATCAAGTATTGTGCGATGCGTGGATGAACCGATATCCAACGGCCTTTGTTTCGTTCCGGCAGGTAGATGGACTGGATTTCACCGGGGCATACGATATGCTCACATGGGTTGTTTCGGAACTATATAAGAGACATTTGTATCTGCTGGACAGCGACAAGATAGATAACACCGATAAAGATATCGCTAAACAGTTAGCGCGAGGAAATGCCTCCTTGAAAGATACGAAAGGAAGCTTGATGCTGCTCACAAGGATGATGCAGCAACATTACGGAAAACCTGTGATTCTTCTTATAGACGAGTATGATGTCCCCGTAGCAAAAGCGAATAACAATGGTTACTATAATGAAATGCTGGATGTCATGAAAGGCTTGATGCAGGCACTGAAAGACAATCAGGCACTTCGTTTTGCGGTTGTTACGGGTTGCTTGAAGATTGCGAAAGAGAGTATCTTTACGGGAACCAACAATTTCGTGTCAGACACTATTACAAATTCACGCTTAAGTGAGTATTTCGGTTTTGTGCAGAGCGAGGTTGACCAGTTGCTAAAGGATGCTGACCTGACAGAGCAGGCCGAAAACATTAAGAAATGGTATGATGGCTATCATTTCGGCGATTTTGATGTTTACTGCCCATGGGACGTAATGAATTATATGCTGGAACTGCAGCGCGATCCGAAAGCAAAGCCTATCAGCTACTGGAAAAACACTAGCGACAATGCCATCATCCGTTCCTTTATCGACTATGCCGGCAGTACGATCACAAAAAAACTGGAAACGCTGATGGCGGGTGGTTGCATCGTTGAGCGTGTGGATGAAAACCTGACCTATGATTATCTGCACTCCTCGGAAGATAACCTCTGGAGTACGCTGTATCTGACAGGGTACTTGACCAAGGCGCGTGAAGAGGATTATAAAGGCGAACTTCCGGATGGCATGGTTGCGCTGATGATCCCGAATGCAGAGATCAAAGAGATCTTTGAAACGACTGTCATCAAATGGTTTGATGACAGTACGAAGAAGTGGAATCGGAATGCTTTGTTTGATGCAGTCTGGAACGGCGACTGTGAGGGTATCACCAAGGAGATGAATGCGCTGCTCCGGCGTACCATCAGCTACCATGATTATAGGGAGGACTTCTACCACGCGTTCCTTGCGGGCATCTTCACAGGTGCCGGATATATGGTGGATTCCAATAAGGAGCATGGCGAAGGCCGAAGTGATGTGGTCGTCTACGATTCCATCAATGCTCGTGTTGCGATTTTTGAAGCGAAATATACGAAGACCCTAGGAAATCTGGAGAGTGAATGCGAAACGGCTTTGCAGCAAATTGATGATAGGATGTACGCAAAAGAGTACGAGGATGACTACGATCAGATCCTTTGTTACGGCATTTCGTTCTTCAAAAAGCGTTGTATGGTAAAGAAAAAGTGAGTCACTTGCAGGCTTTCACTTGAATCCTGCATCATAAGAATCAAGACTGCGGGCTGTCCGAAGCAAAGGCTTTTAGACAGCCCGCAACTGTTTTAAGAGGAAAATACAGCTTATCCGATGAAGTGTTAGAAGTAAAATAGGGAGAAAACCCTACAAGGCTCAAATTGGTTCACAAGACCGATCGAAAAGCCTGTAGGGCTTATTTTTTGTGCTTTTTTAAATCTGTATTTGAAAAAAAGTTGTCTAGGACTTGACATCGTGCAGAGTTCATGGTCACGCATGCCGCCATATGCAGACATGGAGCCGCATATCGGCTTGGAACAGGGCGGGAAACGTCCTGTGGTGGTTCTGCAGAACAACATTGGAAACCGTCATTCGCCTACATTGATCGTAGCAACCGTGACAACCCGGACGGAAAAGAAGAAAAACCAGCCCACCCATGTGCTGGTGGATTCCAACC
>OIWU01004203.1_pt1 | contig 10472 bp, 9 predicted proteins | sample 1587711 | NCBI WGS metagenome assembly OIWU01 (sample SAMEA3888909, study PRJEB22519) | human gut metagenome | biome: human gut; feature: human-associated habitat; material: faeces | place: Denmark | collected 2010 | reverse complement strand
CTCTCCCCCTCCCAATCTCTACTCTTTTCCTTCCTTGACGACTTCCCGGATGCGGCAGACGCCGCACACCCCGGAGGATGTCGGGTAGCCGCAGACGGTGCAGGGGGCGAGGGCGTCGCCTTCCGTCCTTTCGAGCCCGGCGAAGGCGGAACGCCCGCGCTTGAGGAAGTCCACGTAGAAGGAAAGCTTGCGTCCGGGCATTTCCTCTTCAAGCTGGTTCCAGAGCCCCTTGTAGTACGTGAAGCTCGCGCCCGCGCTGTAAGGGCAGGGCGTATGATGGTGCTCGATCCCTTCGAGGAAGGCGTACGTCGCGGTTTCAAATTCGGTCAGACGCCAGAAGGGTTTCACCTTGCGGGCGAAGCCGTCTTCCCCGTCGAGGCGCGGGCCCTGATCCGACAGATAGCCGACGTCCCAGCGGAGGGTGTTGCTGAACAGGCGGGCGATCTCGTCGTCGAGGTTGTGCCCGGTGGCAAGGGCGGTGAAGCCTTCTTCAAGCGCCGTCTTGTTGAAATAGTGCCGTTTGATCTTGCCGCAGGCGGAACAGATGGGACGCTTGAGGCGCTGCTTGACCAGCGGGATGGCAAGCCCTTCCCTGGCCATTTCCTTGACGATGAGCTTGAAGCCGTGCTTGCCGCAGAAGCGTTCGATGACCCCGCGCACGATTTCGGACGAGCCGGGGATGCCGAGGTCGATGTGCAGGCCGGTAACGTCATAGCCCTGACGCGAAAGTTCCAGCATGAGGGACAGGGAATCCTTGCCGCCGGACAGGGCGACGAGGATGCGGTCCTCGTGGGTGAACAGCTTTCCGGTTTCGATGCCGCGGGCGACCTGCGCGGAGAAGAAATCCCGGAAACAGTTTTCACAGAATCCGGTGTTGTGGCTCGGCAGGGAAATGATGGCCGTGGCGGACTTGCAGCGTTTGCATATCATGATGAGGCGAACTCCGGGGCAGGGCGCGGTTGCGCGCTGCGGATTGGATGGCCCGGCGTGAAACCGGTTAACTGGTTTTTCTATCTGGCGTGCGAGAGCCTTGTCAAGCCGGGAAAAACGGGCGGAACACGCGGCTGCGGCATGATTTTTTTATGCGGGAGGGGTGATTGTGATCCCGATCACTGCCTTTTTTCGGTAAAGAAGGGAATGTCCGTTTACAAGATGATGTCGTTTCCCCTCAACTCTGGAGGTTTCCATGTTTTGCAATCAGTGTGAACAGACGGCGAAGGGCACGGGCTGCACGGTTATGGGCGTTTGCGGCAAGCTGGCTCCGGTGGCCGATCTTCAGGACCATGTGATCTATGCCCTGCGGCTGCTGTCCCGCACGGCGCTCAAGGCCCGCGCCAAGGGCGTGATCGAGCAGGATACGGACGACTTTACCGTCCGCGCGCTGTTCTCCACCCTTACCAACGTGAATTTCGATCCCGCGGCCCTTGAAGAAGTGGCGCGGGAAGCCATACGCCGCCGCAAGGCGCTCGCTACGAAGCTCGGCTGTACGCCGGATACCTGTGACGCGGCTGTGGATGCCGACTGGGAAAGCATCCGGAAGGTGCAGGCCGGGACCGACCGTTTCAGCGACGACGTGAACGTCCGTTCCGCCATGCAGCTGCTCCTGTACGGGCTGAAGGGCGTAGCCGCCTATGCGGATCACGCGGCGGTCCTTGGCCAGCGTGACCCGGAACTGAACGCCTTCGTCTACGAGGCGCTCGCCGCCGGGATGCCCGACAAGGACGGCACGCCGGACAAGGCGCGCAGCCTTGAAGATTGGCTGGATCTGGTCCTGCGCTGCGGCAAGGCCAACCTGAAGGCGATGGAGCTTCTGGACGCCGGGAACACCAAGGCGTTCGGCGATCCCGTCCCCACGCAGGTTTCCCTCGGGCATCGCCAGGGCAAGGCCATCCTCGTTTCCGGGCATGATCTCGAAGACCTGTACGAACTGCTGAAGCAGACGCAGGGCACGGGCATCAACATCTACACCCACGGCGAAATGCTGCCCGCGCACGGGTATCCGGTGCTCAAGGCGTTCCCGCATTTTGTGGGGCATTACGGCACGGCGTGGCAGAACCAGCAGAAGGAACTGCCCGGTTTCCCCGGCGCGGTGCTGTTCACCACCAACTGTATCCAGAACCCCAAGGATTACGGCGGGAAGGTGTTCACCTCCGGCATCGTGGGCTGGCCGGGCCTTGTGCATATCAAGAACCGGGACTTCGCGCCGCTCATCCTCAAGGCGCTGGAACTGCCCGGATTCGCGGAAGACGCGCCGGGCAAGGAAGTGACCGTGGGCTTCGGGCGCAAGACGCTGCTGGACGCCGCCCCCGCCGTGCTTGACGCGGTGAAGTCCGGGGCCGTGCGCCACATCTTCCTCGTGGGCGGCTGCGACGGCGCGAAGCCGGGCCGCAACTACTACACCGAATTTGTGGAAAAGACCCCGCAGGATACGCTCATCCTCACGCTGGCGTGCGGCAAATTCCGCTTCTTCGACAAGGATCTCGGCAAGATCGGGCCGTTCCCGCGCCTTTTGGACGTAGGGCAGTGCAACGATGCCTATTCCGCCGTCAAGGTGGCGCTGGCGCTGGCCGACGCGCTCAAGTGCGGCGTCAACGATCTGCCGCTCTCGCTGGTGCTGTCGTGGTACGAGCAGAAGGCCGTGGCCATCCTGCTGACCCTGCTCGCCCTCGGCGTGAAGAACATCCACCTCGGACCGAGCCTCCCGGCCTTCGTGTCCCCCGACATCCTCAATCTGCTGGTCGAAAACTGGGGCATCAAGCCCATTTCCACCCCTGACGAGGATTTGAAGGCCCTTCTGGGCTAAGTACGGGGGATGGGCTTCTCCCGCGTGCCCTGTGACGCCGCAGGGCTGCCGCGCAGGGGCTCGCCAACCCATCCGTCAACAGTCATGCAGCAAAAAGGGCGGAAGCTTTTTCGGAAGCTCCCGTCCTTTTTGCATTTGGAACCTTTGGTGCGGAAACGCTTGCGTCTGGCAAGGACTCCGGTGTATTTTTCAAGGAAATACACTGTGAAACAGGAGCGGGCATGTCAAACGAACGGTTGGAAGTGCTCGGGGGCTTGCCGCTGTTTGAGCCGTTGTCCCCGGACGAGCGGGAACGTCTCGCTGCGGGGTGCCGGATGCGCGCGTTTGCGCGCGGGGCGGCCCTGTTCCGTGAAGGGGAACGCGCCGACGGTATGCACATAGTACTGCGCGGCGTCGTGAAGGTCGTCCGGTTCGCTCCCGACGGGCGGGAGATGGTGCTTCACCTTGTCCGTAAGGGAAACACGATCGGCGAGGCCGCAATGTTCCAGAAGGGGACGTTCCCCGCGTCCGCCGTGGCCGTGGACGATGTGGAAACCCTGTTCCTTCCGGCGGATGCGCTGTTCACGCTGGTGACGGAAAATCCGGAGATGGCCTTGCGGATGCTCGCGGCGCTGTCGCTTCGCCTGCGGATGTTCGCGCACAAGCTGGCTGCGCAGGGGCAGGGCGGTGCGGCCTGCCGGCTTGCCACGTATTTGCTGCACCGAAGGCAGATTGGGGGTGGGGACTGCATCCGGCTCGGGGTTTCCCGGGAAGTGCTCGCCAATCTGCTCGGACTGGCCCGTGAAACGCTTTCCCGCCAGCTGTCCCGGTTCTCCGAGGCGGGTTTGGTCGAGCTGAGGGGAAAAGACATCGTTATTCTTGACGTTCCCGCTTTGCAGGCCACTGCCGCAGAGGGAGACAGATAGGTGGAATGTTGGATACGCTCCGAGGGTTCCGGTTTGCGGAATCGCGGCGGAGGAGGGTGGGCTATGGGGATCGACGCGGACATGTTCAACAGTCCCGAATGGATGAGCGAGGCTCTTCGGATCGGCAATACGGGCCTTTGGGCCATTGAGGTCGACGAGGAAAACGGAAAGCACCGGATGACGGCCAACGAGACCATGTTGCTGTTGCTCGGTCTGGAGACGCACCCTTCGCCGGAGGACTGTTTCAGGCATTGGTATGGTCGCGTGGATGAAGCCTATCGCGCCGCGGTGGACGAGTGCGTGGGAAAGATGCTCAGCACCGGACAGCGGTATGAAGTCCAGTACCCGTGGCTCCATCCCGTATGCGGGCGTATTTTTGTGCGCTGCGGCGGCAAGCTGTTGCCCGGACGCAGCAAGAACGGCTTGTTGCGCTTAAAAGGATACCATCAGGACGTCAGCGAGCTGGAGAGTATGCGGGAACGGCTGCGCGAGAATCTTTCCCGGTTCGAAACGGCCTGCCGGATCGGCCGGATAGGCGTATTCGAGTGCACGCGGGGCAGCCGGATTCTTTTTTCCGCCAACGACATTTTTTTCGAGCAGTTCGGCATCCCCGCCGACATGGTGTGTTTTTCCGCGTTCAGAGGATTATGGAGCCGCATAGCGCCGGGCTGCCGGAAGCGGGTGCTGGAAGTGCTGCGCCGATCCTCATGGAAGCCGGGACGGTGCGAACGTTTTGAGATCGAACTGCTGGACCCGGAAAAAGGTTCGCGGTGGTTCGATTTCGAGTGTGAATTCTCGCGGGACGGCGATGCCGCCCGGGCGGTTGGCTACGTCGCCGACATCACCGAGCACAAGCAGCATGAGGCTTCCCTGCGCATGGCCGCCGAGGCAGCGGAGGCCGCCAACCGGGCCAAGTCATCCTTCCTCGCCAACATGAGCCACGAGCTGCGGACGCCCATGAACGCGATCATCGGCCTTTCCTATCTGGCCTTGAAGACGGATTTGACCACGCAGCAGTATGAATACATTTCCCGGATCAGCGAATCGAGCACGGCCTTGCTCGGCATCCTCAACGATATCCTTGATCTGACCAAGGTCGAGGCCAACAAGCTGGAATTGGCCCGCACTCCCTTTAACCTCAAGAAAGAGCTTGGTATCCTTGCCGCAGTAGTGCTTCCGGAAGCCGAGGGGAAAGGGCTTGAGTTTTCTTTGGAGATCGCCCCGGATGTGCCTTTGCTGCTTATGGGCGACGCCCTGCGCGTCCGGCAGGTCCTTCTCAATCTGTGCAACAACGCCGTGAAGTTTACCGACGAGGGGTCGGTCAGCCTGCGCGTCCGTGTGGTGGATTCCACCAACACGCGCGTGCGGCTGGAGTTTGTGGTCCGTGATTGCGGCATCGGCATCCCCGAATCGGAAATAGGGCGCATTTTCAGCCCGTTCATGCAGGTGGACGAATCCGCCACCCGCCGTTTCGGCGGCACGGGGCTCGGGCTTGCCATCAGCAAGCGGCTTGTGGAACTCATGGGCGGCACGCTGACCGTGGGGAGCCGCGTCAACAAGGGCAGTACGTTCCGGGTTGAGCTGGCCTTCCCGTTGGCTGAAGACGTTCCGCCGGGTGATGCCGGTTCGTTCTGCTCCGGGGGCAATGTTCCGGACGAGAGCCTGCCCCTTGGGGATTTGGTTGGGCAGCGGGTCCTTGTGGTGGAGGACAACGAGCTCAATCAGTATGTGATCCTCAACATGCTCGCCCGGTTTGGCGTGGAGACGTGCGTGGCGGAGAATGGGCGGGACGCCGTGGACCGCTATGCGGAAGATCAGGATTTCGACGTGATTTTGATGGATGTGCAGATGCCGGTCATGAACGGCTATGACGCCACGCGGCGCATCCGTGAGAGCGGCTTGCCCCGCTGCCGGAGCGTCCCCATCCTTGCCATGACCGCCCACGCCATGCGCGGCGACGAGGAGCGGAGTTTCGCCGCCGGGATGAACGCGCATCTCACCAAGCCCATTGATGTGCGGGAGCTTGTGTTCAGCCTGTCCCGCTGGGGAAGCGTCGCGCGGCGAAACCGCAAATAGCAAGGGAATTCCTGCGGAGTCGTCCGGAATCCCGAGGAGAACGCCATGCGAAACGTTTTAGCCTTGTTGGGTGCCGGGCTGCTGGCGGGATGCTGCCTGATGCATTTCCATGTTCCTATTACGGAACAGACACAAGCCAACGCCCGAACCTTCGGGAGCCTCGGGCAGCGCTTGCTGCCGGAGGACACGCCTCCGGAACGGATCGCCGCGTTCCGGCAATGCCTGAGCGAAGCCTATATGGAGCACTACGGGGAAGGCGAGGCGGGCACGGCCCGGGAGCGCGAGGACGGGTATGCGCTGTTCTGGCAGACCGTCATGGCGGCGGCTCCGACATACGACCATTTGGCGTCCTACGACATTCATGTGCGGGGCCGGAAACGGTACGAAGCCGATCCGCGTTCGTTTGTGGAGGCGGGCAGGGCATGGTCCCGGATCGTCTTTGAGCGGTGCGGCGCGGGCGTGTTTCCGGATGAGGACCGTTACCGTATGCTCGGCCTGTTCTCGCGTCTTCCCGCATGGTGTGACCCGCCGACGGGGGTTCCGCCGTCGCCGCGCCTTCTGGACGACATGGGGACCCCGCCCGCAGCCGGCCCGGAACTTCCATAAACAAAGCGCACGCCGTTCCCGAAAAGAAACGGTATGCGCCAATGTTCAGGAACATCGAATACCCTGAAACGACGAAGCGGTCCCGTATGTTTATCCGGAACCGCCATTGTCATCTGGTAGCAAGGGGGAGATTTGAACTCTCGACACTACGGGTATGAACCGTATGCTCTGACCAACTGAGCTACCTTGCCATTAAGTGCTACCGCAGCAGCGAGGACATTTAATAAGCGAGATTGAGAAACTTGGCAAGCTTTTTTTGCAAGAAAATTTCGAAAGCGGTAACCTATGGATTTCTTTCTTTCAAATTTTGGGCAAAGGAGCCGCTTGGGGTGCCGCATCCGGATACGGGCTGCATTTATGCTTCCGTAGCCCTTGAAGAAGGCGGGGAAGCGGGTCCCTCAGGCGATGGCGCATAGCCAATAGGCCCATGTCACGCCGATCATGGTGATGGTCCTCAGGAGCTGATTGTAGAAGATGAGCTTGAAGGCCAGGCCGGGGCTGTAATACCCGGCATAGGCCGGGAACTGGTGACGGACGGTCCGCATGGGGGTGGAGAGGATGTTGCCGACGAGCAGGGCGATGATGACTTCCGGGGGGGTGAGCCCGCCCATATGCAGGGCGGAACCCGCGGCGGACAGGGAGGCGCCGATTTCGGCGGCGAGGCTCAGGAGCACGATGCCGAGCGCCTCGGGCCGGATGAACCCGAGCCACGGGGTATGGTCGGAAAGCCACGCCTCGGCGGTGCGGAACAGACCGTAGTGCTGCATCAGGTACATGGCGACGTACACGGGGATGGTGAACATGACGAGCTTGGGCAGGCGGCGGCGGAACCGTTTCCATGCCTTGAGCGCGGCGCTCTTGAGGGTGACTTTTTCCTGAGGCAGCCGGCACTCGATACAGTTCTCGCCATGAAGGGGCGGCAGGAGGAAATGCCCGAGGCCCACCGTGAACAGGGTCCGCAGCGCGGCCGCCGCGAGGGTCAGCCCCGTATAGATAAGGGCGGGAGCGCCGAGCACGGGCCAGAGCATGAACAGCATGGTCGGCAGATGGACCATGTAGGCGGGCAGGCTGTTGAACAGGTTGGCGAGCACGAGCTCGCGCAGGCTGATTTCGCCCTTGGCGTGGCTGTCGGACAGCAGGGCGTTGGCGGCGGCTGGGGAGAAGAAGGCCATGGAAAAGGACGCCCCGGCGGCTTCGCGCAGCCGGGCGAGCCGCACCAGCGGCGCGGAAAGGCGGGCGAGAGGCTGTGTCCAGCGCAGCGCTTCAACGATATTGGCGATGAGCAGGCCAATGCACATGGCGAACAAAAGCCGGGTGAGCGGGCGGCCCAGCGTCAGCCAGAACGGCATCAGATCGGAAGGTATCATGAGGGTCGGATACCATGCTTTCCGGGGCGAGGCCAGTGTGTATTCTTCCGTCTCCCGGCATTGTGTGAAGGCGGGAATTCGTGTAGATTAAGGCTTGCTCGAAGAGCGCCCCCTTAACCCTTGTAACTCTCGGATTGTCTCGCAAGGAGGTTCCCATGCTGATTCGTGAGTGGATGACCAAGGACGTCATCACCGTGACCCCTGACACATCCATGCTGAAAGCGTCGAAGTTGATGAAGGATCATAATATCCGGCGTCTTCCCGTCCTTGACGGGAAGCATGTGGTAGGCATCGTTTCCGACAGGGACATCCGGGCCGCCTCTCCTTCCAAGGCGACGACGCTCGATATGCACGAGCTGTATTATCTCCTTTCCGAAGTGAAGGTGAAAGACATCATGACCAGCGATCCGGTCACGGTCTATGACACCGACGCCGTGGACGCCGCCGCCCTGCTCATGGAAAACAAGGGCATCGGCGGCCTGCCCGTGGTCGATGGTTCCGGGGAACTCGTAGGGATCATCACCGATCATGACATCTTCAGAGTGCTGGTGGACTTCTGCGGGGCGAGCAAGGGCGGCCTTCAGCTTGCCTTCATGCTTCCCGACAAGCCCGGTGTGCTGACCCCGATTTTCGAGGCCATCAGCCAGAACGGCGGCAACGTCCTTTCCGTGCTCACCTCGCGCGGCAAGACGCAGGAAGGGACCAGCCACGTCTATATCCGTCTCCATGCGATGGACTCCGAAAAGGAAAAGGCCCTCATCGAAAACATGAAGAAAGCCATGCCTCTAGAATACTGGATGGATGACGAGTTCCACTGCAACAGGAACTGCTGATTGTTTTGATTACGGCATAAAAAAAGGGGCTTCCGTGGAAGCCTCTTTTTTTGTGCGGGCATGGGGCGGCTTCACCGCATCAGTATATCCTCCGGTCAGGCGGCAGGGTGGCGGTTGTCCGAGGCCCTCGCCGTCTCGCGGTGGGTATGCTATTTCCCCCAAAATAGCCTCATGTGGCGTCATTGCCGTATTGTGGCGGCGATTATGCGGAAGAGGCTCCGGTTATGCGGGAAGGGACGGGAGGAAATCCCCGGTCGTCCGTACGTCGGCGAAAGCCCCGTGCAGGGCCGCCATGAATGCTTCGTGTACCGTTGCGGCGGGGATGGTTTTCCCGTTCCATGACAGATCCCGCGTGGCGCAGGCGTCATGCAGGAGCGTGATGTCGTAGCCGTGGTTTCGGGCGGCCCGTACGCTCGTGTCGATGCACATGTGGCTCATCATTCCGCAGACGGCGAGTTTCCGTATGCCCGCCCGGCTGAGGGCGTCGTGGAGATCCGTTTGGAAAAAAGCGTCCGGCGCGTGTTTGATGATGACGGGCTCGCCGTCCAGCGGCTTGACCGCGCCGTGTATCTCGGAACCGGGCGTATCCGGCAGGAAGAAGGCCGCGCCGGGACGGGTGTTGATATGCCGGACGTGGAAAACGGGCCTGTGTTGTTCGCGGAAACGCCCCAGCGCCAGCCGGGCCTGTGCGGCGGCCTCGTCCGCGTGGGACAGTTCCCAAGCGCCGCCGGGGAAATAGTCGTTCTGGATGTCGATCAAGAGAAGTGCCGTATTCATGCCGTACCTCCGGGTGTTGTGCCCACGATAGCGGCATGTGGCGGAAAGTACAGTAGTTACTTTTTTGTGGGTATGCCCTCGGCGGCAGGGATGATGCCCTTGCGCTCCAAAATGTCGGCCTGCCCGTTCTCCAGCATGTATTCCACGCCGATATCCTGCATGATCCGCACGGCCCGCAACAGCTTTTCCCCTCGCTCTGTGAGGAAGTAGGTCACGCGCAACGGGTATCCGTCCGGTTCGATCTTGCCGATCAGCCCGAACGCCCTGAGTTCCCCCAGATGTTGCAACAGCATTTTCTGCGTGATGCCTTCAATGCCGCGTTCCAGTTCCGCCAGCCCCATGCCGCCGTTCCGCAGCTGGAACACGATGATCGTTTTCCACTTGCCTCTCATGATGTCGTGGACGATTTCCAGAGGACAGGTGCAGACCGTACGGATTTTCATGGTTCGTCCGTTGGAGAATATGTGCGGTTTCTGCGCGGTGCCCCGTGGATGACTGCGCCGCAGGGTATCCGCGTGCCGGAATGTGCCGTGCCTGCGCGGAGCCCCGATGGCAGGGGGCGTGCGCACGCCCCGCCGTCGGGGAAGGCCGGGCCGCCTATTTCCTCAGCCCGAGCTCCTCGTCGATTTCCGCCATCGCCCCGATGGCGAGGGTGAGGAAGTCGCCGAGTTCAAGCCCCAGCTCCGAGCACTGCCGGATACAGTCACGGTTGACGCTGGCGGCAAACGCTTTATCCTTCATTTTTTTCTTGAGGCTGGAGGCCTGCATACCTTCCATGCCCGTGGGGCGCACGAGCGCCGCCGTGACCACAAGCCCGGTCACGGTTTCCCCGCAGCGCAGGGCGTAGTCGAAGGCGGAGGAGGGAGCCACGCCGGTCATCTCGCCGTTGTGGGCGCGGATGGCGTGCAGGGCTTCTTCGGGCAGGCGGTCGCCGATGCGTTCGGCTCCGACGAGGCCGTGCTTGGCGGGGTCCTCATGGGTGAGGGGATAGTCGAGATCGTGCAGCAGCCCGGTCAGGCCCCAGACTTCCTCGTCCTCGCCCAAATGCCGGGCAAGGGCGCGCATGACCGCTTCCGAGGCCAGCGCGTGCTGGATGAGATGTTTT
>OIWU01004201.1_pt1 | contig 10473 bp, 8 predicted proteins | sample 1587711 | NCBI WGS metagenome assembly OIWU01 (sample SAMEA3888909, study PRJEB22519) | human gut metagenome | biome: human gut; feature: human-associated habitat; material: faeces | place: Denmark | collected 2010 | reverse complement strand
ACCTGAACATCATTACGGGCGAAACGGGAGCCGGCAAATCCATCCTGCTCGGAGCGTTGGGGTTGATTCTCGGCAACCGGGCCGACACTTCGGTCATCAAAGACCAAACCCGTAACTGCATCGTCGAGGCAGAATTCAACATCGAGGCCTACAACCTGAAGCCTCTGTTCGACGAGCTCGACATCGAATACGATGACCGTCCTCTGTTTCGCCGAATCATTACGCCGAGCGGCAAAAGTCGAGCCTACGTAAACGACTTTCCGGTTCAACTCACATCGTTGCGGGAGATCGGCGGACGGCTGATCGACATTCACTCACAGCACCAGACGCTGATGCTGGCCAACAGTGCCTTTCAGACCGGTATACTAGACAGTGTTGCGGCACAGGACTCCCTCATGAACAATTACCGGGAGGATTTCCAACGGCTAAAAAAGCAACGGGCCGAATTAGAAAAGCTCACCATAGAGGCCGAAGAGCGTCTCCGAGACAGAGAATACCTCTCGTTCCAACTGCATGAGCTCCAAGAGGCCAAATTGCAAGCCGACGAACAACAGGACCTCGAGGCAGAGCAGACGGAACTGGCCCACGCTTCGGAAATCAAGGAGGTTCTGATGTGGGCCTCGCAGCGGCTGACCGGAGCCGACGACAATCTACTGGCCCAACTCAAGGAGATCGAGTCGGCCATCGGACGCATCGCAACCTTCTATCCCCGTTCCGAAGAGCTACACAGAAGGCTGCACAGCAATCTTCTGGAAATAAAAGACCTGACCTCGGAAATTTCATCCGATGCCGACCGGATTGAGGCTGATCCGCAACGTCTCGATGCCGTCGAAAACCGACTGGGAACAATCTATACCCTCCTGCAAAAACATAAAACCTCATCGGTCGAAGAGCTACTAAAAATTCAGTCGGAATACGAGACGAAGCTCGCAGAGATGAGCGGAGCGGAAGAACGGATCGCTCAACTTACCTCCGAAATTGAAGCACAGCAGCAAAAAACCGAAGCCTTGGCTTCGCGGATTACCGAGATCCGGAAACAGACGGCCCCCGAGGTCGAAAGCCAGATCGAACGGACACTTGCGGAATTGGGTATGCCCTCCGCCAAACTGCACATCGAAATAGAGCCTGCCGAGGAGCTCTCTGCCGATGGAGCCGACCGCATCCGCTTCCTGTTCTCGGCCAACCGGAACTTGGCCCTGCAACCGGTCGAACGGGTGGCATCCGGAGGAGAGCTGTCCCGACTGATGTTGAGTCTGAAGGCGATGGTCGCCCGGCACAAGCATCTACCCACCGTAATCTTCGACGAGATCGATACCGGTATATCCGGTGCCATTGCCGACAAAACGGGTGAAATCATTGCGGAACTGGCCAAGCACCTGCAAGTCATCAACATCACCCACCTGCCCCAAATCGCCAGCAAGGGTGAAACCCACTTCTTCGTCTACAAAAAAGAGTCGGACCAAACAACTTCGACCCAGATCCGCAAACTCACTCCCGACGAGCGAATCGACGAGATCGCCAAAATGATCAGCGGATCGAACATCTCACAAGCCGCCAAAGAACAAGCCAAGGTTTTGCTCTCAAGGAGTGCTCACTAATCCGGGAAACGTCCTTCCGAAAAAATTCACCGTCGTAATTCAACCGGCAAAGAAGAACCCTTTATCGCCTCAGTACAAGCTATTTGTTGATAGTTTTTGTTTTTTTAACGTCGTATTTATATCTTTGTAGTTCGATTCGCCGTGTGCAAAACGAACTAATTTTGCCCGTAGAAAGTTATAAAGCATAGATGTTATGAGCGAAAAGTTATTTATTTTTGATACGACCCTGCGCGACGGAGAACAAGTTCCCGGTTGCCAATTAAATACTGTCGAAAAAATAGAAGTTGCACGCGCACTGGAAGAGTTGGGTGTCGATATTATCGAAGCCGGCTTCCCGATCTCAAGCCCGGGCGACTTCAATTCGGTCCGCGAAATATCCAAGGCCGTGACACACCCTACGATCTGCGCCCTCACCCGCGCCGTAGCAAAGGATATCGACGTGGCTGCCGACGCCCTGTCGCTGGCCAGACACAAACGAATCCACACGGGTATCGGCGTGTCGGAATCGCACATATACTATAAGCTGAAATCCAATCCGGAAGAGATCCTCGAACGGGCCGTCGCTGCCGTCAAACATGCGAAGAAATATGTCGAGGACGTCGAATTCTATGCCGAAGATGCCGGCCGTGCCGATAACGAATACCTCGCCCGCGTAGTGGAGGCCGTAATCGCCGCCGGAGCCACGGTAGTCAACATTCCGGATACGACAGGATACTGCCTGCCGTTGCAGTATGGGCAGAAGATCAAATACCTCATGGAACACGTGAGCAACATCGACAAGGCGATCATCTCCACCCACTGCCACAACGATCTCGGAATGGCTACCGCCAACACACTCGAGGGTGTAATCAACGGAGCCCGGCAGGCCGAAGTGACGATCAACGGTATCGGAGAGCGTGCAGGAAATACTTCACTCGAAGAGGTTGTCATGGCACTCCGCTGCCACAAACACCTGAATATCGATACGGGCATCAACTCGAAACTCATCACCGCTACGAGCCGAATGGTATCGAGCATGATGAATATGCCCGTGCAGCCCAACAAGGCCATCGTCGGACGTAATGCATTCGCCCACTCGTCGGGCATCCACCAGGACGGTGTGCTAAAAAACCGGGAGAGCTACGAAATCATCGATCCCGTAGACGTAGGACTCGATGAATCGGTTATCGCCCTGACGGCCCGTAGCGGACGTGCGGCCCTGAACCATCGGCTCGAACTGCTCGGATACAAGCTCGAACACGAGGAGTTGGACAAGGTCTACAAAAAATTCCTCGAACTGGCCGATCAGAAAAAGGATATCCGCGACGACGACCTGCTCTATCTGGTCGGAGCAACCACCGGAGAGAAGATCTCGAAACGCATCAAGCTGAAATACCTGCAGATTCTGACCGGAACGCTCATTCCTACCGCAACGGTCATCCTGAAGATCGGCGAAAACGAACGGACCGCAACCAGTACGGGCAACGGGCCGGTAGATGCCGCCGTCAAGGCGATCAAGAGCCTGATCAACGAGTCGGTGCTGATTACCGAATTCCTGATCCAAGCGATGAACAAGGGCAGTGACGATGTGGGACGTGTCCATGTACAGCTCAAGTGCGGTTCGATGCTGGTCCACGGATTCTCGGCCAACACGGATGTGGTCAAAGCTGCTGTCGAGGCATTCGTCGATGCCTTGAACCTGATCAACGCCACCGAAAAGAAAGAAACAAAATAAATAATTTGCATACAACATGGGAAAAACTCTTTTTGATAAAGTTTGGGATGCGCATGTCGTTCGTCAACTGGACGGCGGCCGCAGCGTATTATATATCGACCGGCACTACATCCACGAGGTGACCTCGCCGGTTGCTTTTCTGGGCCTGAAAAACAGAGGGATCAAGGTAGCACGCCCGCAACAGACAACGGGAACACCCGACCATAACGTGCCGACACAGGATCAGGACAAGCCCGTAACCGAAGAACAGAGCCGCAAACAACTCGAATCGTTCAGCAAAAACTGCGAGGAAAACGGAATCGAATACTTCAAACTGGGAAGTCCGAACCACGGCGTTGTGCACATCGTAGGTCCCGAACAGGGCATTACGCAACCGGGCATGACGATCGTCTGCGGCGACAGCCACACCTCGACCCACGGAGCCTTCGGTGCCGTAGCTTTCGGTATCGGAACCTCCGAAGTGGAGATGGTATTCGCCTCACAGTGTATTCTCCAGCCCAAGCCCAAAACCATGCGGATCACCGTAAACGGTAAACGTGGAAAAGGCGTAACGGCCAAGGATATTATCTTGTATATTATCTCAAAAATATCGGCTTCGGGTGGAACCGGACACTTCATCGAGTTCGCCGGAGAGGCCATCCGAGACCTGTCGATGGAGGAGCGTATGACGGTCTGCAACATGAGTATCGAGTGTGGGGCCCGCGGCGGTATCATCGCCCCCGACCAGACTACATTCGATTACATCAAAGGCCGTAACCGTGCTCCGAAAGGCGCCGACTTCGACAAAGCTGTCGAAAAATGGAAAACCCTCGCTTCTGATCCCGATGCAAAGTTCGACAAGGAATATACGTTCGATGCGGCCGACATTGAACCGATGATCACCTATGGAACCAATCCGGGCATGGGTATCGGCATCACGCAAACGATCCCCTCGGATGAAGGGCTCAGCGGTAGCGACAAGGTCAGCTTTGCCAAAGCACTCGCCTACATGGATTTCAAAAGCGGTGAGAAGATGCTTGGCAAACGGGTTGATTACGTATTTCTGGGAAGTTGCACCAACGGACGGATCGAAGACTTCCGCCAGTTTGCCCAAGCGGTAAAGGGACGCAAAAAAGCGCCTCACGTAACGGCTTGGTTAGTTCCCGGCTCCAAAATGGTGGAGGCTCAGGCCAAAGCTGAAGGCCTCGACGTCATCCTCAAAGAGGCCGGATTCGAACTGCGCCAACCGGGCTGCTCGGCTTGTCTGGCCATGAATGCCGACAAGATCCCGGCCGGCATGTACAGCGTGTCGACCTCCAACCGTAACTTCGAAGGCCGCCAAGGTCCCGGTGCCCGCACCATGCTCGCCGGTCCGCTGGTCGCTGCCGCAGCTGCCGTTACCGGCGTCGTTTCCGACCCGCGTGAAGTCTTCAATCTATAATCACCCCGAACAAATAAATATTTACGAATATGGCTATTCCTAAATTCACGAAACTTACCACGACGGCCTGCCCGCTCAATATAGAAAACATCGATACGGATCAGATCATCCCCGCCCGCTTCCTGAAAGCAGTGGAACGGAAAGGATTTGGCGACAACCTGTTCCGCGACTGGAGATACGACAAACAGGGGAACAAGATCGCTTCTTTCCCACTGAACGATCCGAAATATGGAGGTGAAATTCTCGTTGCGGCCAAAAACTTTGGCTGCGGTTCCTCACGTGAGCACGCCGCTTGGGCCGTTTTCGACTACGGATTCCGCGTGGTCGTTTCGAGTTTCTTCGCCGATATTTTTAAAAACAATGCATTGAACAACGGGTTGGTTGTCGTTCAGGTCAGCGAAGAGTTCTTGAACAAAATCTTTGCGGCCATCGCTGCCGATCCCAAAACGCTGTTCGAAGTCGATCTGCCGAACCAGACCTTCACGATCTGCGCTACCGGCGAAAAGACCTCGTTCGACATCGACGGATACAAGAAAGAGTGTCTGATGAACGGATACGACGACGTAGACTATCTGCTCAGCATCAAAGACGATATCGAACGCTTCGAACGCTCCAGAGCTTAAACACAACCGAAAACCTATGGTCAAAGAGATTGAAATACTCGACACCACCCTTCGGGACGGCGAACAAACCTCGGGTGTTTCGTTCGCTGTCCGCGAAAAGCTGAGCATCGCCCGGCTGCTGCTCGATGAACTTCACGTCAACCGGATCGAAATCGCTTCGGCCCGGGTCTCGGAGGGTGAATTCGAAGCTGTACGCCGGATATCTGCTTGGGCTGCGGCTCGCGGCTATCTCGACCGGGTCGAAGTGCTCGGATTTGTCGACAACGGAATCTCGCTGAAATGGATTCTGGACGCGGGATGCAAGGTCATCAACCTGTTGTCGAAGGGATCGTTGCGCCACTGCGAACTGCAGCTCAAAAAAACGCCGCAACAGCATATCGACGACATAAAACGGGCCATCGAACAGGCTACAAAGGCCGGGATCGCTGTAAACCTCTACTTAGAGGATTGGTCCAACGGCATGCGGCAGTCGCCCGACTATGTCTACCACATGATCGACGCCCTGCGCCATGAGCCGATCCGTCGGTTCATGATTCCCGATACGTTGGGTATCATGAATCCGGATACGTGTTATGCCGCTTGCCGAGATATGGTCGAACGTTACCCCGATCTGCACTTCGACTTTCATGCCCACAACGACTACGATCTGGCCGTAGCCAACGTTGCGGCAGCCGTAAAAGCCGGCATTCAGGGCATCCACACGACCATCAACGGCTTGGGAGAACGGGCCGGAAATGCCCCGTTGTCGAGCGTTATCGCCGTGCTCAACGATCAGCTGAAGGTTGGAAACTCAATTGTCGAAAAAAACATCAACCACGTCAGCCGCATGGTGGAAACCTATACCGGAATCCACATCCCGGCCAACAAACCGATCGTCGGAGAGAATGTGTTCACGCAGTGTGCCGGCATCCATGCCGATGGGGACAACAAGAACAACCTCTACTTCAACGACCTGCTTCCCGAACGTTTCGGACGTGTTCGGGAGTATGCGCTCGGAAAGATGTCGGGCAAAGCGAACATCAAAAAGAACCTCGAAACGCTCGGAATCGATCTGGACGAAGACGCCATGCGCAAAGTGACTGAACGGATCATCGAATTGGGGGACAAAAAGCAAGCTGTCACCTCGGAGGATCTGCCCTACATCATCGCTGACGTTCTGAAACAGGATCTGCACGAAAACAAGGTTCACATTCTCAACTACAATCTGTCATTAGCCTACGGGTTACGTCCTGTGGCCACGATCAAGATGCAAATCAACGATCAGGAGTACGAAGAGACCGCCTCGGGAGACGGTCAGTACGATGCATTCATGCGGGCCATACGAAACATCTACAAAAAACAGCTGGGACGTGACTTTCCGATGCTGATCAACTACTCCGTATCGATCCCGCCCGGAGGACGTACCGATGCCTTCGTTCAGACCTACATTACGTGGGAGTATCGGGGCGAGACATTCAAGACGAGGGGACTGGATGCCGACCAGACCGAGGCTGCGATCAAGGCGACGATGAAGATGCTGAACCGGATCGAAAACATGCAGACTCATACCAACGGCACCGTCAGCCACTCAGAGACTGAAGCTCCTGCAGATCCGGCCGAGACGAAAGAAAAAAAGTGATCGTTTCCGATCTGAAATAAAAAAGGAAGACCTTAGGGGCCTTCCTTTTTTTATCGTATAACGGCCCTTCCTTATATATTCATTGGTGGCGCTGGCGCACAAATATGCTGTGGCTTATCTTCTGCGCTAAAAAAGTGTTGGACACCAATAAACAACCGGCGACAAGATGGCAGGAAAGTGTTGCGTATGAATGTCTTGCATGTAGTCGCACGTTTTCTTCCGCTCTCTGCAAACCGATGCTCCCGTTTTGCACCGTCTATCGATCCGCCCCCGGACGCAACACGTCGCCCCCCTTAGCTCATTAGCACACAGAGATTGCCTATGCGGCTCACCAACGACCGCTATCTGTTATCCGAAGAGGGTCGGATCGGGCGTACGACACTACGATCGGCTGATGGAAAATCTGCCGGAACCTTTTGCTTAACCTTGCCCGTTGCAGCCCACTCCAATCCACGCAACAGCAACGTCTGGAAACCCACACACGCTACGGCCGGACAGAACTCCGGAGTATTCTCTCCCCCGATATGGCCCAACATCAGATGCAGAATACGTGCCTTACCGTAATCCACCGTAAAGACCAAAGGCTCCTCCCGCCCCGATCCGCCCCGTGCGGGATCGGCATATCCGGTATAAAGCAGCGCATCGATATTTCCGGGCCCCCGCATGCGATCGTAAAGCTCATCCTGTGCATGCATCCACACCTCAGGCAATCCCCGCGTTATGGGGTGTTTCGTATTGCGGCAATTTACCGGATACTCCCGCTGGGCGCCATGCGAGCCACCGGGTCCGGCCGTGGTGTCCCGTACCAAACGATCCCCTACCCAATAAACGTATGGGCCCGACTGTTCGTTACGGCCTTCCCAGCCCCCCAAGGCGATGATCCGATTGAAGGCATCCCATCCGGCAAACGCATTGTCGGCCGCATGGTAGATCACTACTCCACCCCCGTTATCGACATACTCCAAAAAAGCGCGATCGGTCTGTTCACTCCACCGATCTCCGTTGTAATCGAGCAACACGACATCGTATGCCGAAAAATCGGGCCTGAAAACCGACATATCCCCACCCTTGGGCGGTGTAATGGCATAATCGACCGTAAAAAGATCCGACTGCTCGATCACCGAACGCAATACCTCATGACTGACCTGCCAGTTGTGGTTGTTCTGTCCCGTAACCAAAAGGACACGAATCGGCTCCTTTGCACATCCGACACAGAAAAATAGCGATGCCAAGCACAAGCTCAACATCCGTTTGTATCGCAACGAAAATTTCATCCCCCTTCTGTTTTTGATTAACACATTTCATCACAAAAAGCGGCCCACGCAGGCCGCTTTTATCTCTTTGCTAACGATTGTGGCCTCTTACAGTTCGCGAATCCAAATGTTTCTGAAACGGACCGGATTCAAGTGATCCTGCAAGATGATCGGGCCCTTGCCGTGTGCCACGATACGCGGAAATCCAATATACTCGGTCGTTCCGAGAATCATCGTATTGTTCTGCACCAAAACACCGTTGTGCAACACCGTAATCCGACCGTGAGACTGCAACGATCCATCCTCCTTGAAACGGGGTGCCGTATAGATAATATCGTACGTATTCCACTTCCCGGGTTTCTGGCAGGCATTTACCAACGGTGGGGTCTGTTTGTAGATACTTCCGGCCTGTCCGTTCGCATAGGTCTCGTTGCCGTAATTATCGAGAATCTGCACCTCATAAATGCCCTGCATAAAGACACCGCTATTGCCTCGGCCCTGACTCTCGCCCACGATCTCCGTCGGGGCACTCCACTCAACGTGTAGCTGGAAATCGCCGAATTCGCGCTTGGTCCGGATACTGCCCGAACTGGGCTTAACCGTCATAACGCCCTGCTCGACCTCCCACTCAACCGCTTTGTTCGGGTCACAGTTGACCCACTCATCGGCACACTCGGCATCCAAACCCAACAATACAATCGCATCGGAGGGCGGTGTAATAATGGCTTGATCCATATCGGGAGGAACCACGATCTTGGGCTGAGGTGTCCAGAATTCGGACATCTCGGGCTGCATCGGAGCCGGTTCCGGATATTTTTTTGTCTCTTGTCCTTGGACGCTCATGCATATACCCATGCACAAAACGCCGCACAACATTAGTCTCTTCATCTTTATTTGGGTTTTTAAGTTAAAGTTCTTTTCAAATACTACACTTCCCGGAGCCGACACGACGGCTTACGCACTCGAAGCCCTATATTCCTGCGACACCGATATTGGCTCCTGCCTCTAACCCGCCTGACACGGTCTCGGTATCGGTTTCTGCTCCTGACTCGGTTTCGGCATCAGTATCCGTTTCTGTCTCCGTTTCCGATCCGGTCTCCGGCTCCGTATCGGATGTGCCGGCATCGGTCCCCGTTTCTCCTTCCGAACCCTCATCCATCCCCGCATCCTCACCTTCTCCGGGTTCCGTTTCCTCTACCCCGGTGTCCGTACCCTCATCCGTTCCCGGCTCAACTTCCGTACCACCATCCGGACCGGTCTCTGTACCTGCATCCGGCTCCGGTTCTGGTTCTGGCTCTGGCTCCGGAGCAGGCGCTACGGGCATCAATACCACACGGATCCGATCATGTCGCCTTAGGGCTGCCGTACTGGAAGGATGGTCGTACAACAACCGCAAAGTGACCGTATCGTTTTGCACAAGTCCTCCGGAATGGACTTTCATCCTAATCTCCGAACGCGTCGTATCCGCATTGACGAACCGTACGACATTCGACTCCAACTCATACACATCGGGAGAAACGGCTGTCGTCTGCGCTGCAAGCACTTCGAAAACCACTGAATCGGTCTCATAGACAAGTCCTGCCGTCCGGAAAACAGATATCGGAAGATCGAACGTCTGGTGCATCGAGGTATCGATCCCTGCTACAACCACCTCATTCCGGAACCAATATATATCCGTATAATATTGCGTTTCATCGTTCTTGAGACATCCCCACAACAACCACATCACGGCAAATATCCCGACCCATTTTCTTACCATATCTCTGCTCTTTACTCCATACGCAACAGGCTATTGCATGCCTTATCTTCGCTTTACGCCTGCATACGGATCAAAGTTACAATATTTTCTCCAATTGCATAAAAATCACAAAATGTTTTTTTCCCAGCAAAACAACCGTCAGTTAGAAACAGGAGTGCAAAAAATTGAATAAAAGAGGAAAAAATTATCTCCCTGATCCGCTTAATTTTGTGTTCGAAGAGAGGGCAATAAGCGATAAACTCTTTTCATAAAATCAAAAACTTGACGGATAGTTAGTGTTAAGGTTAGTTGAGTGTCGAGGTTAGTTAGACCTTGAACAATTAGGCAAGTTGGGTTAAGTTAGGTTGGGCTCGGTATTGAAATACCGGGCCTTTTTTATTATATTTGCGTTTAACCTAACTAAACACACATTTCTAAACACCCCAAAATTAAGAATGAAAAACCTAAAACTTTTCGCAACGGCTACCTTTTGCTTTTTTTTTACAATC
>OIWU01004200.1_pt1 | contig 10474 bp, 6 predicted proteins | sample 1587711 | NCBI WGS metagenome assembly OIWU01 (sample SAMEA3888909, study PRJEB22519) | human gut metagenome | biome: human gut; feature: human-associated habitat; material: faeces | place: Denmark | collected 2010 | reverse complement strand
TGAGGGTCAGGTTGAATTTGATGAGTCCAAGATGCCTGTCTTTGATGCAGATAATGATGATTTTACATTGACTTTGTATAATCTGAATTATGGCACTAATTATGCAACACAGGTGAAGCAAAATGGTACTCAAGGTGATACCCAAGATGATACTCGAGATGATACTCAAGGTGATACCCAAGATGATACTCAAGAAAAAATAATAAAAATGATAGAGGAAAATCCACGAGTATCAACATCTGATATGGCAAAAAGATTGGGAATTGGCATTGCAACAGTAAAGCGTAAAATTAAGAAAATGCCGAATATATCATATGTGGGAAGTGGTTACAGTGGTCACTGGGAAATCAAATAGGTTTTTGAAAATAATGAATCCGCTTATTATTTCTATAAGGCAATAGGCTTTGAAGATGTACCTCAGGATGAAATAGAAGAGTATAATGTAATGGGGGAAGAATGGGATTGCCTCGAATTGGAAATAAAACTATAAGGTTAATATACCCCAGGGGATATGAGATAATATTTCCTGAGGGTATACTTATAAACGACTAATTATTTATACCATTTCATCAATATTGCTTCATAGCAAATATCCAGCACATTATCATTTTGATCCATACTGAAGGATAAATTGAAAAAGACTTCCGGGTAGCGCTCATCAATATAGCAATAGCACAAATTATACTGGCTTTCCAGACCATCATGATTATAGGCCTTAGATCTATATACAACCTCGTTTCGGGGCTCTCCATAAGCAGCAATTACCTGTTCCCTGGAATCGCCTAATTTTATACCACGCGAAGTTTCTGTGTCTGATGACATTTGATCGGGGTATTCAGTATATGCCGTACAATTTGTAGTCATAATAGAAATACGTTCTACATCTTCATAGCCGTTTCCGGCTCCATATAAGTCTACGTAATTGCTATATCCAAATCCATTAACATTAAAATCCTCATAAGAGAGGCAAAATGGTGCTATTCTCCGTGCTTCCTGATACTTCCACCGGTGCCGGAGTTTCTGTGGAATCTTCCGTTATCACTTCTGTGGTTTCAGTGCGTTCGGTTTCTGCGTTCGTTTCACTCTGCCCGGCATCCGGTGCTTAACGTTGCTTCGCAACTATTATGATCAAATTGTAGCAGAAAATGGAGATATGGCAACTGGATTTTTCTAAGATATTTCCCATGCATGAAGTATCAAGAGTTGTAATCAGTACATTCTTAGGATTTAGATGAAAAATAGGATTTACTATGATATGATTAGTTAAGAATTATATTTAATACGAAAGAGGAATGACACATTATTATGGAATTTTTCAGTTTGTTTTCAACAGTATTTTTTAATATAGCAATTACCTTTGGCCTGTTATTACTTATATACTTGTTTTTCTTTTCCGGCATTAGAGCACGTAAGGACCTGAAACCGGTTAAGTACATTTCCTACAAAAAGGATCATTTTCAGGAGAATTTTGAATTTACCTGTGAGTTTTGCGGATCCAAGGTATCTTCTGCGGATGAAAAATGTCCAACCTGTGGCGGTAATTTTGGAAAGAACAAGGAGTATCAGTTAAAGAAACGGGCCATGCATCAAAGGTATTTAGAGTATATGAAATCCCAGGAAGAAGCCATTACACAGGAAACGGAATATATAAGTACTACAATGCAGGCAATTCAAAAATATAAGCTGATACGTCATAAATACTACAATTTTGAAATCGGCGAGCCTCCGGTTTATAAACCTGCAAGTGATTATGAATTTACCTGTGAATACTGTGATAATAAGATAAGGGGAAAAAGCACAGACGAAAAGGGGTGTAGTAATTGTGGGGCTTCTTATAAAGAAAACCTGGAATTATTGGTACGCGAAGAGGAAGACCGTCTGGAAAAACGCCATTATGACGAATATATGAAACTGAAGGATCTGGAGTGGGAGCAGAATATCAGGAATGAGCGAAGAGATGCAAACATTGATGAAAAGTATGGGACACCTATCCGATTTATGGAGAAAAATGCAAAGGTTATTGCGCTGGTCATTTTGCTTGGGCTTATGATGATTTCCGTGGGAATAACAGTTTTGATTTTAAAGTTTAGGTAAAACAGGATGAGTATATTTGACGTGAAGGGAGATCACATGGACATTCTATTTAAAAACGATGATTTTGTATTTTCCTACAGGGTTGGCGGTATATTGATCCATAATGAAAAGATCCTGTTGCAACGTCCGAAAAATGATGACTATGCTATTATCGGCGGGCATGTTGCGGCTATGGAGACCAGCATGGAAACGCTGAAACGGGAGTTTGAGGAAGAACTTCACGCTGAGATAGAGGTAGATAATCTGCTGGCTATAGGCGAAATTTATTTTCCATGGGGAAAGAGACCCTGCCACCAGATCTGCTTATATTATAATATTCATTTACTGGACGATAGTATTCCTATGGATGGGGTGTTTCATGGATATGATGAATTGGATCATGAGAGAATCAATCTGGATTTCTGCTGGATTCCGCTGGAGGAACTAAGGAAGGACACGAAGGTATATCCATTGGAACTGATACCTTACATACTTGAGCAGAGAAAAGAAACGGTACATTTTGTTTCAAGGCAGATTTAATTGAGAGGACAAGCTTCCGAACATGACGGAAGAGGAACAACTTCGGCTGCTGGCCACGGACGGAATGCTGGTAAAGCGGCCGTTTGTCGTGGACGGGGATCTGGTGTTGACCGGATTCCGGGAAGCAGAATGGAAGGAAAAATTAATTTAGTACAAGGAGGACGAATATGAGCAGAGTAAATTTTGGAGCAAAGCCGGTAATGTATCCCATGCCGGTGCTGATCATTGCAACTTATGACGAAAATGGAGTACCCGATGCCATGAACGCAGCATGGGGAATCATTACGGACATGAATGAGATCTCCATCAGTATGTCAGAGCATAAGACCACGGAGAATCTGGCAAAGACCGGAGCATTTACCGTAAGTATCGGAACCGAAGATACCGTGGTAGCCTGCGACTATGTGGGCGTGGAATCTGCGAAGAAAGTACCTGATAAATTCTCAAAGTCCGGTTTCCATGCAGCCAAGAGTGATTTTGTCAATGCACCGCTGATCGATGAACTTCCCATGGCGCTGGAATGTAAGGTGAAAAGTTTTGAAGACGGCATTCTGGTGGGCGATATCGTCAACGTCAATGCGGACGAAAGCATCCTGACGGATGGCAAGATCGATCCGAAGAAATTGAAGCCAATCAGCTATGATCCTGTGAATAATACTTATCTTGCAATGGGAGATAAAGTAGGAAATGCTTTTAAAGACGGTTTGAAATTGAAATAGTAAGATCAAAGAACGCAGGAGGTTTAACCCTCCTGCGTCCCCATCTCATCGGTGGTAGAGCGGATATGTTCTACTGCCGTTTTTACTTGTTCTGCGCAATCCAGGTTGTTCTGGCTCATGGTGTGCACCTGCTCGGCATTAGCTGTGACTTCTTCAGTTACAGCGGACAGCTGGGAGATGTTTTCCATAATCTTATTATTGGATTCTGACAATCCCAGAATGTGGTGATTTACTTCTTCCACCTGGGAAGCCAGTGCTTCCATATTTTTGTTCAGCTGTTCGAAAGTCTCGGAAGCGGCAAGAATCTTCTCGCTCTGCCGGTCGGTGGCCTCGATGGAGCCGCTGATCGTGTTGACTACCATGTTGGCATTGGCATTCAGCTCATTGGTGATCTTCGTAATCTCTTCGGTAAAGCTCTTGGTCTGTTCTGCCAACTGCCGTATTTGCTGGGCAACAACGGCGAAACCGCGTCCGGCCTCCCCGGCACGGGCACTTTCAATGGAAGCGTTCAATGCCAGAAGATTGGTCTGACCGGAGATTGCCATGATGCTTCCGGCGATCTCTTCCACTTCTTTCGTCTTTTCCTGTAACTTTTCCATGGCATCCGTGACGGAATGGTTGGTATCTTTGATCATAGCGGACTGTTGTTTTAAGTCTTCCATGGCAGCCATGTTTTTACGAATACTTTCGTTAGAATCCTCGGCAATCTGAACCATTTGTTCGGAAATGTGACTGGTCTGCTCGATAGCATGCTGAATGGAGCCGGTCATCTGGCTTTGTTCTTCAATACTGGTAGCAGTCATATTGGTAGCATCGGAAATTTCCTGCATACTGTTGGCTACAGATTCCGTTGTCTGTACCAGCTGGTTCATGAGATCCGTTGTTTTGGAGGTCTCCTGATGTACAGTCTGGGATACATCAAGGACATTATCCAGTACTTCTTTTACATGCACATGCTCTTCCTGGGAAGAACCGATAGCATCGTTATTAAACAGGATCGTGATCTTACCTGTTTCCAGAATAATAATTCCGATCAGGAATACCAGCAGGGTAGAGCAGACGGCATTCACATCCTGACCGTAGATTCCCTTCGCAGCCTGAACGATCATGACGATCAGGTAGAGCACGAATAATCCCACAGCGGTTTTCTTCAGAGATTTTTTCTCATAATAAGGAATCTGCAATATGAAAATGGCAATCAGTGCATAGTGAATGAAGCTGGCATCAGTCTGTAAGCCGACTAACAGATATTCAATGCCGATTTCAATCGTAGCAAAAACCTTCAACAGCCGAGTGGCTTTGTTTCTAAGGCATGTCACCGTGTTCACCACACAGAAGATAGCAATCAAAACTGTGTTAGAATAGGTAACGATCGGTGAAATGTTGTGATTTACCAGTTTCAGCCACAGATAAAACAGGAAAACCACTGTCAGAAGAGACGATGCAACTATGTAGAACTTGTTCATTTTGCGATTACGTTCTGCAGCATCCGTATAGCGATATTTATTATTTTCTTTTAAATCCATAGTCTTCCTCCGTATAAATATAAAAACTAATTTAAGTGTAACCGTTTTCATCAAATTTTTCTACAAATTTACCTTGATCATAAGTTCCAGGTTTAAGAATCCATTGTTCAAGTTTAGCAGAAAGGAATGTACGAAATTGTAACATCATAGCTCCCATGAACATACTTTTAGCAAGCATCTGAGTATTTTTATCATAGTGTCCAAAACAAAGTTCTGCAAAAGATTTAATACTAGTTGCTTCTCTAACAGTATAGGCTCTAGGTAATGGTTGTCCTTTTTCAATATTTCATCCTTCTTGATTAAATTGCTGTCTATAAGCTTCATATAATCCTTCTTGTCTTTTATAAGCTTCAGAATTTACATCGGCTCCTGCAGCAGTAAATACATCAAAACGTTTATCCTTTTTAAAGTCATATACTAATTCATCATCTGAATTTAAACTATATGCTTCTCAGCATCCATCATGAATCATTTTTGCAATTAATAAGCCCATTCTATGATATACATCAGGAGCTCTATTGCAAACATATAACATATCAGAATTAAAGTTCTTAATACCATTACGAGATTGACTGAGTTCTTTTTGAACTATGTCGGCGTCCATGTTAGCCATACCAAAGTCTGCATTTAAAGCTTCAACTTTTGTTAAAGTAGCAATACGCTTCGGACTATCTTTAAAGATAATTCCTCAAGCCTCAGCTAAATCCTTTCCAGAAAATTGATCTTTTCCATAAGCATTTGTCATAGCTCTACTAATATGAATTCACATACCTTGCATCATTTCTCGAAGTCCAGATCTTAAGTTAAGACCTAAAGCAGTAGCCGTAGTAAATTTTTTAATTGCAGCTAAAGTTTTATAAACAGGTTGTAAACCTTTATCCATAATAGGTTTATTATAGATATTAACTGTTAGATATTTATCAAGAAATTCAAGTAAGTTTTCTGCTTCTTGTCCATACATTGCTTGATTATACTGTAATGCTATTTTAATTCCTTGAATTTGAGGAATAATATCATTATATTCTGCTTCTGCAACATATGCATGAATATAGCTTCTTAATAAATCTTCGAGTTGAGTTTCAAGACTATTTATCCCATGATTTGATATAATCTGCTCTCGAGTATCATTTCCAATTTTAAATTTATTGTATACTCTTTGTGCATCTTTGGCAAGATCAAAATCCTTCATTTGTTCTTCAAATAGTCTTAACATATTAGTAACTTCTTGATACTCCATTTTAAGACCTTCTTTAAAACCTTTATTATGGAATTGAGATTTCATAGAACCAATAGCTACAGGAACTTGATAATAAGTTCCATCTTCTATTGCTTGTTGATAACGTCCAGGATTTCCTTCAAAACGAAGTTGGTTTACAATTTCTGTAAATGTTTTTATTAATGCTTTTTCTTCTTTAGCTAAAGAACTATCATTAACGTCTTTTAACATAAACTCTTTTGTAATATTACCATTTTCGTCTCTTCTAAATAGATTATCAAAATATTTTACTTCTCCACCTATTAAACGATTTTGATCTTTAAATTTATAAAATTCCTTAAATACTTTTCTAATCTTAGAATCCCAAGCTAATTCTTGTCGACGTATCTTAGTCTCTGTTACCGCAACTATTCGTCCAACTTCTTGAGCTGTTAATGAAGGAGAATTATTAATACTTGTAATATTAGTTCCTGCGTGAAAACTACCTGTTACACTAACTCATTTTGCAGGATCTGGTTCAATATAAACTTCATATCCTCTTACTTTGTTAAGAGCTTTTCCAAGTAACATATAGGAAGTTTGTAAAGGATCATCAAAATTTCATTGCCCAGTATGTATTGCTTTACGCAATCCCTGAGCGTTATCTAGTTTCCTAAGTTCTTCCATTCTATTTTTTAGAAATTCTCCACCTTTAATAACATCATCAGCACTAAATGTAACAGCTCAATTTCCAATATGTTTTAGTTTTTCAGGACCACATATATCAGTAATTGTACTTACCACAGATTCAAGAGTTGAACTAAAGTTTGATCTTTTAAGATTTATAGGAACATTGTGTATTCTACATAATTCTACAAAGTTATCATATAACTTATCAAAATATTGCTCTGAACCAGTTTGTTGCCAAATATTAATACTTTCAATTTTATTAATTCGATAATTTTCATATTTAATAGCATCGCTATTTAGTAATGCCATTACTTTAATTAAGTCAATATTTCCGTTTGTCGCAGACATTATTTTATGTTCATCAACATCTCGATTAGCTATTGTTGAACCTAAAATATTTGTTCCCTTTTCAAGTTTAACTGTTTGATGAGTAACATTATTTGTAATAGATATTATTTCTAATACTTTATTTTTTGTAAATACTAATAAACCTGCAGAAATAAATGAGGGATTATTTTCAAATTGTCATTCTCCTTCGATATATTTTTCAATATGTCTACGTAAGAAGTCTCCTTTATATGGGTTATCCTTTGCAATATCATTAATATCCATTGATCCCTGTTGAACATTAATGATATCCTGAGCAATATCGGCTAACTCATTTCCACGTCGTTCATTAATACTTCTTATATAATTCTCTAACTTTTTATCAAGCTCTTCTTCTGTTTGGGCATATTCTCATTTACTTTTTGCAGGATCTTTAGTTTTATATTCATTTCAGAATCTATATTTTCCATAGCCTGCTTCAGGGTCAGAAGAACTAATATATTGAACAATTTTTTCTTTATAAAACTTAAAGTTTGCGTTCTTTCTTTGAACTTTTGAAGATAGTTCATAATTAGGAAAGAACTTACTCATAGGTTCTTCAATAGTTTTAATGATATCAAATGAATCTGTTAAACGTCTAATAGGAATAATTTCTCTAACTCTATCATAATATTTTCCAATTGTGTTAGATGGATTTACTATAATATTATCAGAATCAATATATACATTTGATAAATTATCAATTTGAGATAAATTATCATTTCCTGAATTATCTTTTTTATAATCAATATCAAGTTTAACAGGAATAATTCCTACTGTAGCTACATTAATACCTTGTTGTTCTAACATAGCTTTATAGAAGTTTAACTGATATGCTGCACCTAATTTTTTAGTAGAAGCTCATACATTGTTTAATAATGCATTTCTAGTTTCATCTCAAGCTCCTACTGCTTTTCGAGATACTTTAAAATCTCGAATATGGGCATTACCATTTTTATCTACAATTAATAAGTCAATTCTACCATTAATTGAATTTAATCCTGCTGCTTTATAAGGTTCAGCTATATCTTCAGAAACAATTGGTATTTCAGTAATAAATTTACAGTCTCTTCCAAATTTTTCTTTAGTATCTTCTATAAAATCTCTTAATTGATTTTGTAATAATGATACTTGCTCTTCATTTAATAATTTTGGAGTATATTCTATTTCAGGATTAATTACAGATTCAAAAAGTTTATGTACTTCTGTACCATAATCGGTTAGTTGAGTTCAACTCTTTTGTAGATCCTCCAAATATTTATCTGCTTCGTTCGAAGTCATGCCTTTTTTCATTAGTCTTTCTTTTTCTCTTTTCAGATACTCTTCAAGATTAAATTTTGTAACTAATACTTTAGCTAAATCAAATGGATCTCCATAAGTTGTAAGGAACTTAGTAACACCCATTGATTTATCTAATTTTAGAGCAATTTCCTTTTCTCCGTCTTCATTTGTTATTTCAAACTCTGTAGCAAGTGATTTATATTTTTTTATAGCTTCACTTATTTTGTCTACAGTGACTTGTTGTTGATCTACTTGTAGTGTTGCATCAACATTATCAACTACTATATTTTGAGCGTAGTTGTCAAGAAACGTGTCCAACTCCATTTCGGAGTTGAACACTTTCTTTTCACCGTTTATCGTAATTTCGTATGTACAATTTCTTGCCATTATTTACAATCTTCTTTTATAATATCATCATTCATTAATTTATTCTTGATTGTAGCTACTTTTTGACTAAGTTTATAGTTTTCATGAATAAAACTATCATAGAATGGCATAATTTCTCCACTATTAATAATAGCTTTAAGTTCAGGATTAGCAATTGAAAGAATTTCATCTATAATTTCTAATTCTACATCAGATTTAATATGTCCATTATAATAATCTGTAATCATAGTTGCTAAAACTTCTTCATCAAAGTCAGATCCTTTCTTATTTTTATAATAAGGATTTTGTCGCATTCTATTTCATAATTCAGTATCCTGTATATTACCTAAAATCTTATAATAAGACTCGGCATACATATTTCTAGCATCTGCTAAGTATAGATGTGAGAATTCGTGAATTAGTGTATCATCTGTAGCTCTATCAATATTAATATAAATTATTCCTTCTTTAATAAATCCTTTTGCATTTTTAGTTGCAGTATCTTCATTAATTACATCCTGATCTGTTACTAATCTTACATTTTGTAAAGAATTTACATTTTTTACTAATTCTGTAATCTTAGTAGACATTGGAGTTTTTAAGTCATAGAATTTGGTTGGTCCATTATTAAATAAAGTAAGTTGATTTGGATCAGTTCTAACAAAAGCTCCTGAATTAAAGATAATATATTTTAGAGTTCTAGATATAAGATTTTTAGAAGATGTATTAGTATTATTAAACTCGTCTACTAATATGTTATGTTCACCTATTAGTTTATTAGTTACAGCATACATTCTTTGATCATATCCTTCATCAAATAACTCTGCTACACTTTCAGCTATACCTCATTCCGTAGAATAGTCAAAATCAATGTAAGAAACAACTTCTTCATTATTTTTATCTGCTTTTGTTTCTGCAACTTCAATAATTTTAGTAATTTTTAAAGCTTCTTCAACAGATATATCTGTTTTAGGAATATTGAATCTTACTTGTCGATACTGCTCATTTCCATCAGACACTAATACTGGTTTAGTAGTATCTATAGTTGAATTATTATAATCTCTATCTAAAGAAGTATTTTCCTCAGATTTAAATCCAATAGTTTCAACATTTTCATTTGCGGCATTGATAAGTATTACTTCTGCTCTTTCTGCCATACTATCATTTGGATCTCGTTTTAGGAACGTATTTGCAAGTTCTTGTGGATTTTGTTGGTCAATTCAATTATTATAATCAACAACCCATAATGAATTATCTCCGCTTGCTACTAAGTCCTCAAATAAACGAGTTAATGAAGCCTGCCCAAAACCATCTTTATTAACAATTAAGTTATATAAATAGAAGGCATTAACAGGATTTAGAGCTCCAAACTCAGGAATCGTAACTTTATTTAAACTATTAAAATCTCGTAAGATTTGTTCATAAAGAGCTTTAGTCTTTTGACTATTATCTATCTGCATCATATTAAATGGAAGTTTATAAAAACCTCTTTCCTTACCTTCTGAATCAGTTTTTAATCCAAAACATAAATATTTAATAAATGCGTTATTAGGTAATTTCTCTTTAAGCGTAGGAATAATATAATCTTCAATATACATTCTAAATGAAGTCAGGAAAGGATTCGTCTATGAAAAAATACATTCTTTTCTTTTTTCTGCCCGTGCTTCTTATAGGTCTGCATGCATGCGATGAGGGGAGAATTTATGAGAATGCCGTTG
>OIWU01004197.1_pt1 | contig 10481 bp, 10 predicted proteins | sample 1587711 | NCBI WGS metagenome assembly OIWU01 (sample SAMEA3888909, study PRJEB22519) | human gut metagenome | biome: human gut; feature: human-associated habitat; material: faeces | place: Denmark | collected 2010 | reverse complement strand
AACTCGTAGTATAAATAAAGCTTAAAGTGGTCAACTAAAATCGTTAAACCACAGTCGCAATTACTTTCGTTGGTCATTGAAAGTACTTTCGTTGGTCATTGAAAGTACTTTCGTTGGTCATCGCAAGTACTTGCGTTTTTTTACCCATTTTATTCACCTATGTGGCTCATCTTGATTCCGATGTCGCTGATGCCCGGAAGAATCTCACGCTTCATGTTATGCTTGACGGTGATGTGGATGGAGTCGTCGGAAGCAAAGCGATAGGCATTGATGGGAAAATTGTATTGGTAATAACTAATACCTTGTCCCTTGGTAGCTCCACTCTTGTCTATCAGGTCGCATTGTATGGTATCCGATTTTTCTGTTTTCTCCATACCCTGAAGTTTGCCTTTGGGGAAGATACTCTGGTTTACGATAAGCGTAAGACCCATGAAGGGGTAGACTCCTGTCACCCTGAGCCCTAATTGTTGCTCGTATGTGCCAGAAGTCTTCAGAGGTGGTATGTCGAACGACAGTATGTCGTTCTTCTCCCAACCGGCAATAGGGGTGTGCTCGTATTTGTCGTACACCAGCGTGTCGCTGCACGAGTGAAAGAGCATTACAGTCCCCATGATTATCCATATGATATAAGCCCAGCGCTTCATCTTTTCTTTCTCGAAAGTTATAGCTTCTGTGGCTCATGTTGTAAGCCACAGAATGCTTTATCAGTTATTCATTGTTGGGAGCCTTGTTTTCTCCGCCCTTGTTTCCATTGCCCTTATTGGCTTCGCCTTTGTTTCCTTCTCCTTTGTTGGCTACGGCCTTGTTGGTTTCTGCTTTATTGGCCTCTCCCTTATTGTTTTCTCCCTGTTGTGGGCGAGGACGGTTGTTGTTGCGTCTGCGGTTGTTTTGCTGACGGTTTGGACGGTTGTCTCCTTGCTGTCTGTTTTCGTCTTGACGGTTTTCTCCCTGCTGTTTGTTTTCAGCACGGTTGTCTGCTTGCTGGCGGTTGTCACCTTGTGCATTACGCTTACGGTTGTTCTGGCGATTGTTGTTCTTCTTTTTCTTCTTCGCCTTGTCAAAACGGCTCAAGTCTGCTTCTGCTAAGAGGTCGCTGGACTTAGGAGCAGGTTTTGCCTTACCATTCTCGATGAGGCTCAGAGGCTTCTCGCCTGCCTTGTTCATCTTGATGATTTCCCAAGCACGTTCTGCGCTGATGGTCTCCAGATTGGAAGCCAAGTTCTTGTCGGTAGAATAGGTGATAAGACCTGCCAGAATGTCAACCTTGAACTGATGGTATTCTCCATCGGCAGTCTGCAGAAGAGCATCCTTAGGAGGCAGCTTTTTGCTTGCTTCCACATAGTTGTCAACCTCGTAGTTAAGGCAGCATTTCAGTTTGGCACACATACCTGCCAACTTCTGTGGGTTGAGCGAGATGTCCTGGAAACGTGCGGCATTGGTGCCTACGCTGACAAAGTTCTTCATCCAGGTAGCGCAGCAGAGTTCTCGCCCGCAAGGTCCTGTTCCGCCGATGCGTCCGGCTTCCTGTCGCGCACCAATCTGTTTCATCTCTATACGTACATGGAATGTATCCGCCAACACCTTGATCAGCTGTCGGAAGTCTACACGTTCGTCAGCGATGTAATAGAAGATAGCCTTGTTGCCGTCACCCTGATACTCCACATCGCCAATCTTCATCTTCAGTCCCAAGTCTTTGGCTATCTGTCGGCTCTGAATCATGGTTCCGTGCTCACGGCTCTTTGCCTCGTCCCATTTTTCGAAGTCCACGGGCTTGGCTATGCGGTAGATACGCTTGATGTCGTCGGCAGAACGGAGGTTGGCTTTCTTGATTTGAAGTTTCACCAGTCTTCCTGTCAGTGTCACCACGCCAATATCGTGTCCTGGATTGGCCTCTACGGCTACAACGTCGCCCTTCTTCAAGTCCAGGTTGTTCACGTTGTGATAGTAACCCTTGCGTGTGTTCTTGAATTGCACCTCCACGAGGTCTGTGCTCTCGGCATTGCCAGGTACGTCGGCAAGCCAGTCGTATGTGTTCAGCTGGCGGTCCTGTCGGCCTACTGCACATCTGCAGAGTCCTCGGTCGCAACCATTGAACATTCTGAATTTCATATTCTTGTAATCCACGATGATCTAATTATTATAATGTATATAGTTTATGTTTGTATATATTGGTAAGGCTTGCACCTTTTGTTGCTTTTTTGTTTTACTTCCTCTTATTTTCTGATGAGCATAACGATGACGTTCAGTACCATGTCGAAGAAGATAATCTTGGCATTGGCATTCTGGTTGATCATCGCCTTGCATTCATCGAAAAGGTGGAAAATATCGATAATGTTGGCCTCGTTGATGAAGCGGGCGAAGTTCTTGGCGAAGTTTTCCTCTTCCTGTGTCATATAGACGAGTTCTTCCTGATGGAAGTTGTACATAAAACTCTCTCTGAGCATGTGGGTGAAGTAGTCGAGCATGCGCTTCTGCTTTTCGCGGTTGAATGCCGCCACGATGTCGCACCATTTCTTCAGGTCGTGTATCTTGCGCATGTACGCCAGTCGCATCAGCATGATAAAGAGGTCGAGGAACTGCTGGTTTTCGTTTCCTGCATTGAGTTCCTCCAGCGCCTTGTTCCAGTTGCCATTGGCAATTCTTGCCATGCGGTGTGCTGTGTCCTTGTCGAGTCCCCGTCGCTCAATGAGTGCCTGCTCAAGTTCCTGAGTAGCTATCTTCTTGAAGTCGATACGCTGGGTACGGCTTCTGATGGTTTCGAGCAACAGCTCGGGCTGTTCGCTTACCAGGAGGAAAAGGGTTTGTCTTGGTGGTTCCTCCAAGAGCTTCAGCATCTTGTTGGCGCATTGTATGTTCATGCGCTCGGGCAACCAGATTAGGCTGATTTTATAACCTCCTTGGCTCGACATCAAGCTTATGTTGTGGCTGATGGCTTCGCTCTCTTCCACCGTGATGATGGCTTGCTTGTTGCCGTCTTTCTCGCTGCTTGTCTTGCCCATTCGGCTTATCCAGTCGTTGATTTGCGGATAGGAAGCCTCGCTGAGCAACATCTCCCGCCATTCCTTGACGAAGTCGAGACTCACGGGTGAATGGTCGCCCATGCTGGCAAGTTTAATAGTAGGATAGGTGAAATGCAGGTCGGGATGTTCCCCTTTGCGAAGCATGGAGGTGGCACGTCTGGTCTGTGGAGAGTCGTCTTCAGCATCCTCCTCTCTTTCTCCCAACAGGTAACTGGCAAAGGCAAGTGCCATGGCCATCTTGCCGCAGCCTTCTGGACCGCAGAAGAGCAGGGCATGGGGCACACGATGTTCTGCCACCATCTGCATCAGACGGTTTTTCACGTCCTGCTGTCCTATCACTTCGCTGAATTTCATCTATATTTTTTTATGGTTGTTTACTTAAAACAGGATCTTAGCTATCTGCTTTACGCTTTCTACAGCCGATACGGTGAAGAAATGTACATGACTGTAGCCATGCTCGAAGAGGTCTTTCACCTGAGTGGTTGTCCACTCTATGCCGAGTGCCTTTGCATCATTGTCGGTCTTGCACTTCAGCACCTCCTGTGCCAGTTCTTCCGGTATGTCGCAGTGGAAGGTCTTGGGCACCATGGTAAGTTGTGAGAGTTTGGCGAAGGGCTTGATGGCTGGGATGATAGGCATCGTAAATCCCATTTTGCGGGCTCTCTCCACGAAGTCGTAGAACTTCTGGTTGTCGTAGAAGAGCTGGGTTACGGCATAGGATGCACCGAGGTCTTGTTTCTCTTTCAGGTGCTGGAGGTCTTGTTCCAAGTTGGGTGCCTCTTCATGCTTCTCTGGGTAGCATGCTACTCCACAGTAGAATTTCTCGCCAGGGTACTTAATGGGGGTTCCGTCTATGAAGAATCCCTCGTTGAACTGGCTGATTTGTTTCAGAAGGTCGGTGGCATGGGCGTGTCCATTAAGGGTAGGGGTGAACTGTCGGTCTTCTTTGGCTTTGTCGCCACGTAGCACGAGCACATTGGATATTCCCAAGAACTGGAGGTCGAGCAACTCATACTCGATGTCTTCCTTAGAAGCTCCGCTGCAGATGATATGAGGGATTACAGGAATATCGTATTTGTTCTGTATGGCTCCTGCAATGGCGATGGTACCTGGACGTCTACGCACACGCTGACGGGTCAGCAGACCGTTCTCGAGTTCCTTGTATACGTACTCGCTGTGGTGCGTCGTGATGTTGATGAAGCGTGGGTCAAACTCCTTCAAACTGTCGATGGTGCGGAACAGAGCTGCTGTTCCGTTGCCCTTGAGTGGGGGCAGTACCTCGAAGGAGAATCCTCTCTTTTGTCCTTCCTTATTTAGAAAATCTGCTATGTTCATGTTGTGTAAAGTCTAATTTGGTTGCAAATTTACGAAAAAAGTTGGGGAAAAAGGCAGATTATACGTAATATTTATTGAGAAAATGCGTATTAATAGAGTAATAATGTCACAAAACCTAATAAAAAATGGAACAAAATCAAAAGGGCTCTAAAGCCTATCTTATCTCAATCGTGATGGTCGCCGTTCTCGGTGGCTTGCTTTTCGGTTACGATACCGCCGTGATATCGGGAGCCGAGAAGGGATTGCAGGCATTCTTTAAGGGTGCTAATGATTTCGAATACTCCGATTTTATGCACGGATTCACTTCTTCAAGTGCATTGATAGGATGTATCATTGGAAGTTCACTGTCTGGACTCTTTGCCAGCAAATTCGGTCGTAAACGTTCGCTTATCTTTGCGGGCATTTGCTTCTTCCTCTCTGCCTGGGGATCCATGGAGCCTGAAAGCTATATCCTTCCTCAGGGACAAGCCGACTGGACCTTGCTCGTAGTGTTTAACTTCTATCGTGTGCTCGGTGGTATCGGTGTGGGAATGGCTTCTGCCATTTGTCCTATGTATATTGGCGAAATCGCACCAAGTAATGTGCGCGGTATGTTGGTTAGTTGGAACCAGTTTGCCATTATCTTCGGTCAGTTGGTGGTATACTTCGTCAACTTCCTGATTATGGGTTCTCATGCCAATCCTATATACGATGCGGCCGGTGCCATTGCCAATATGGTGGATGCTCAGTGGACTATCGAGACTGGTTGGCGTTATATGTTTGGTAGTGAGATGGTGCCTGCAGGCTTGTTTACTTTCCTTATCTGTTTTGTGCCAGAGACTCCCCGTTATCTTGTCATGGTGGGTCAGGACGATAAGGCCTTGGGAATCCTCTCCAAGATCAACGGTTCGGAGAAAGCCCGCGAGATTATCCACGATATCAAGAATACTGTAACTGTGAAAACCGAGAAGCTTTTCTCTTATGGTTTCATGTGCATCTTCGTAGGTGTTATGCTTTCTGTTTTCCAGCAGGCTGTAGGTATCAATGCGGTGCTTTACTATGCTCCTCGTATCTTCCAGGATATGGGTATGGGCAATCCTATGGTTCAGACGGTTATCATGGGTGTAGTCAACATATCGTTCACACTTGTGGCAGTCTTCACTGTAGAGAAGTTGGGACGCAAGCCTCTGCTCATTTTTGGCTCTATAGGAATGGCTGTAGGTGCGCTTGGTGTGGCTCTTACCTTTGGTAATGCTGCCTTGAGTACAGTCACCATGATTAGTATTATGGTGTATAGTGCCAGCTTTATGTTCTCATGGGGTCCAATCGCTTGGGTTCTTATTGCCGAACTCTTCCCCAATACAATCCGTGGTGCTGCAGTGGCTATTGCCGTTGCCTTCCAGTGGATATTCAACTTCATCGTCAGCTCTACTTTCGTGCCTATGTTCAATATGCACCTTACTCCTGGCGACGATTTCGGTCATTGGTTCACCTATGGTCTCTATGGCGTTATCTGTATCCTTGCAGCTATCTTCGTATGGAAACTCGTTCCTGAGACAAAGGGAAAGACCCTCGAGGATATGAGCAAGCTCTGGCGTAAGGAGTAATCCACTCTTGTAATCTTTATTCCTCAATCAGATTGCTGGTCGAGGAACACATAAAAGAAGGGCGCATTCGACGATAGTTGCCGATGCGCCCTTTTCCGTTTCCGGAACGTTTAATTATTCAGAGAGTACTTCTTTTTTAGAAGAGTAATATCTTTTAGCCTTCTCCTCGTTTTCTTAGTTCTGCTTGTCGGTAGTAAACTGGAAAGTTGGTGGGAAGTCTGTGTTGTTGAATCTGTTGGCTTTCAGCAGGTTTGTCTGTGTACCATCAACATAGATGTAAGCAGGTTGCATATAGAAGCAGAAATACTGTTTCTTAGTGCTGTTGTTGGTCTGATAGCCACCTACGCAATAGTTGTTGTAGAACTTCACGGTAACCTTCTTGTATTCCTTCTCTGATGTTTCGATGTTGCCGAGCTCCAGGTCATAAGAGTTGGCGATGAATGTCTGTGTACTATACAGATAAGGTATGAGGTTTACCTTTATGTCAACCTTATCCATCTCTGCAATCTTTGCAGCCAACTTGTCGTCATTAACAAATTTACTCAGGATAGAAACTGGGAATTTGAAAGAAACAGAAGCATACAGGTTCTTGATGTTGCCATCTTTGTCCTTGTTGGTTTCTGAAGTGATTCTTGCAACTATGCCAGGAATGGTGTCGAGTACATCTTTGGTGTTCAGTTTGTTCTCGTTGTAGTAAACCATTCCGCCCGCCTGTGAGTAGCCGATCATATTGATCATGGACTGCTGCTGATCCAGTGTTGGAGCGCTGTAAGAGTCGCCACCAGTATTGCACGATGTGAAAGAGAAAGCAGCCATCAGGGCTGCAACGAATGATAAGATAGTGAACTTCTTCATTGTTTTGTTATTGTTTTTAATGATTAATATTATTATCTTGCTATTATCGTCCTCCTGTCGGCAAATGGTATTTCCCTCATATCTTTTACTTGAAGGATTGCGCCGTTGTTGCCTTGATTGTGACTTTTTTCTAAGTTTAAAACGAAATAGAGAAGAAATCTTGCATGATAGGTTGTTAATAAACGCAAAAAAAACGAGAGGTATAAGCTGTTGCTTAATGACCTCTCGTCTTTTATGTCGGGATTACTGGACTCGAACCAGCGACCTCGCGCCCCCCAGACGTGTGCGCTACCAACTGCGCCAAATCCCGATTTCTCATGCTCTATTGAACATTTGCGTTTGCAAAGGTATGATATTATTTTGAAATGAACAAATATTTAATCGTTTTTTGCAGTTTTTTCGCATACATCTTTGCTTTTTTAGCGATTCTTGATGGACTTTCTGCTCTTTTACCTTATTTTATTAGGTTAAGGAGTTAAGGAGTTAAGAAGTTAAGGAGTTAAGACAAGTGCTTTATTGCTGGGTATGCTGTTCACCGCTTGCTGTTCATCGCTTAATGTTCAATGTTCTGTATTTAACGTTAAGGAATGCACCATAGAAAAGACTTTCCTTGCCTCATCATGAGAATTTCAAGTCGAGTTCTACAGGGCAATGGTCACTGCCCATGAAGTCGGTGAGGATAGAAGCCTCGCTGATCTTTTCCTTCAGACGTTCGGAAACAAGGAAATAGTCGATACGCCAGCCTGCATTCTTCTCACGGGCACGGAAACGGTACGACCACCATGAATAGGTGACGTCTTCCGGATGCTTGTAGCGGAAGGTGTCTATGAAACCAGCTTCTAATAACTGTGTCATCTTGTCGCGCTCCTCATCGGTAAAGCCTGCATTGCGTCGGTTTGTCTTCGGATTCTTGATATCTATTTCTTGATGAGCCACGTTCATGTCGCCGCATACGATGACGGGTTTCTTGGCATCGAGGTCTTTGAGAAACTTGCGGAAGTCTTCTTCCCATGTCATTCTGTAGTCGAGCCGACGTAATTCATTCTGAGAGTTTGGAGTGTAGACGGTAACGAGATAGAAGTCTTCGTACTCTAAGGTGATGATGCGTCCCTCGTGATCGTGCTCTTCAATGCCCATGCCGTAGCTTACTCCCAATGGCTTATGCTTGGTGTAAATAGCTGTGCCAGAATAGCCTTTCTTCTCGGCATAGTTCCAGTAACTTTCGTAACCGTCAAAGCTTAAGTCGAGTTGACCTTGCTGCATCTTGGTTTCCTGCAGACAGAAGAAATCGGCATCGAGCTGTTTGAACTGTTGTTCAAACTCTTTACCGACACAGGCGCGCAGGCCGTTCACGTTCCACGAGATAAATTTCATCATTGTGTTTAGTGTTTAATGTTTAGTATTTCGTGTTTAATGTTAGCATCCATAAGTACAAGCTAAACATTAAACACGGAACACTATATTTAGATTCTCTTGCTTTCACCTCTCAGGAGGTTCATGAATTCCTGTCGGGTGTTGAGAGAGTTGAATACACCACTATAGTCGCTTGTTGTCGTGATGCTGTTCTGCTTTTCCACACCTCTCATCTGCATGCACATATGCTTGGCTTCTATGACTACCATCACGCCCTGAGGTTTGAGGGTTTCCTGTATGCAGTCCTTGATTTGCTGTGTGAGGCGCTCCTGCACCTGAAGACGATGGCTGTAGATGTCCACCACGCGGGCTATCTTGCTCAGTCCTGTGATGTGTCCGTTGGGGATGTATGCCACGTGAGCCTTGCCATAGAATGGCAGCATGTGGTGTTCGCACATCGAGAAGAAGTCGATGTCCTTGACGATGACCATCTGGTCGTATTTCTCGGCAAAGAGTGCGTCAGTCAGGACCTTGTGAGGGTCTTGTGTGTATCCGCGTGTAAGCACCTGCATGGCTTTGGCCACTCGCATCGGTGTCTTGACGAGTCCCTCACGCTCAGGGTCTTCGCCCAATAGTTTGAGTACTTCTTTGTAGTGTACGGCCAGTTCGTCGAGGCCTTCGCGAAATTCTGTTTCTGGATTCATGATTTTACTTTAGTGTGCTTAATATTGTACTGTGATTTTTCCCTTCACCAGACAGGCTTGTCTGTAGCCCATGGCCTTTACCTTGGCAAGCATCTTTCGTGCCTCTTCGAGAGAGCGGAAGTTGCCCACGCGGCAGATCCATCTTGGTGAATAGAAATGTACGTATACGGGCTGGTCGGGATAACGCATTTTGATGGCGTTTCCTATTCGTTCTGCCTTCAGTCGGTCGTTTCGTGAGTTGCCTCCGGCATAAGCCTGTACTCTATATCCTGTAACCTTGTAGCTTCCACGCATCACTTTCTTGTGCATGTCGACTGCAGGTGTATCTGTTTCTTCGTTATTTTTGCCCTCTGTATTGCTGTGTTCAGCTTTCTTGGCAGTATCGGGTGTTTGTTGTTTCTTTACCGAGTCGGGAGCGGGCTTCTTGTTTTGTCCCTCTTCGTGATGCTGAGGGTTGGCCTTTTGCGACGTTTCTGTCTTCTGCTTGTCTGCCTGTGGTTTTGCAGCCTTGCCATTGACCAATTCGTCGATTTCCTTGCTCTGTTTCACGGTAACCGTTCCCTGTCCTGGGGTTCGTTGCTGCAAGTGGTCGAGATACTTCTGCGCATGAGCCATAGTGGCAGAGCAGAGTGCTGCGATAAGTACGATGACGAATTGCTTCATGATGATTTTAATGTTTTTTGATAAAAATGGAAATATCAGCTATGGACTTTCTGCTGCCCCGTATTTGATGCGAGGCAGCAGTAGCCCATGCTGACAATATGTAATGATTCTGTTAGCTTTTCAGAAATTACTTCTTCCAAGCGTCGATGATGCCCTTGAAGTCAGCTGCCTTCAAAGAAGCGCCACCAATCAAACCGCCGTCGATATTTGGCTTAGCGAAGAGCTCAGGAGCATTGCTTGCCTTGCAGCTTCCACCATAGAGGATAGATGTTTCCTCTGCAGCCTCGTTGCCATACTTCTCTGCTACGATAGAGCGGATGTAAGCCAACATTTCCTCAGCCTGGTCGGATGTGGCAGTCTTGCCTGTACCGATAGCCCAGATTGGCTCGTATGCAACGACAACTTTCTTAGCGTCGTCAGCACTGATTCCGGCAAATGCCTTCTTGATTTGAATAGCAATCCAGTCCATTGTGATACCGGCTTCACGCTGTTCAAGACTTTCACCGCAGCAAACGATAGGAATAAGACCCTTTTCAAGAGCCTTTTTAGCCTTTAGATTAACTGTTTCATCAGTTTCGTTGTTGTATTCACGTCTTTCACTGTGACCCATGATAACATAGTCAACACCAAGGTCTTTAAGCATTTCTGCACTTACTTCACCTGTGAAAGCACCCTTGTCCTCAAAGTGTAGGTTTTCAGCACCGATTTTAACGTGTGAACCCTTAGCGGCTTCAACAGCCTGTGGTAGGCATACGAACGGTGTACAGCAAACTACTTCACATTCTGAACCCTTTGTTGCGTCGATTACTTCTTTGATGTAATCATATGTTTCTGATGGAAGCTTGTTCATCTTCCAGTTACCGGCAATTATATATTTTCCCATTGTAATTTCTCCTTTAATCGATTTTGAATTGTATTGTGAATATACTCACATACACCATTAAAGTTTTTATCAATATCAAGAT
>OIWU01004196.1_pt1 | contig 10481 bp, 8 predicted proteins | sample 1587711 | NCBI WGS metagenome assembly OIWU01 (sample SAMEA3888909, study PRJEB22519) | human gut metagenome | biome: human gut; feature: human-associated habitat; material: faeces | place: Denmark | collected 2010 | reverse complement strand
AAGACGGCATCCAGATCATGAAGGACTATATGGCGTCCGGCTCCTTTGCCCGTGGAAAGGAAGAAAAAGCCGCGACCGCTTCTATGGTCTTCGTCGGAAATATCAATCAGAGCGTGGATGTGCTGCTGAAAACGTCCAGCCTCTTTGACCCGTTCCCTCCCGAAATGGGAACGGACACGGCGTTCCTTGACCGTATGCACTGCTATATTCCCGGCTGGGAGATCCCAAAGTTCCGTCCGGAGCATTTCACCAATGACTACGGCTTCATCACCGACTATCTGGCAGAGTTCATCCGTGAGCTTCGTAAGGAGCAGTACGGCGATGCGTTGGACAAGTATTTCCGCCTTGGCAAGAACCTCAATCAGCGCGATACCATTGCCGTTCGCAAGATGGTTGGCGGAATGATCAAGCTGCTCTATCCGGACGGGGAGTTCACGAAAGAACAGCTTGAAGAAATCCTCAAGTTTGCGCTCGAAATGCGCCGCCGCGTCAAGGAACAGCTCAAAAAGCTGGGCGGTATGGAGTTCTATGACGTAAATTTTTCGTACATTGACAACGATACCTTTGAGGAACATTTCGTGTCTGTCCCGGAACAGGGCGGCGGAAAACTCATCCCCGAAGGAATGTGCAATCCCGGTCAGGTCTATACGGTTTCTCAGGGAAAGAGCGGCATGATCGGCGTCTTCCGTCTGGAATCACAGATGCTTCCCGGCAGCGGAAAGTTTGAGCGGACGGGACTAAACTCTGATGGTAAGTGCAAGGAAGCGGCAAATACTGCCTTCAACTATCTGAAAGCGAACGGCAACCGCATCAGTGGTGCGATCAGCACCACAACGAAGGACTATATCATCAACTATCAGGATTTGCAGGGCATCGGCATGACCGAGAAACTTGCGCTTCCCACGCTGATTGCACTCTGCTCGATTGCGCTTGGGAAACCGACCCTCAGCAGTCTGGCGGTGCTGGGCGAGATCAGCATTGCCGGAACCATGCTCAAGGTGGACGAGCTTGCAAATGCCCTTCAGGTCTGCCTCGATAGCGGTGCAAAGAAGGTGCTTCTTCCCATTACCTCTGCGGCTGACCTCGGAACAGCTCCCGCCGATCTAATCGGCTGCTTCAACCTGATTTTCTATCAGAGTGCGGAAGACGCGGTATATAAGGCATTGGGCGTTGAGTAATTCCGATCAAAAGGGGTGAGAACAATATGCGCTGTCCGTGGTGCGGAAGTCCGGTTATGATACGCGGGTCATCTTGGGAATGCGGCTGGTGTGGAGATTCTGGAAGTCTAAAAAGGACGCCGTTACAGCAACCGGAGATCACATTGACGCTTTCCTTCGTCTACCACGTCGATCTACCCGAAACGTGGAACGATCTGAAAAAGGCGCTGGGTCAGCTTGCGCCAAAGAACACCGTGCTTTCTCAGCTTCTCGGAAAAGCGCTGCTGCACAACATTTCCACCGGAATCCAGAACGCGGGAGCTTTGCCTGACGAGAAAAAGGCGGCGGAACTGCGGACTTTTCTGACTACGACCACTGACCTGAATCTGGGCGAAAACGCAGAAGAGATCATGCGTGATGCAAAACGCGGCGTTCTGTTCTGCGAAGAAGCAGCTCTTTCCGAAACGGACTGCGGTACGTTCTGGACAGAACTGCTTTCGATGCGCCCCGTGGAAGACTACTATAACCACGTTGATCCGGACGGCTTGTTTGAACTGTTCTCCGAACTATCCGCTGCCTATGCCTACTTCGGCGGAAAAAAGGATGAGGAAATGGGCGAAGCGCAGGATTATCAAAATGCACTGGAAGAAGCCTATCACACCCACTGGCAGAACAAGGTGCTACTCCATCCTGATGTGGAACGAGCGAAGCGCCTCTTGGCGCAGGGCAAGTTTCCGGATTACGAGGATATTTGCCGTGAAATCCTCTTGGTCGAATATCCGGAGGAAGTCCCGCATGAAACCGCCGAGGATTTCGATGAATTGTCATGGGAGTCCATTCTGGATGATGTGTTCGCAAGCAACACGGCAAAGGGCATCCAGATGTGGCGGCGGCTTTTGGACATCGCGGAGCCGTCTCTGAAAACCGACGCCGAAACTGCTGAGAAACTGCTCCCGGACTGGGATTGGCTGGATTCTCCGAGCCATAATCAAGCGCTGCTGCTTTTGACCGCACTGGATGATGAGCGGTTCGCGTCGCAGCTTTTCGAGAGCGCATCCGTTGGCAAATTACAGTATGATGTTCTGAATGTCTGTCGTGACTGCGGGCAAGAAATATTAGGACAGCATTGCCTTGAACTTGCGTTGAAGAATCCCTCCCTTGAAGAAAACTGGGAGAAGCGGCTCAAGCGAATTTTCACCGTAGTGCCGTCTTCTGGAAGGTCAAAGCCGCGATCTAATCCCAGCAAGCCCATTGCAGACACGAAGCCTGATGACGGCACAGTGTATCACTATTGCTCTGTTCAGGTGCAGGGAACGCGCCGCCCGTATGCGTATCTGACCGGCGGCTTGCCGCTCAAGGTCGGAGATTGGGTCGAGCTTCCGTTTGGAAAAGACGATGTGCTGCGGAGAGGTCAGGTCAAAGCGGTTATGGACTGTACGCGCATGGTCGCGCCTTGGCCTCCGGAACAGACAAAGACCGTCATCCGCACGATAGATGCTCCGGCAGTCACGCCGACTATGGAAGTTGCCGCGCGGAAGCCACAAAAGTACGTAGAACAGTCCAAGAAAGAGGCTGAAAAAGTAGAAGTCCCCGTGATTTCCGTGCCTGAAACAAAGACGGAAGAGCCGAAAGCAGAACCACAAGTCACCGAACCTGTTGTTTCAGAAAAAGATGAAAAGAAACCTGTGCCGCCAAAGAAGCTGTTCCCGTTGGGGAAGATCATTGCGGCGGTTCTGGCAGTAGCCGTGATTGCGGGTATCTCTATTTCCGTCTCAAGCCGCAATAAGCAGAGAACAGCAGCTTATGAAGCCGCCCTTCAAGAGTTGTCAAGCGGCAATTACTCTTCTGCCGAGCAGGACTTCTCAGAGCTTTCCGGCTATCGGGATGCCGCGTCACTGTCCGTCTACTGCAAATACGCCGATATGTACAAAGGCAGGACAGAATACGCGGGCGGGCAAGACGAGTTAGCAAACATCACGCTGCAATATGACACGGGCTGGCAGCCGGATGTTGACGCGCTGGAAACCCGCGTTAAAAGTTATAAAGCGGAGAAAGACGCCGCCGAGGAAGTCGAGCGTCAACGCATCGCTGCGGAGAATGCTGCAAAGCGGGAACAAAGTCTGAAAGATCAATATTCCGGAAAACTGCCCGTAGAAGGGATGCCGGTAAGTTGCCTGAAATACACGTCACTCGGCGAACCGGATAAGCGACTGAATTGCAAAAACTTTGAGAAGCTGGAGCAAAATCAGAAGTATTTCAATGTCTACTGGTATGATGGCAACGGAGAAATGATCGCTGCCGGTATGTGCGCTCAGTGGAGAGATGACAGCGAGTATATGCTGAAATCCTTCTCGCAATATTATCCGTCAGGCGGTAATAATGGGCAGACCTTCAATTACGGCAATGGAGGCAGCAATTCCGGAAGCCTCCGGGATGAATATGACAATCCCGAAGACCTCTGGGAAGATAACCAAGATTGGTATGAGGACGAGGACGAAGCGTGGGATGAGTGGGAGAATGGCTAGGAGGCTATTTTATGGATCTACAACGAGCAAAAGAACTGTTATCCGGCTTGGCAGACGGCGTTGATCCGCTGACGGGCGAGGTTCTGCCGGAGGATCATGTGTGCAACAAGGCTGAAATCATTCGGGCATTTCACTGTGTTCTGAAGGCGCTTCCAGGAAAGCCGCCGAAGCCGCAGCCCGAAAATGCGGGCAAACCCTGGAACGATGCAGACGACGCGGTCCTCTGCCAGATGTTCGATGCCGGAGGCAGCAGGAAGGAAATGTGTGCCTACTTCAAACGCTCGGAGGGCAGCTTAGCCGCGCGGCTGGTGCGATTGGGAAAAATCTCTGACCGGGCAGAATTCAGAATGAAATAAGGGGTAAATGCCATGGCGATTCTAAATTTTTCGGATGTTTTGATGAAAGTGGGACTTGACCCGAAGAATGTCAAGCTGATTCGTCATGCGTTGTCCGACGAACGATTCAGGGAATGCTATGAAGCTGGCATGGCATATGAATATACACAGCACCAGAAAAAAGAATTCAGCAAAGGTTATTCCTACTGGATCACGTTTATCAGCGATGGCGGTACATATGCGAGACTACATTCCTGCTATCGCGTCAATGGCTCTGTGCCTGATGCGCCGGATGTATGCCCGGTTGGATTGCCTGCGTGTGAGGCAAAAGAGTATCGTGGCGAGATGGCATTTTATGATTTGGAATATGTGGACTTGCTGAAGGAATACGAGGGAAAGCTGGTCATTGACTGGGGAAAATCGACCCGGATGTGGCATCAGAAGGCTGTGACAGATAAACCCATCGTAGAGATTGCGTCAAAGAATCAGAAACCTTTTGTCGGCTTTGAAAGCCTCATCCTATCCTTTGACGAGTTAAAAGAAGTAATTGAAAACGATACGGATTATAAGTTGTGGCAAACCGCTATGTCCTCTGTCAATGCAGTTTATTTGATCGTAGATATCAAAACCGGTGACAGATATGTTGGTTCGACGTATGGCTACGATGGCTTATTGGGACGCTGGTCTGTCTATGCTGTCACTGGTGGTCACGGAAATAATAAGGGAATGATTGAGCATTTCAACGCCCAAAAGCATAGCTGTCATGATCTGCAGTTCTCGGTGCTGCAGGTTTTGTCGAAAGCCATGTCTAAGGAACAGATCATTGATGCAGAAACACTTTGGAAGAAAAAACTGCTGACCTATGAACCGTTTGGGTTGAATAAGAGTTAAAAATATGGAGCAAGCGTACAGTTCAATTCCTGCTCCGCTATAGACAAAGAATACGCGGCCGGTGCATCCACCGACCGCGTAATTTTATATTTTGGAGTCGCGGAGCCACTGCTGGAATTCTTCCAGCGAGATGATCTCCCGGTCGCACTTCTTCTTTTCTTCTCTGGCCTTTTCACTCCATGCGTAGAACTGCTCGTCGGTGATGCGCCCGGCTTTGATCCACGCGAAGCGCTTTTTGTACTCCTTGCGGTACGCCTTGAAAATCGGGTCGTCGGTCTGTTTTTTCGTCCACTGCCGGAACGCGCCGATCTCGCGGCAGCGCTGCTCGCCGTACTTCACGGGGCGCTCGCAGTACTCCGCGCTCACGCGCCCGGTCTGCGGGAACCAGCGGCCGCAGTTCTTGCAGCGGCGCACGGTCACGCCGCGCTCGACGCAGCTTCGCAGCGAATAGTCGATCATGTCCCGCACGGCAGAGGAATACAAAACAGGCGCGCACCGGCCCGGCTCGACCGGTTCAAAACTCAGCGGGATTGGCTCAAATCGGAACAGTTCCGGATTTCTCGGCTGGTTGTGATGGTAGTTTTTCGCCGCCTGTTTCTGCGGTTCACGCCCGGCGGAATCCACGTCCAGCACACATTCCAAAAACTTCTCGACCTGCTTCCTTGTCTCTGAAAACTGCTTTGCAAACTCCTTTAAGTCCAAAGCAATCGCCTGAATCTCCGCTTGATCGAAGCCATTAACGGAAATGCAGCCGAAGCAGCGCGTATATAAAAGGCGAAAGTAAATGTGCTTCTCAGCCAGCATACCCAACTCCACCATCGCGGCTGTATGCGCTCCGAGGTCACTGCTTTCGACGAAGTGTTCCCAATTCACGCTGATGCGTTCCAGCATCGGCGTGATTTCTTTTTCATCCAATTCCAGAAACGTCAGCAGACTTTCCAAAAACGGAAGTTCCAGCTGCTTGGACGGCAGGCCCTGCATTCCAAACGCATCGTTTTCAAAAAACTCCTTCTCACCGGAGAAATACATCTTCGCATACCACATAGCTCTCACCTCAAATATGGACTAATTGTAAATTATAAATGTGATAGTCTTGACAAATATACAGCCCTATGTTACCTTAAAACCAGGAAGCTGTCTAAATCATTTTATCATAGTCTAACACCGCATAGACAGCTTGTCAACGGAAAGTTGCCCTGTACCTTGAAAATTTCACACCCATCTCCAAAGACGATACTCGCCGGGGAAGTATGCCGCGACGCTGCAAAAGCAGCCAGCGTACCAAGGCGAAGCCAACGCCGTGTGCGTCAACAAAAGGCCGCAGGGCAGGAACGGGTATGGAGCATGGTAACAGGAAAAGAAAAAGCCGTCCGGCTGCTGCAACAGTCGGACGGCGCGCCGCGTTTCGGAAAACACGGACTGCAACTGTGTTCAGTCTAACAGAGAGACCTTCGAAACGCAAGTCATTTCTCTGAAATTTCTAAAATCAGATGGAGGTAAAAAAAGACATTGAACACATCAAACATCAAAAATTTTGACGAGCTGCCGCTGTTTCTCAATGCGCAGCTTGTCTCCCGCACGCTGGGCGTATCGCCGTCGAGCGCCTACGAACTTCTGCATGAGGACGGCTTTCCGTCGCTGCGGATCGGCAGCCGGCTTGTCGTACCGAAGGAACAGTTCCGTCTCTGGGTGGAGCGGCAGACGGGAGGCGCGCATGAGGAATAAGTATTACACGTCGCGCGATCCAATCAAAAACTACTTTCCTCTGCCGAATGAGGTTTTCGCCCTCGGTCTCTCACCGGGGGCCTTGGCAGTCTACAGCTACCTGATGTACATCGAGGATCGGACGACATATCAGTGCCATGCGAGCTACCGGACGATTGGGAGCGCAGTCAATATGAGCCCGAACACCATGCGAAAATATGTTGCGGAGCTGGTCGAACGAGGGCTGATTCAGACAGAGCACACAAGCATCATCACGCAGGATGGTCGAAAACAAAACGGGAGTCTTCTGTACACGCTCCTGCCCATTCAGTTCTCCATCCAGCAGTTTTACGAGCAAAAGCTTGCAAAACTGGACGCGGAATGTGAGCAGGAACGCATCCGAAAGCGGTTGGAAGCGTTCCAACTGGCGCAGCAGGAAACCGCCCGTCCACCAGCGTGAGCCGCGCGCTGCGGCTGTGTCCGGTTTTCCGGGCACAGCCGGGCGCGTGCCCACCGGAAACCCAAAAACCGGACGTTGCGCCGCCGTGCGGGAGCGTTGCGGGAACGCCAAGCACAGAAGAAGGACACCTGCGGGCAATTTCGGATAGAGAGCAAAGCCGCAAGCGGCGAAGCAGGAGAAAGCCAAGGTGTCGTGCGCGCACCTTGGCGAACACATCTGCCCGCAGTGCGGGCAGTTTGGGGCTTTCACGCAGGGGTTGTTGAGAGGGCAAAAATAGCCCCACTGGGGTCGGAAGCGCAAATAATCACGCTGTTTCAAGGAAAACAGCGGGGTCACACACAAAATTGGAGGGAAATTAGCATGGAAAACAGGAAAATTAAATTTCCGCTTTGGCTTATGCCGGAAACAAAGGCGACAGTTGAACGTCTCTACCGGCAGGATGGATGCAGCAGCCAGAGCGAGTTCATGGAAAGGGCAATTCTGTTCTACTGCGGTTATCTGCAAAGCGAATACGCCGGAGACTTCCTGCCGAAGATCCTCGGCGAAACGCTGGAGGCCATCCTCAGTATGTTCGGTGACCGCATCGGGCGGTTACTGTTCAAGCAGACCGTGGAACACAATGTGATGAACCACATTCTCGCCAGCGATACAGATATCGATGCCGCGACATATCAGAAGATGCGAGGCATGAGCTATCAGGAAGTCGTGCAGACACATGGACAGATTTCATTCCCGGAGGTCCTGCGGAAGGAGAAGGCACTCTGAGCGAACACGGTTCAAAATCTGCACCGCCATAGACAAAGAGAACACAAATGATAACTTTCTGATAACTCTCCGCGCGGGAGGTAGCTATTCTGTCTCCCGCGTGGAAGTTGTTAGAGAAAGAATGACACGAAAGAAAGGAGTCCTGCATATGGGAAAACGGCGGCCATCCGGGGACGGGATGGTCAGAAAGCGCGACGATGGGCGCTGGGAAGGGCGCATCGTCGTGGGGCACAAGGCAAACGGCGACCCGATCTTCCGGCACGTCTACGCGAAGACGCAGAAAGCGCTGACGGAAAAGCTGCACCAGAGCATCGAATGCTATCAGGACGTGGAGCTGACCGAGGACAGCCGCATGACGCTGAGCGAGTGGCTGGACCGCTGGCTTACGGAATACAAGGACGGCACGATCCGGCCGGGCACGCTGGAAAACTACCGCAATTATATCGAAAACTACATCAAGCCGCAGCTCGGCGGCAAGCAGGTTTCGCTCATCACGACGCAGGACGTGCAGCGGATGTACCGGCGGCTGAAATCCGGCGGGCGCGTGCGTGAAGATGCCGAGGGCAGCAAGCGGCTCTCCGATTCGACCGTGCGGCACATCCACACGATGCTGCACGGCGCGATGAAGGCTGCGGTGCAGGCGCATATCATTCCGAAAAATCCGACCGAGAACGCAACTGTGCCGAAATCCAACTACAAGCCAATGCAGGTGCTAAGCGAGCAGGAGCTGGACACGTTCCTGCAAGCGGTTCAGAACGACGATATCTGGCGGGATTTCTTCTACACGGAGCTTATGACCGGCCTGCGGCGCGGCGAGATCTGCGCGCTCATGTGGCGCGACTTCGACGCGAAGGCCGGGACGCTCGGAATCTCCCGGACGCTGCACAGCAAGGGGCAGGGCATCTACGCCCTCGGCGACACGAAAACGAGCCAGGGCAACCGCACGATCATCCTGCCGGGGAGCGTTGCGGCGCTGCTGCGGGTGAGGAAGAAAGCCTCCATCAGCCAGTGGATTTTCCCGCAGCCGACCAGCCCGGAGCTGCCGATGAATCCGGGAACGGCATACCGGCGGCTCAAGACGCTGCTGGAGGAAGCGGGACTGCCGAGCATTCGCTTTCATGATCTTCGTCATACGTTCGCAACACACGCCCTCACCAGCGGCGTGGACGCGAAAACGCTGGCGGGGATTCTGGGGCATACGAATGCCAGCTTCACGCTTGACACCTACACGCACGTCACGCCGGATATGCGCGAAGCCGCGGGCGGCATCGTCGGCGGCTTCATGGAGGACCTATTCGGAAAGGAGTTAAAGCCTTGGCAAAGAAGCGAAAAGCAGGCGACGGACTGATCCGTCAGCGCACAGACGGGCGCTGGGAGGGGCGGTACGTTGTCGGCTACGACGATCACAGCTACCCGAAAACAAAGGCTGTCTTCGGCAAGAGCAAGCGCGAATGCGCGGAAAAGCTGGCGGCACTCAAAGCGCAGCTCGGCGGCATTCCGTCGGACAAGCTGCGGCCGGAGATGCGCTTTGCCGACTGGCTGGATTACTGGTATGAAACGCACTGCAAGCCGAATATCCGCACCTCGACGCAGTCCGGCTATGAAGACCGCATCCGCCTGCACATCAAGCCGGAGCTGGGCGAGATTCCGCTGAACAGGCTGACGCAGAACGACCTCCAGCAGTTTTACGCGCGGCTGAAAAAGAGCGGACGCAAGACGCGCACGGAGTGTTACGGCGAAGGCCTGTCCGACCGCATGGTGCGGATGTGTCACGCGACCTGCCGCTCGGCGCTCCAAAGGGCTGTGCAGGATGGGCTCATCCGCACCAATCCTGCCGAGGGCTGCAAGCTGCCGCCCAAAAAGGCGCGCGAGATGCAGGTGCTGGCGCGGGATGAATTGCAGCGGTTTCTCATTCAGGCGCAAGCCGAAGGGTATTACGAACTGTTCCTGCTGGATCTGGCGACAGGCCTGCGGCGCGGGGAACTGCTGGCGCTGCAATGGGACGACCTCGATTTTGAAACGGGCGTCCTCACGATCAGCAAACAGGTCAGCTTGGTTCGCGGCAAGATCGTGATGAGCGTACCGAAGACGAAAAGCTCCATCCGCAAGCTGGTGCTGCCGCCCGCCGTCGTGCAGGTGCTGAAAGAATACCGCGAAAGCGTCCACTCCCGCTGGATGTTCCCGTCGCCGGTGCTGGAGGATATGCCGCTCAACCCCGGTTCGGTCTACGACCGATTGCAGCTGATCTTGGAGCACGCAAGCTGCAAACAGGTGCGTTTTCACGACCTCAGGCACACATTCGCGACCTTGGCGCTGCAAAATGGGATGGACGTGAAAACGCTCTCCGCCATGCTGGGACATGTGTCGGCGGCCACGACGCTGGACATTTACACGCACTCGACCTCTGATATGCAGCACGCCGCCGCGCGGAAGATCGACTGCGGAATCGGCAAGGCAGGGCTTCCGGACGAGCCTGCGCCGCAGGCGAATGCGCTTGCCATCGTCGACTTCCAGCCTTACATGGGCAAAGTCCGCAAGCCCAGCACGGGCTGCATCAGCCAGATCAACGACCACCTGTTTGAAGGCCGCTACTCCCCGACATGGATCGACGGCAAAAAGCACGCGCGGAATGTGTATGCGCATA
>OIWU01004195.1_pt1 | contig 10482 bp, 10 predicted proteins | sample 1587711 | NCBI WGS metagenome assembly OIWU01 (sample SAMEA3888909, study PRJEB22519) | human gut metagenome | biome: human gut; feature: human-associated habitat; material: faeces | place: Denmark | collected 2010 | reverse complement strand
TCAGGATTCTTTTTTTCATAATCTCAGTTATAGTGTACTACAAAGGAACGGCTTTTTTTTGAATTCGGGAGGATTTTTTCACAAAAATAAAATAAAAACTCCATGAATTCATTATTTTTGCAGGATAATAATCGTCATCCGTCGGTTGCATGAATTTGAAAAGTATGATTTATATCGCGTGCTGCATGGCTGTAATGTCTTGCGGTCCGCAAAAGAAGAAAGCAATGGAAGAGACTGAAGTACTGATAGAAACCTCTATGGGCGACATGAAGGTGAAGTTGTATAACGATACGCCCAAGCATCGTGATAATTTCATCAAGTTAGCCCGTGCGGGGGCGTACGACAATATTTTGTTTCATCGTGTCGTACGAGGCTTTATGGTGCAGACCGGAGACCCGGCCCTCAAACCCGGGGGAATGAAACCGGCCGTGGATACTGCGGCCTACCGTTATACGATTCCGGCAGAAATCCGTTATCCGCGCCATTTCCATAAGAAAGGCGCATTGGCGGCAGCCCGTATGGGGGATGACGTGAATCCCGAAAAGGCCTCCAGCGGTACGCAGTTCTATATCGTGACGGGGAAGACCTATACGCCAAGTTCGTTGATGGAGCTTTATTCGGCCATTTACCAAAGCCGGGTGGATACGCTTTACGAGGAACTTTCGCGAGGCCATCTCAAAGAAATGTACCTGATGCGCCGTCGTGGCGAAACCGAAAAGTTGGGAAGCCTGAAAGACTCTTTGTTGCATGAGGCGGAAGCAAAGGTGGCCGCCCATCCGCCTGTGCCGTTCGACGAAACGCAGAAACAGGCCTATACCACAGTGGGCGGTGCGCCCCATCTGGACGGAGAATACACCGTGTTCGGCGAGGTCGTGGAAGGACTGCAAGTGGCTGAGGCCATAGAAAAAGTGCATACGGCAAAAGAGCGCCCTTTGCAGGAGATTGTGGTACGTAAGGTGACGGTTTTGGAATAGCCGTCAACTGTATTTCACGTATCCTAAACGCGTATATTTCACGCCCTGACTCTCGTAATGTCCCATGACGCGGGCGGAAAGCGTGATTTCCATGCCGGGCAAAAGCTGGCGGCTGAAGCAACTCAATGCTTTGGGCGTCTGGCTTCTTCCGGCCGCTTTTTCGGTGAAAGTATAACGGTTTCCTTGGCTGTCTGCGGCCAGAATGCGTTGGTCGATATAAAAGTCCGGCTTGTAAGTGTCCACTTGCTGTTTGACATATAAGATTTTCAGTCGGAGGGCTTCCAGTTTTTCTCCTTTCTCCCCGACGTAACGGCTGGGCGAACGATAGGCAGGCCGTCGCGGGGGACTGAGTTCCGCGTGTACCATGGCAAAACATTGTGCGGTTTCTTTTAGTTTCAGGAGCTTTTTCTTTTCCGGTTCGAAGCGGTTGGCCATCCATAGCACGTAGTTCGGGTCGATGTAGTAGACTTCCGCGATGCGTTTGCCCCGGTATTTTCCGAAAGTCAACGTGTCGTAAGTCTGTTCGTAATAAGGAATGAAAAAAGTATTGTCCACCCACTTCAGGGTTACCTTGCAGTGCTTCAGCAAGTCCATGGCTTTGCCTGCGGCCATGACGAATGTATCGGCCAGCGTACGGATAAAGAGGGGAGGGCGTTCGTCTGTGAATATGCGCCACAAGGCATAATACCGCCGGTAAGGCGTAGCGATGCTGATGGCATAAAAACCGTTTTCGGATGTCCGTCCGGAGTTGAACGTCGCGACGGTAGCCGTGACGCGTGCCATGTCCGTTTCCGGAATCGGTTCGTAAAATCGTATGTTGTTCTTGATGGCTCCTTTCTACGGCATGTATCACCGTATGCAAATATACACAAAAAAGAAATCATTTCCAAGCGATTTCGTGCGAAATGGAGGGCGGGAAGTTGTCATTTTGTTACTTTTCGCATTTCAATTCGATTATGGAAAACCGCTTTCAGCTCTCTTTAAGGCGTATGTTTTGAATAAATATTCATATTGCGAGCCGGTTATGCAATGATATTCCGTATATATACAATTTACCATGAGGAAGAAAATTTTTCGTTTGCAGGCGAATGAAAAATCATTTGCCGCAGAACGGTTTCACAGAGTGGATAAAAACGGGGACGAATGCCCGGGAAATGGTGGAACGGCGGGAGGAAAAGTCCGTTTTTTCCTCTATTTGGAGACCGGAAAATGTCGTCATCCGTGTGTCGTTTTGCCATGATAACCCTGCGGATGCTGACGGGTTTCCATGGGGATGCGGACGGTTGGGCATGCCAGATGTCCGAATGAAAGCCGGACCGGATACAGGCTGACTTTTTGTTTATGGGTAAACACGAGAGAATGGCGTATTTGCACCGATTGTTCAGTTGGGCTGCAAATACGCCATTCTCGTATGCTTGGATTTGACTTTTTGACAGAATGTCAAGTTCCGGAAGGAGGGAGCCGAAGCCGCTTTCTACCGCTTGTCCCCATGAGGATGGTTGAGGGTTTGTTGCCGCTGCACCAGTGTCTCGGCACATTGGAGCATGGCAAAACCGTATTGCTTCATGTCGCGGAAAACAGGGTCGTCCTCGGCAGCCTGTACCGTCATACCCTCCGTGCGGTATCGGATTTCCTGTTGCGTGTCCGGAAAGTAAAGGAACAGGCGTGACGAGTCCCTCACGCCGATGAGGTTGTCGGCCGTGAAATACATATAAGGACGCTTCTCTTTCAGCAAATCCACACCGAAATCGTTTTGCACGTAACCGATACCCAACAGGCCCAAAAGGGTCGGGGCCAAATCCACCTGCCCGCCGTAAGCATCCACGATGCGCGGAGCTATGTCCCGCCCGTAAATCATGAGCGGGATGTGGTTATACGATTGCGGGCTTTCGCATTCGGGCGTGCCCACCAGTTTGCCGTGGTCGCCCAAGAGGACAAACAGCGTATGGTCCGCCCAAGGGCGTTTGAGGGCTTCCGTCATGAAGTTCCGGATGGACCAGTCGGCATATTCCACGATTTGTTCTTCCGTCGTCCGGCTGTGCGGATGGAAGTAGGGAGGGATGATGTAAGGCGGATGGTTGCTGATGGTGAGCAGGACGCTGAAAAACGATTGTCCGCTTTGGGCTTGCCGGTCGAGTACGGGCAGAGCGTATTGGAATAGGAAGTCGTCTTGTACGCCGAATCCGTTGACCACCTTGTCCGCCGGGTAGTTTTCCTGCGAATAAATGTCGTCGAAACCGTTGGTACGGAAAAAGGCGTTCATGTTGTCGTATTGCGATTCGTGCGTCATGAAGAACATGTTATGGTAACCGTTTTCTTTCAGTACGGTGGGCAGGCCGGAGTAGACCGGAATGACGGAGCCTTTCATGGCGTTGCGCTTCATCATGGCCGGGAACGAATAGAGCGAGGAATACATGCCATGGTTGGTGTGGATGCCGGATGAATAGAAATGGCTGAAGCTGAGCGATTGTTGCCACAGACTGTCGAGGAAGGGCGTAAGGCTGGTTTCGTGACCGAAAGTTTGCATCAGGTGAGCCGACATGGACTCCATGAGGATGACGACCACGTTGCGGCGTGTCGGCAGGCTGTTGGCTTCCACTCGGCGTGCGATGGGCGATATGCCGTCCATGCCCTTCCGTCCGAGGAGGGTTTGCACGCGGGCTATGGCTTCGTCTTCCGCCATGAGGTGCAGGAGGCGGTTTTCCTTCCGGTTGTCGTCGATGGCACTGGTCATCAGGTTGAATACCGGGTTAATTCCTAATTGGTTCAGGAAGGCATCATTGCAGTAATACGCCTGGCTTACTTTTATGGGGTTATAACCCCGCCGTCCGCGGATGCCGAAAAAGCACAAGCCTATAAGGGCGGCTCCGGCCACAAACGTAAGGGCGGCGGCCTTCCATCTGTTTGCCGGGGGCGCGGCGTTCCGGCTTAAAAGGAAGAACGCGCGTGACAACCGGAGGGTGATGCAGGCAAAAGCCGCGATGGCTGCCAGTCCCAAAGCGATGGGAAGGTAATAGGACGTTTCGCCGAATACCATTCCCGCCGTGGTGCCTGCGTAGTCGAACCAGTTGAATATGGAGGAATTGATGGGCTTGAAGAAGTAGGCGAAATAAGGGATATTGGCTGCGGAAATGATGAAACACAGCGAATAGAAAAAGATGAAGAAGAACGCAGAGGAGCGGTAAAGCCAACGGGCGGTGTAGCCGAACCATCCGGCTATCCAGAATACCGCCAACGGCAGCAGCAGGATGTAACAGGCGATGACGTTGTCGAACCAGAGGCCGCGCAGGAACGCCACGCTTTGCAAGGCATAGTCTTCCGATATCTCTTTCGGGAAATCATAGTCTGTGGCGATAAAAAGCGCGACACGGAGTCCGAAGAAGAACAGCAATGCTACGAGATGTACACTTAAAAGGTAACCTATCGAGCGGATGAAACGCCCGGCAAAAAGTCTTTTCATCATGATGACGAGGATGTTAATTTTCTGTAATTGGTCGCGAATTTAGGAAAAAAGATTGTATCTATATAAAATCAGCCGCTACTTTTTTCTTTTTAAAAGTTGAAAAATGCTTTTTGCCTTGGCAGAAAAGAATTATCTTTGCGTCCGTTATTATAAATAAGTTTGGGAGCGCGTGCGAGGAACGCGAAAAACACTTCAACTATGGACAAGAAAAAGATAATCATCATTGCTTCGGTCGTAGTCTTGCTCCTTTGTGCGGGATTAGGCTACATGGTCTATTCTTACATGCAGGAAAATGCAGAGAAAGAGGAAATGCTGAAACTGGCGGAAATGGACAAAAGGGAGATGGAAAACGAATATGCCCGCTTTGCCCAGCAGTACAGCGAAATGAAAACGCAAATCAACAATGATTCGCTGATCGCCCAGTTGGACAAGGAGCAGCAACGGACGGAAGAGTTGCTGGCTGAATTGAAGCAAGTGAAAGCCACTGATGCGGCCGAAATCATGCGTCTGAAAAAAGAATTGGCCACGTTGCGCAGCATCTTGAGAAGCTATGTGCATGAAATAGATTCGTTGAACCGAGTAAACGAGCAGCTTCGTAGCGAGAACCAACAGGTGAAAGCCCAGTACACCCAGGCTACGCAGACTATCACGAACCTGTCTACGGAAAAGGAAACGCTGAGCGAGAAGGTGGCCATCGCTTCCCAACTGGATGCCACGGGCATTTCCATGGTCGGACAGAACAAGCGTGGGAAGAAGGCCCGTAAAGTCAAGGATGTGAAGAAGTTTGTCGTCAGCTTTGTCATTGCGAGGAACATTACGGCACAAGCCGGAAACCGGAGTATTTATGTGCGCATCACCAAACCGAACAACGAAGTGCTGACGAACGGAGGAACGTTTGTCTATGAGAACCGGAACTTGGAGTATTCTGCTAAAAAGGATATCGAATATAACGGAGAAGCTACGTCGGTGACGGTATATTGGGATGTCAATGAGTTTTTGAGCAAGGGTACTTATCGCGTGTCGGTTTTTGCCGATGGGCATAATATCGGAAACGCAAGCTTCAACTATGAGAAGTAGAAATGTTGAGGAATGTGCAATATGTACGAAAATAGGTTAAATCATGAGGATTTGACCTATTTTTGTTATACTTTTGCATCGTTGCCTATGCAATTTTCAGGTGACGATCAAGCGGAATATTAAAAACAGACAAGATGAAAAGACTTTTTGGCTTTTTGATTCTCGCGGCTTTTTTCAGCATGTTACACGCGCAGCGTGTGCTCAGCCTGGATAGTTGCCGGAATATGGCCATTGCAAACAACAAGAGCCTGCTGATAGCCAAAGAAAGGATGCGGAAGGCACATTATGACCGGAAAGCGGCATTTACCAACTTCCTTCCGGATTTCTCAGCCACGGGAACGTACATGTATTTCAGTGATGAAATTTCATTGTTGAACGACGGGCAGAAATCGGCTCTGAACCACATGGGAACCTCGTTGCAGCAAGGGTTGACACAGGCGGCTACTCCTATCATCCAGCATATCGCACAGACGAATCCCCAGTTGGCGGCTTCTTTGCAGCAGGCCATACAGAGCGGAAAACTGGACGGCATGTCCACGGCTTTAAACCAGTTGGGCAATGAACTGACGGATGCCTTGCGGACGGATACCCGTAACATGTGGGCTGGAGCTGTGACACTGATGCAACCTTTGTATATGGGGGGTAAAATCAGGGCTTATCACCGTATCACGAAGTTTTCCGAAGCATTGGCGCGTACGCAGCATGATGCCCAGTTGCAGGATTTGATTCTCAACACGGACGACGCCTATTGGACGGTCGTGTCGTTGAGCTATAAGAAAAAGATGGCGGAGAGCTTCCTGGACTTGGTAAACCGTCTGGACGGCGATGTGGAGAAGATGATACGGGAAGGAGTGGCTACCAAGGCGGACGGATTGACGGTAAAGGTGAAAGTAAACGAAGCTGAAATGTTATTGACTAAGGTTGACAATGGTTTGGCTTTGTCTAAAATGGTGCTTTGTCAGTTGTGCGGTATGGATTTGGACACGAAGTTCACGCTGACGGATGAAAATCGCGAGTTAGCGAGCGCAGAGACAAGTTCGCTTGCCTCTGCCGAGCGTGAGCGATTTATGCAAAGCCGGACGGATTTGCAAGTGTCGGAGACGGTACCCGATGATGCCGTACAACGGGCGTGGACTAATCGTCCGGAATTGAAAAGTTTGGATTGGGCTCATAAGATATACGAAGACAAAGTACGGGTGGTTCGTTCGGAAATGCTGCCTTCGTTGGCTTTGACCGGTGGGTATTTGGTTTCCAATCCTTCATTGTTGAACGGTTTCGAGAATAAGTTCCGTGGGATGTGGAACGTGGGCATCATGCTTTCCGTGCCTATTTTTCATTGGAATGAGGGTATATATAAGGTAAAGGCTGCCAAAAGTGAAGTCAATATCGCCCGTTTGCAGCAGACCGAAGCGCAGGAAAAGATAGAATTACAGGTCAATCAAAGTCTGTTTAAGAATACGGAAGCACAAAAGAGACTGGCTTTGTCGGAGAAGAACATGGAAAAAGCGGAAGAGAATCTCCGTTATGCCGATAAGGGATTCAAGGAAGGAGTGGTTCCCGTGACGAATGTCATGGAAGCCCAAACCGCCTGGCTTTCCGCCCAGTCGGATAGGATTGATGCACAGATAGACTTGAAATTGGCACAGACTTATCTGCAAAAGGCTATGGGTACGTTAGGCCCGGGATTATAATGAGAATGAAACCTTGACGATAATAAAATGTAAATGGATGTATGGAACTCAAGAAACAAAATAATAATGTGATATGGGCGTTGGTAACGCTCGTGGTGGTCATTGCGGCCGTGGCTGTGGCAGGCATGCTTCTGTTGGGGCATGACGATGAGTCGATTCAGGGACAAATGGAGGCGTCTGAATATAGGGTTTCCAGTAAGGTGCCGGGTAGGATATTGCATTTCTATGTGAAAGAGGGCGATCACGTGAGAGCCGGGGATACGCTGGTCGTATTGGAGGCTCCGGATGTGGCTGCCAAACTGTCGCAGGCCGAAGCAGCCGGTCAGGCAGCTCAGGCGATTAAAGAGAAAGCCGACCGTGGGACGCGGGCAGAACAGTTGCAGGGGGCATACGAGATGTGGCAAAAGGCGAAAGCCGGTCTGGACATCGCCGAGAAGTCTTATCGTCGGGTCGACCGTTTGTTCGAAGAAGGAGGGATGAGCGCGCAGAAGCGTGACGAGGCTTATGCGAATTACCAGGCGATGAAAGCCACGGAACGCGCCGCGCGGGCACAGTACGAAATGGCGCGTAACGGGGCGCAACGTGAGGACAAGGAAGCGGCAGCCGCACAAGTCGCACGTGCGAAGGGGGCGATTGCCGAGGTGGAGTCTTACATGAAAGAGACTATATTATTGGCGCAGATGGACGGTGAAGTCTCCGAGATTTTCCCCGAAACGGGGGAATTGGTCGGTACGGGAGCGCCTATCATGAACATTACGATGCTGGACGACCGTTGGGCGACATTCAATGTGCGTGAAGATTTGTTAAGCGGTTTGGCCGTAGGAAAAGAATTCACGGCGTACGTGCCTGCTTTCGGTAAAGACATCAAACTGAAAGTGACTTACATGAAGGACCGGGGAACTTATGCGGCATGGAAAGCTACCAAAACCACCGGACAATTCGACCTGAAAACGTTTGAGGTGCGTGCGGTTCCGGTGGGAGTGAAGGAAGTGCTTCGTCCGGGCATGTCGGTCATCATCAAACGATAAGGAGGCAACGGGCATGCAGGCGTCTCATGGTATAGCAGGCATTATGGTGCGTGAGTTACGGCGGCTGGTTTCCCGGCCGTTGTACCTTTGTTGTATGGTAGCGGCTCCACTCCTTTGTTGCCTGTTCTTTACCACGCTGATGTACGAGGGGTTGCCCAAGGATATGCCCGTGGGAGTGGTGGACGAAGACAATACGTCCACTACGCGGGAAATATTGCGTAACATGGATGCTTTCAGTCAAGTGCACCTGACAGAAGATTATGCCTCGGTCAGTGAGGCGCGGCGAGCCATGCAACAAGGTAAAATTTATGCTTTCTACTATATCCCGGAGGGCACTACCGAGAAGATTTTGTCGAGCCGGCAGCCCACGGTGTCTTTTTATACCAATAACAGCCTGCTTATTGCCGGCTCATTGATATATCGTGATTTACGTACGATGTCCGTATTGGCCAATGCTTCGGTCGGCTTGCAGACGTTGCAGGCCAAAGGAATGGACGAGCGTACGGCTATGGCTTTCTTGCAACCGATCGTCATCGACACGCACGCCTTGTCTAACCCGTGGCTGAACTATTCGGTTTATTTGAACAATACGATTCTGCCCGGCATCTTGATGATTATGATATTCATGGTCACGGTCTTTGCCATCGGGAGCGAAATCAAGGAGGGTACCGGGAAGGAGTGGTTGGCCATGGCGGACAACCGGATGTGGAATGCTCTCGTGGGCAAATTGCTTCCTCATACGGTCATCTTTTTCAGCGTAGCCGCAGCTTACGACGCTTACCTTTATGGCATATTGGGGTTCCCGTGCCATAGCGGTATTGGTCCGCTGTTGTGTGCCGCTTTTTTGATGGTGCTGGCGTCGCAGGCTTTCGGAGTATTTCTCATTTCTGTCCTGCCCACGTTGCGGTTGGCTCTGAGTGCCAGTTCGTTGTGGGGCGTCGTTTCGTTCTCCATTTCGGGTTTTTCGTTTCCGGTGATGGCTATGCATCCGGCTTTGCAAGTACTGAGTAATTTATTCCCGTTGAGGCATTATTTTCTGATTTATGTCAGTCAGACGCTGAACGGCTACCCGATGGTTTATGCTTGGAAGCCTTATTTGGCTTTGTTGTTGTTCGTTTTACTTCCGTTGCTATTGCTCAAGCGGTTGCGTACGGTCATGTTGAACTATGATTATATACCTTAATCTGTCATGAGAACGATAAAAGAATTGCATATCCTATTCCGTGAGGCTGTCAGTGATACGTTTTTTATATGGCGTAAGGAAGCCGGTCGCGTGGTGCGTGACCAGGGAGTACTGATCTTTTTTATTCTGGTACCGGTACTTTATCCCTTGCTCTATGCTTTTATTTATACGGGAGAAACGGTCAGGGAAGTCCCGGCGGTGGTGGTCGATGGGGCGAATACGGCTCTCAGCCGCGACTTTGTCCGCAGGGTCGATGCTTCTCCCGATGTAAAAGTCGTGGCGCGGACGGGAAATATGGAAGAGGCGAAAGAATTGATGCGCCGCACGAAAGCGTATGGCATCATCCGTATTCCGGATGATTTCAGCCGTAAGGTCAACCGGATGCAACAGGCGTATGTCGGTTTGTACTGCGACATGAGCGGATTGCTTTACTACAAAGCGCTGCTGACGGCGTGTACGGACGTGTCTTTGGATATGAACACCGAATTGCAGATCAAACGGATGGGGAATACCACCGTGCGGCAGGATGAAGTGTCTACCGCACCTTTGTTGTACGAGAGTGTGGCTTTGTTCAATCCGACGAACGGGTTTGCCTGTTTCCTGATTCCGGCTGTGTTGATGCTGGTCATCCAGCAGACGCTGCTTCTGGGTATAGGACTGATAAACGGTTCTGCCCGCGAACGGGCTACGTTGCATACCCAACTGGTTCAAGGGGCAGGGAGAGGTACGGTGCGTTTGGTGTTGGGCAAGGCACTGTGCTACCTGATGCTGTATGCTTTGGTGAGCGTGTGGGTGTTGATTGTAGTGCCACAACTGTTCCATTTGGCTCAAATTCCTCAGGCATCCGACTTGCTGGCGTTTATGGTGCCTTATTTGTTGGCATGTATATTTTTTGCCATGACGTGTTCTATTCTGGTGTACCAGCGTGAGACTTGTATGTTGATATTTGTATTCACCTCCTTGCCCTTGTTGTTCATTTCGGGGATTTCATGGCCGGGAGTGGCTGTGCCCGATTTCTGGAAATATGTATCTTGGTTGGCCCCTTCCACGTTCGGCATCAACGGTT
>OIWU01004193.1_pt1 | contig 10483 bp, 7 predicted proteins | sample 1587711 | NCBI WGS metagenome assembly OIWU01 (sample SAMEA3888909, study PRJEB22519) | human gut metagenome | biome: human gut; feature: human-associated habitat; material: faeces | place: Denmark | collected 2010 | reverse complement strand
AGCCGGACATCGTGGGCGAGGAGCACTACAACATCGCCCGGGCGGTGCAGTCCACGCTGCAGAAGTATCGGGAGCTGCAGGACATCATCGCCATCCTGGGTATGGAAGAGCTCAGCGACGAGGACAAGAAGACCGTGGCGCGGGCGCGCCGTATCCAGCGGTTCCTGTCCCAGCCCTTCTATGTGGCGGAGAAGTTCAGCGGCGCACCCGGCGTATTCGTGCCCCTGCACGAGACGCTGCGGGGCTTTAAGGAGATATTGTCCGGCGCGATGGACGAGTATCCCGAGGCGGCGTTTTTCAACGCGGGCACCATTGATGACGTGAAGCGCAAGGCCGAGGAGCTGAAGAAAGGCGGTATGTGATGGCGGCCGTGTTCCAACTGGACGTGCTGGCGGCCAGCGTGCCCTTCTTTCAGGGCAAGTGCGTGTCGGCGGTCATCCCCGTGACGGACGGCGAGTATGGTGTGCTGGCCGGCCACAGCAACGCTGTGGGCGCGGTGTGCGCCGGCGAGCTGCGGTTCGAGACAGAGGACGGCGAGCACCGCCGGGCGGCGGTGGCGCCGGGGCTGTTCAAGATCGACGGGGACCGGGTGCTTCTGCTGCTGGACGCGGCGGAGTGGCCGGAGGATATCGACGTGAACCGCGCCCTCCGCGCCCGCGAGGAGGCGGAGGAGCAGCTGCGGCAGAAGCGCAGCATGGCGGAATACCAGCTGGCACAAGGAAATTTGGCCCGTGCGCTGAACCGTCTCCGCGTCAGCGGCAGAATGTAGACAGACCTGAATCCGACAGAGTGACGCCGCGTCAGCGGCGTCACTTTTCAACGTTTTCGACCTAACGTGTTCATAAAAAATCCGAAGAAACATTGAAAAAACGTAGAAAAATTTTGAAAAAAACTTGAAAATGTACTTGAAATGTACTTGAAAAAAGATGGAAAAAGTGGAATACGGGTGAGGGCGTGGGTAAATTCTGCGGAAAACTGTGCAAAAACGCGAAAGTGCGTAGATTTTTCCGGCTGATACTCTGTATAATATAAAATGTGATTTTATTGCCATCTCAATATTTTTCAAGGAGGCGCTATGAGAAATATCTGGAAGGTATTTTGCACGGACCTGCGTTCTCTCAGCCGGAGCTTTTTCGCCTGCGCCGTGGTGGTGGGCATCGTGCTGCTGCCCAGCCTGTACGCGTGGCTGAACATCTACTCCAACTGGGACCCTTACGGCAACACCGGAGGCATCTCCATCGCCGTGGCCTCGCTGGACGAGGGCTATGACGACGACGGTACATACGTCAACAAGGGGCAGGACGTGGTGGACGACCTGCGGGAGGCCACATCCATCAACTGGGTCATCGTGGACACGGAGCAGGAGGCCACCGACGGCGTGTACGCCGGGGACTACTACGCCGCCGTGGTCATTGACAGGGACTTCTCCGCCAAGATGTACCGGATGCTGACGGACTGGACGGGAAAGCCGGCCATCACCTACTACGAAAACGCCAAGAAGAACGCCGTGGCCACCAAGATCACCGACACGGCGGTGGAGACGCTGAAGCGCTCCATCAGTGAAAACTATCTGGAGGTGGTCATCGACGGCATCATGGAGCAGAGCAATCTGCTGGCGGCGGACCTGACCGCCGACGATCCGGAGGCTGCCGTGAAGGGCGTGCTGTACCAGGCCCAGGACCTGCTGCACGCCTGCGGGCGGATGATGGATGCCTTTGAGGCGGCGGGCGGCAGCGGCGTGTCGGAGAGCAGCGCGGCGGCGCTGGAGGCGGCCGTGGCCAATATCAACAAGAACCTGCCGGACGGCGCACAGCTGCAGCAGACGGCGGCGGAGATACAGATGCAGCTGAACACGGCCCTGGCCCGGGTGGAACGGGCGCTGGACCGGCTGAACAGCGCCATTGAGAATGCGCCGGACCAGGAGGAGACGCAGCAGAAGCTGCTGGATGCGGCGGATACCATGGACAAGACCGCCGACGCGCTGGAAACATGGGCGGCGGGGCTGGAGGCCTCCGGCACGGAGGCGGGCAAGACCCAGGCGGAGGCGGCGCGGCAGACGGCGGCGGAGTGCCGCAAGACAGCAAAGCAGCTGCGGGCACTGGCGGAGAGTCCGGATTCTGCCGATCTGCTGGCGGACTGCGACGCGCTGGTGAAGTCCCTGCGGACGATGGTGGATAGGATTCCCGTGACTTCAAAGGCGCTGCAAAAGGAACTGGACACCGTGGCCGGTCAGGTGGCGGACACCATGGAGGGCATGGCTGCGCTGGCTGGAGACGCCAAGGTCATGAAGACCGCGCTGGCGGAGACCGCTGACGCTGTGGGCGACACCATGGCGCTGCTGCGGCCGGCTACGGAGAAGCTGCTGACCTCGCTGGAGAGCACCATAGACGACCTGGAGGGGCTGACCACAGACGAATACATGGATACGCTGGTGAATATCCTGGGCGGCGACCCGGCGGTGTACGGCCAGTATTTCCCGGAAATGGTGCAGACCAGCGTGAATGCGGTGTATCCCATCGCCAACTACGGCTCGGCCATGACGCCGTTCTACACGGTGCTGGCCATCTGGGTGGGCGGCGTGATATTGTCGTCCCTCATCAAGATACACGCCCGGACGGAGGGCCTGATCGACCCGAAGCCGGCGGAGCTGTACTTCGGGAGGTACCTGTTCTTTTTCGTGCTGAGCCAGATACAGGCGGCGGTCATCGTCACCGGCGACCTGTACATACTGAAGGTCCAGTGCCTGCACCCGGGGATGCTGTATCTCACGGGCGCACTGACGGCCTTTACATTCAGCCTGCTGATCTATTCGCTGGCGCTGTCCTTCGGCGACGTGGGCAAGGCCATTGTGGTGGTCATCATGGTCATGCAGATCGCAGGCTCCTCCGGCACGTTCCCCATCGAGCTGCTGCCGGCCATTTACCAGAAGATCTATCGCTTCTTCCCCTTCCCCTACGCCATCGACGCCATGCGCGAGTGCATCTGCGGGATGTACGGGAATTACTACTGGCAGCAGATCGGCTTCCTGCTGCTGTTCGCCGCGGCGGCGCTGCTGATCGGCCTGCTGGTACGGCGGCCCTTCATGGGACTGAACCACTTTATGGAGGAGAAGCTGGAGGAGACGGAGCTGCTGTGAAAGGAGGTGTTGACCGATGACAAGAGAACGGGACTATCAGGAGTTGTATGACCGCCTGCTGGAGGAGGTCAGCACCCTGCACCGGAACAACCGGCGGCGGATACGCGTCGGTATGCGGATGCTGCTGGCGGTGACGCTGGGATTGATGCTGCTGATGTTTCTGGCGGAGGGGAACAAGGTGTTCACCCTGATGCTGTGGATACTGTCCATGTTCGCAGTGGCGGCATATCTGATCGCCGTGGAGTACGCGGACTATGAGCTGCAAAAGAAGCTGGAGAACATCACCCAGATGGAGCAGGAGAGCCTGGGCACACTGCTGGAGCTGCCGGAGCTGCCCAAGGTGCCACGGATGGGTCTGCTGCTGCGCCACGGCACCCGGGAGAAACAGGAGACGCCGGAGACGGAGACAACGGCGGCGGAAGCGGCACCTGCGCCGGAGGAGACGCCGGCGGCAGAGGAGATATCCCCGGCACCTGCGGAGGAGACGCCGGTCACAAAGGCACCGGCAGCGCCGGAGCCGGAGGCATATTCCGTGGACGAGATACTGCGGGAGGTGCACGGCGGAGCGCCGCAGGCAGACAGCGCGCCGACGCCTGCCGCGCCGGTATACAGCGGCGCGCGGGTGCTGGAACGGCTGCTGGACGACCCGGAGAAGCTGGCGTCCGATCTGGACGCGCTGACCCGGGCGATACAGGGGCTGTCCGATGACCTGCGGCGCGGTGCGGCGGAGAGCCGGGAAGGGCAGGTGGACCGATGAAGAACATCTGGAAAATCTTTCGCGCCGACTGGCGGCGGCTGACGGCCAGTGTGGTGGCGGTGGTGGTGCTGCTGGGGTTGTGCCTGGTGCCGTGCCTGTACGCCTGGTTCAACATCCTGTCCAACTGGGACCCCTACGGCACGGCGTCCACCAGCCGCATCAGCGTGGCGGTGGCCAGCGAGGACGCGGGCTGCGAGGTGCTGGGTCTGGAGGTGAACATCGGCGCGCTGGTGCTGCAGGGACTGGAGAGCAACGACCAGATGGGCTGGGTGTTCGTGGACAGCCGGGCGGAGGCCCTGGACGGGGTGGAGTCCGGCGACTACTACGCGGCGCTGATCGTGCCGGAGGAATTTACCGAGGATTTTGTGAGTATCCTGTCCGGCGACCTGCGCCACCCGCAGATACAGTATTACGAGAACGAGAAGAAGAACGCCATCGCCCCCAAGATCACCAGCAAGGCCAAGACCGCCGTGCAGGAGCAGATCAACACCACGGTCATCGGCAAGGCTGCCGAGGCGCTGACCACGGCGGGCTCCGTGTTCAAGGCCATGGGGCTGGACTCGGAGGCGCTGGCGGACGGCATTATGGATAAGCTGACCGGTGCGCGGCAGGAGATGGCGCAGCTGCAGAAGGTGCTGCTGTCGCTGAAGGACGTGATGAACGGGGCGGACGGGCTGCTGACCGCGGCGTCCGTGACCATCGCGGACGCACGGGGAACGGTGGAGGACGCCGACGCGGCGGCGGGCAGCACGGTGCAGCTTATCGGCACGGGCCTGAGCGCGGCGGACACGGCGTACAGCGACCTGCTGACGGTGCTGAACAACACGGATAAGGTACTGGGCGACATCGAGGATGCCCTGCGGAACATGGATACCTCTGCCGCCGACGAAGCGCTGAAGGCGGACCTGCACCGGAAGATCCAGGCGGCCATCGACGCGCTGGAGGACCAGCTGGCGGCCGCTGAGGACGAGGCCGTGAAGGCGCAGCTGGAGACGGCCATCGCCGATCTGGAGGCGCTGGACGCACTGGTGGATACGCTGGAGCCGTCGGCTCTGCAGGGACCGGTGCTGGATATGCTGCATCAGGTGCGGCAGGAGCTGCTGGCGGCGGCGGTGCAGACCAATAAGGAGGTCAACGAATATCTGCACACCACCGGGGCCCAGGCCCAGACCACGCTGCGGTCCGTCCAGCAGCTGCTGGGGGCCGTGGGCGGCAGCCTGGGGGAGGTGTCCGGCACGCTGGACAGCTACGCCGATGCCATGACCACCGTACAGCCTACGCTGGACGCGGGCATCACCCTGGCCAACACGGTGGAGACGTATCTGGCGGACATCGAGGACGATGTGCGCCGGGTAACGGAGAGCGAAGCCTTCAAGCGCTTTACAGAGCTGATGGAGAGCAGCGATGCCGAAAGCATGGCGGACTACCTCAGCTCGCCGGTGCAGCTGAACACGGAGATCATCTATGAGATCAAGGACTACGGCGCGGCCATGTCGCCCTACTACGTCATGCTGGCGCTGTTTGTGGGCAGCCTGCTGACCGCCGTGATGCTGAAGGTGCCGGTGACCCAGCCGGAGTTTGCCGGGTGCCGGGCCGTGGAGCGGTATTTCGGGCGGTTCACCACCTTCTTCCTGATGGCCATGGCCCAGGCGCTGGTGACGGCCTTTGGCTGCCTGTACTTCGTGGGCATGGAGACGGCGGAGCCGGCGCTGTTCGTGCTGGCCTGCTGCCTGTGCTCGCTGAACTTTGCCAGCATGAACTACGCGCTGGTGTACGCTCTGGACAACGTGGGTATGGCGTTGTCGGTCGTTATCATGGTCATTCAGGTGGCCGGGTCCGGCGGTTCGTACCCAGTGCACGTGCTGCCGCAGCTGTTCCAGACACTGTATCCCTTCATGCCCTTCCACTACGGCATGGATATGATCCGGGAGACGGTGGGCGGTATGTACGGCGACACATACCTGCGCTGCGCGCTGGTGCTGCTGGGCATGTGCGCGCTGTTCACGGTGTTCGGCCTGCTGGTATATTACCCGGCCCGAAGACTGAACGCGGCTATCGCTGCCAGCAAGGAAAAATCCGGTATCATGTAAACAGAGAGTGCCCCCCGCAGGCCCATGGGCCTGAGGGGGGCACTTAAGCTGTCGAAGCCATGGAAAAAAGTTATGCCCCCTTGCTTTTTGCCGTTTAAGGCAAAAAAGCGGGGACGTTTTTGTGCAGGGTGGAGAAAAGTTCGCACGGCGAGAATTTCCCCTCTTTTGCTGTTGCAAGGCGGGCGGGCCTATGGTACAGTACGGGTGGAGTGTTAGAAAATTAACAGGCTAAGCGACACGGCGTTCAACACGTTTTAGGAGGAGAGAGCATGAGATCGGAACAGGAGAAAACGGTGGCCATCGTCCGGGCCCACGACTGCGACAGCGCGAAGCTCATCGCCATTTTGCAGGAGATACAGGCGTCGGAGAACTACCTGAGCCAAGAGAATATGGAACTGGTGGCGGATATGCTGCACATCAGTGTCTCACGGGTATACAGCGTGGCCACGTTTTATGAGAATTTCTCGCTGGAACCCAAAGGAAAGCACATCGTCAAGGTATGCGACGGCACGGCCTGTCATGTGCGGAAGTCCGGGCCTATCTACGACGCGATCTATGAGTACCTGAAGCTGGACGGCAAGCGCAGGACCAGCGCGGACGGCGTATTTACGCTGGAGACGGTGGCCTGTCTGGGTGCCTGCGGTCTGGCGCCGGTGATGACGGTGGACGGCGAGGTGTACGCCAAGATGACGCCGGAGACGGCGCTGGCGGAGTTGGAGGCCATTCGCGGAAAGGAGGCGGCGGAATGAGCAAGCTGACACGGGAGGGCTTCCGCACCATGCACGAACAGGCGGCGGAGGCGCTGGAACGGAGCAGATCGTCCCTGAACGTGCTGATCTGTGCCGGTACGGGCTGTATCGCCAGCGGGTCCATGAAGGTGTATGAGAACCTGCGGGAGGAGTGCGCCCAGTGGGGACTGCAGGTGTATGTGGGCCTGACCCACCACGGCGACGCGGAGAAGAGCCTGCACATCAAGATGAGTGGCTGCCACGGCTTCTGCGAGATGGGACCGCTGGTGCATATCGAGCCGCTGGGTGTGATGTATGTCCGCGTGAAGCCGGAGGATTGCCGCGAGATCGTGGAGAGAACGCTGCTGGGCGGCGAGGTCATCGAACGGCTGACCTATCACCAGGACGGTGTGTCCTATTCCCGGCAGGAGGATATCCCCTTTTACAAGAAGCAGCACCGGGTGGTGCTGGCCAGCTGCGGCACCAGTGACGCGGAAAATCTGGAGGAATACATTGCCAAGGGCGGGTACATCGCCTTTGAAAAGGCGTTGTTCGACATGACCGGCGCGGACATCTGTCAGGAGATCTCCAACTCCGGGCTGCGGGGCCGGGGCGGCGGCGGGTTTCCCGCCGGACACAAGTGGGAAAGCGTGCGCCGGCACATAGAGGAACCGGTGAAGTACATCGTCTGCAACGGCGACGAGGGTGACCCGGGCGCTTTCATGGACCGCTCCATCATGGAGGGCAATCCCCATTCCGTGCTGGAGGGCATGATGATCGCCGGCGTCGCCACCGGCGCGCACGAGGGCTATATCTACGTCCGCGCCGAGTATCCGCTGGCGGTGAAGCGTTTGCAGGTGGCCATCGACAAGGCTGCGGCGGCCGGACTGCTGGGCGACGACATCATGGGCAGCGGGTTCAGCTTCCATATCCACATCAACCGCGGCGCCGGTGCTTTCGTCTGCGGTGAGGGCAGCGCCCTGACCGCCTCTATCGAGGGCAAGCGGGGTATGCCCCGGGTAAAGCCGCCCCGGACGGTAGACCAGGGACTGTGGGGAAAGCCCACGGTGCTGAACAATGTGGAGACGTTCGCCAACGTGCCGAACATCATCAACAAGGGCGCGGCGTGGTATCGGGGCATCGGCACCGAGGGCAGCGCCGGCACCAAGACATTTGCTTTGACGGGCAACGTGGTGAATACGGGACTGGTGGAGGTGCCTATGGGCGCCACCCTGCGGGAGATCATCTTCGACATCGGCGGCGGCATACCGAACGGAAAGAAGTTCAAGGCCGTGCAGATCGGCGGGCCCTCCGGCGGATGCCTGACCGAGGAGCATCTGGACTACCCTATGGACTTCGACTCGCTGAAGAAGCTGGGGGCCATTATCGGCTCCGGCGGCCTGGTGGTCATGGACGAGGACACCTGCATGGTGGAGGTGGCACGGTTCTTTATGCACTTTACCCAGAACGAGAGCTGCGGCAAGTGCACCCCCTGCCGGGAGGGCACAAAGCGTATGCTGGAGACGCTGGAGCGCATCATCAATAACGAGGGGAGTCTGGCCGATCTGGATCTGCTGGAGTCTCTTAGCGATACCATCACGGACACGGCCCTGTGCGGCCTGGGGCAGACGGCCTGCAAGCCGGTGATGTCCACCCTGCGGAACTTCCGGCAGGATTATCTGCGCCATGTGGTGGATCACCACTGTCCCATCTGCAACGGGCGCAAACGCCGGTTGGAGATCAAACCGGAGCTGTGCAAGGGCTGCGGCAAGTGCGCGCGGAACTGTCCCATGGAGGCCATCTCCGGGCAGCCCCGTATGCCCTACGTCATTGACAACGAGAAGTGCATCCACTGCGGCGCTTGCTGGGGCGCGTGCCCCTTCGGCGCGATCGACTTTGTAAAGGAGGAAAAGTGATGAGCATTCGTGAGCGTATTTCGGGCAACGAAGCAGTTGCCTACGCAATGCGTCAGATCAACCCGGACGTATTTGCGGCTTTCCCGATCACTCCCTCTACCGAAATTCCGCAGTATTTTGCGCAGTATGTCGCAAACGGTCAGGTAGACACCGAGTACGTCACCGTCGAGTCCGAGCATTCCTCCATGTCCACCTGCATCGGTGCGGAGGCGGCAGGCTGCCGCGCGGTAACGGCTACTTCCTCGTGCGGTCTCGCGTTCATGTATGAGCTTCTGTACGTTGCGTCGTCCTCCCGCCTGCCGATCACGCTCGCGTGCGTAAACCGCGCGCTGACCGGTCCGATCAACATCAACAACGACCATTCCGACTCCATGGGCGCGCGCGACGCAGGCTGGATCCAGCTTTACGCCGAGAACAATCAGGAGGCCTATGACAACTATCTCCAGGCGATGCGCATCGCGGAGACACCGGATGTCCGCCTGCCGATCATGGTATGTCAGGACGGCTTCATCACCTCGCACGCGGTCGAGAACATCGAGCTCGAGGAGGATGAGGCAGTCAGGAAGTTCGTCGGCGAGTACAACCCCGAGCATGCCCTCATCGGCCGCGAGACGCCGCTCGCTGTCGGCCCGTACGATGTTTCTCCGTACTACATGGAGCACAAGGTGCAGCAGGCCGAGGCGATGAAGAACGCAAAGAAGGCTATTCTGGACGTTGCGGCGGATTTTGAAAAGACCTTCGGCCGCAAGTACGGCTTCTTCGAAGAATACCGCATGGAGGACGCGGAGGTCGCGATCGTGCTCATCGGCTCGACCGCAGGCACCGCCAAGGCGTGCATCGACCAGCTGCGCGCAGCCGGCCGCAAGGTCGGTCTCATCAAGCTGCGCGTGTTCCGTCCGTTCCCGGGCGAGGAGCTTGCAGCGGCGCTCAGTCATGTCAAGGCAGTCGCCGTTATGGACAAGAGCGAGGGCTTTTCCGCGTGCGGCGGCCCGGTCTATGCAGAGACCTGCGCGGCGTGCTACGCGCTCGAGGAGCGCCCGGTCATGGTCAATATCGTTTACGGTCTGGGCGGCCGCGACGTTGCGACCGGCGACATCGCGCGCGTATTTGACCACCTGTTCCTGCTCGTGAACAATGGCGGCAAGGGTCCGAAGTATATCCACATGGGTCAGCGCAGCAGCGCACCGGAGGTGTTCTGAAATGGCATATAATCATAAAGTTGAACTTTCCAAGCCGGAGCGTTTCGTCGGCGGCCACCGTCTGTGTGCAGGCTGCGGCGCAGGTCTGGTCTGCCGCGGCATGATGCGCGCGCTCGATGAGGGCGACAAGGCGGTCATCTGCAACGCGACCTCCTGCCTCGAGGTTTCCTCCTTCCTGTATCCGTTCACCGCATGGGAGGACTCCTACATCCATTCTGCCTTCGAGAATGCAGCGGCGACCTGCGGCGGCGTCGAGGCGGCTTACAATGTCATGAAGCGCCGCGGCAAGATCGACGATACCTACAAGTTCCTCGCCATCGGCGGCGACGGCGGCACCTACGACATCGGCTTCCAGTCCCTGTCCGGCGCCATGGAGCGTGGCCACGACATGACCTATTTCTGCTACGACAACGAGGCGTACATGAACACGGGCATCCAGCGTTCCTCTGCTACGCCTAAGGGCGCATGGGCTACCACTTCCGAGGTTGGCAAGGTTCAGCAGGGCAAGCCCCAGAAGCGCAAGGACCTTACCTCCATCATGGCTGCCCATGGTGTTCCCTATGTTGCTCAGGCAACGGTGGGCAACTGGCGCGATTTGGTAAGCAAGGCCGAAAAGGCCATTGCAGTAGACGGTCCCGCGTTCCTGAACATCATGGC
>OIWU01004183.1_pt1 | contig 10496 bp, 12 predicted proteins | sample 1587711 | NCBI WGS metagenome assembly OIWU01 (sample SAMEA3888909, study PRJEB22519) | human gut metagenome | biome: human gut; feature: human-associated habitat; material: faeces | place: Denmark | collected 2010 | reverse complement strand
GCATTAACGCTAAGTATTTTTACGAAAGGATTTACAATGGAGAGGACCGGACAAATGGAAGTATGGAATCCAATAAAAGGATATGAGGGGTATTATGAAGTAAGCACCACCGGAAAAGTAAGAAGTTGCACCAGAATGCGAAAAAGCAAAAACGGTTCCTTACATGAGTGGAAAGGGAGAATATTAAAAACGGATGAACATATTACAGATGGACATCTGCGAGTGACACTGAGCAAAAATAATGTGCAAAAGCGCTATTCTGTTCATAGACTTGTTGCGGAAGCGTTCATAGAAAATCCTAATAATTATCCTATTGTAAACCATAAAAATGAAAATCCACATGATAATAGGGTTGAAAATTTAGAGTGGTGTGATTGGAAATATAATAGCAATTATGGAACAAATAAAAAGCGAATTAGCTTAAAACAAAGAGGGGTTCCTAGACTGAAATGTAGAAAGAAACTGTTTCAATATTCATTAGATGGGAAATTGCTTAATGTGTATGAATGCAGAAAAGATGCAGGGCTTGCGGGGTTTTCTGAAAATAATATATCTAAAGCAATTCATCGCGGAAATGGGAAGTACAGAGGTTTTATATGGAGCTATGAACGCATTTATGATGGAAAGGAGACGGTGAATAATGGCCAACAGACGTATGTTTAGTCTGGATGTGGTTGATACAGATAAATTTCTTGAAATGCCATTATCAACGCAAGCCTTATATTTTCACTTTGGAATGCGGGCAGATGATGACGGTTTTGTGTCATCACCGAAAAGAATAATAAAATCTTTATGCTGCAATGAAGATGACCTTAAACTGTTGATTGCAAAAGGGTATCTTATACCGTTTGAGAGCGGTGTAGTCGTTATTTCTGATTGGAATATCAATAATTGGATTCGACCAGATAGAAAGCACAACACGAGGTTTGAGAAAGAAAAAGCACTTCTTGATAGAAAGAGCGATGTATATACCTTGTCTGGCTCGTTGCAACCAACTGACAACCAACTGACAACCGAATGTCATACCGAGGTTAGGTTAGGTAAGGATAGTGCGGATAAAGATAAAAAACAATGTGCATCTGGTAATGCACCGAGAGAGAGTAAATCCGTAATCGATGATTTTTTTGAAAGGATCTGGAAGTTATACCCGAGCAAAAAAGGCAAGGGCCAGGTAAGTGATGCTAAGAAGAAAGCCCTTTATGAAATTGGCTATGATGAATTAAGTAGAGCCATAGAACGATATAAGGCAGGACTTGCCAAGGATGAATGGAGGAAGCCACAGAATGGCAGCACCTTTTTCAATAGCGGTTACGTTGATTACATCGATGCAAATTATTCAGAACCAGAGCTGACGGAGTCGGAGGAAGGAGATCGATCTATATACCAGGATGAAGATGAATACAACAAATTGTGGGAAGAACTCGGTTACAAGTAGAGAGGAATTGTCAAGGGAACACATAGAGTTACAGGATGGAAAAATGTGTGATCTTGTGGCTTACAATGTCAAAGATTACGGGTATGCAGAATATGCAGAAAATATTGAAGTAAGCAACGGAGAATTTCGGCGTACTCGTTCGCTTATACCGTTCAACTATCTTGATGCGAGCATGCAGGCTTTCAGATGGGATTTATACGGTGAGAATGTAGAAGTGCAGCGAAGTATAGCGGAATCATTTATCAAGCGGTTTTGTGAGTACCAGAAAGCGGGAAAGGGGCTATACATATACTCGAGGACTAAGGGCAGCGGCAAAACATTATTGGCGTGCAGCCTTGCAAACGGTGTTATGGAGTATTTGGATATATGCGTGAAATTTGTATCAGTGCCGGAACTGCTTGAAATGACAAAAAAAAGTTACAAGGATTTTATGGAGAAAGAGGATCTTGAAAAAATCCGAACGGCCGAACTTCTGATCCTAGACGACATCGGAGCAGAGACAAAAAAAGAGTGGATTGATACGGAATTGTTCCGGCTTATAGATTATCGGTATTCAAATAAGCGAGTGACGATATTTACAAGCAATATATCCATGAATGCCTTGAAACTAAATGAAAGAATAGTGGACCGGATATTTAGTATGTGCATAAAGCTGGATCTGCCGGAAAAATCAATCAGAACCATACAGGCGCACGATGAAAATATGGAATTTTTGAAAGGAGTTATTAAATGATAGGAAAAATGATACACGGGTTAGAGACAATTAGAAAACATTTTTTGCTCAAGAACTGCAAGAAAATGTTGAAAAAGTATTATGGAAAGAAAGCAGCGGAACTCGGGGAAAAATACGGGAAAGATGCGGATAGGCTCATCGATAAGTACAGTGATTCAACAATAGCGATGAGGGTACTTGCTCATACATTTGAACTTATCGAATCTTACGATAAAGAAGCATTTGAGAAGCAGATGGCAGATTTTGAACGTATGCTTAAGGATGCCTTAGCAAAGAAAAACGCCCCGGACGGTGCGGGAACACCATCACAGGGCAAGTAACCAATCAACCCACATAAAGTCCGGTTACGTCTGTATTGTAGCAGATTCCGGCAGAAAGGAAAAGACATGGAAAGAGAAAAAATCATCAAAATTAAGGAAGAGGAGCTGGACAATCAGCCAATGGCAAGCCAGAGAGTAATAGAAGCACGAGATGCTCTTGATGATGCGCTGGAAGAATACATTGTTGCTGTGCAGGAAGATGCTTTTTACTGGGGATACATGACAGCTATGAAGCGGTGCAATAGACAGGAGGGTTAGCTGATGGATAATATAGAATTTAGAAACTTGGTAGATGAACTTTATAATACCAACAATTTTCTGGAAATGTGCTACGGATATGCACAGTCAGACACTCCGTGTATGAAGGCATTGTCTGAATCATTGTACACGCTGAAAAATAAGTATGAAGAAATATATGCAAGGTTATGCTGCATTGATGAGGTAAAATAAGCAATACATAACCAGAGCGGTATGCTCCGAATGAAACAAGCCCTAAACCCATGAGACCTACACCACGACATTGTAGAAATACAGTGCCCGGTGCGGGTCTTTTTGGTTGTAAAAATGGCACAAATATTTTGTGATTCGATTTTATAATAGAATTGCAAATGATGAACGATTTCCTACTTCATACGTTTATTGTTTGCAGTCTGCAATTTTAAATTCCTCTTGATGGCTCCCGTTCGGCTTGTCCAGGGAGCCAAAAAACAATAGTCTACCTGGGACGTTAAAAGAAAGGGTATAAGAATGATTAAAACATCAGTGAAACATTGCGGTTACGGCTTTATCGAGGAAACAGCGAATGATCTTTTGGATCACATGAAGGAAAATGAGCGATATGTTGATTTAAAGATTACGCCATTAAGCGATATTATGGCGGTTGTGGTGCTGATTTACGAAAGAGAGGTATAAGCAATGGATAACGAGAAAAACACAGCCAACGGGGGCGAAAATACCGGGAAAACATTCACGCAGGAAGAAGTAAACCAGATTGTGAGCAACAGGTTGAAAGAAGAGCGTGAGAAAATGAAGAAAGAACAGGATGCGTCTTTTGCGGAGCGTGAGCAGAAGATCACCGCACGGGAAATGCGTATGAATGCATTAGAGAAGCTGCAGGAAAAAGGGCTGCCGTCCTCTCTGGTGGATGCAATCAACTGTTCCGATGATGAAACAATGACAAAAAGCATTGATATTTTAATGCAAACATATAAAACCGAGCCGCAGTGGCACCGGGAGCCAAGTTACACGCCAAAGGACGGTAGCGGCGTGCCACATGATACTGTACGGGAAGCTATGGGCTTGTAGAAAGGATAAAATATGGCTATCAATTTAGTAACAAAATTTCTTCCATACGTGGATGAGATGTTCAAAAAAGAAAGTAAAAAGGCACTTGTGACCAACCAGGATTTTGACTGGACAGGTGCACACACTGTAAAGGTGTATAAGATCAGCACGGGGAGTATGAACGATTACGACAGAGCAGGAACCGGCAGCGGGACAACAGGTTCGCGCTATGGATCTGTTGAAAGCCTGGACGCTACAACGGAAGAGTTCACACTCAAAAAAGACCGCTCTTTCACATTCGCAATTGACAAACTGGACGCTGACGAGACAGCGCAGCAGCTTGCGGGCGCGTCGGCTCTGGCCAGACAGCAGCGCGAGGTAGTTATTCCAGAAGTTGATGCATATGTATATGGAGTGATGGCAGCGGGAGCGGGAAGCAAACCGGCGGCCGTGACACTGACAGCTGATAATATCTACGATGAGATTACCAAGGCGACAAATACCCTTGATAATGCGGAAGTACCGGACGAAAGCCGCGTGATCATCGTATCGCCGGATGTATACCGTCTCATGAAGAAATCAAAGGATATTGTGATGGAAACAGACGTTGACAGCAATCTCCGTAAACAGGGTGTTGTTTCCAATCTGGACGGTGCAGCAGTTATTAAGGTACCGGCGGCAAGATTACCGGAGAATTGCGGCTTCATCTTATGCCATCCGTGCGCAACGGTAGCACCTACCAAACTGGAGGACTACAAAATCCACCAGGATCCGCCGGGAATCAGTGGATCACTGGTAGAAGGGCGCATTTGTTACGATGCGTTTGTGCTGGAGAATAAGAAAATGGCGATTTATTACCAGGAACTCAAGGCGTAGGATGTAAAGGGGGCTAAAACAGCTCCCTTTTTGTATATGCAACGTTGCAATAAAAAACGTTGCAAAACGTTGCGATAAAATACTTAGAAATACTTATATTCTATAGGATTAAATGCCTAACATATGCTAACGTTAAATGCCCGGAAATACTCGGATTATAGCATTGAATATAGGAAATTTATACAAAGAAAAGACAAAGAGAAAAACAACCAGATACAAACCAGATACAAACCAGAACCACCCCGGAGACGTGCCAAGATTTCCTAGGGTGAAATGTTCGGATTTGTTCGGGTGCATGATGGAAAATGATGGAGTAAATGCAAAGGCAGGGGAGCACATGGAGAACGAGGAACTTGTTGCCCGGATAAAAGCCGGAATAGATACGGCTGACAATATGCTGGCATTGTGGGAACAGAACAGGGGCATGATCGGTAAATTAGCGCGTCGGTATAGTGCATACGCTGATATAGAGGATCTACAGCAGGAAGGCTACCTTGCACTGTATGATGCTATAGACGGATTTAAACCAGATAAAGGCGTTAGGTTCCTGTCCTATGCTACCACAATCATAGAACGGAAAATGCGGCGTTATATTTACGATAACGGTTCTTCCGTGCGGATACCGGAGCATGAGCAGGCGAAAATGTACGAATATAAGAAAATGGTCAATGCATTTCAGACGTACCTCGGTAGAAAGCCCACACGGCAGGAAATAGCCTATAATATGGGTTTATCCGATAAAGGGGTTAGGGAATTGGAAAAGACCGTCAGAATGGGGCAGATAGCAAGCCTTGACATACCATTGACTGATGAAAACGGCGCGGACACGCTCATTGATATAATTCCAGATGAAAATAATGCCATGTTAGCTGTGATGGATGATATGCAGCGGGAAGAATTAGAATCTGTAATCTGGGGCATGGTCGATTCACTGCCGGGGAACCAAGGCGCGGTGCTCCGGGGGAGATTCCTGCAGGGGCAGACCTTGAAAGAAGTTGGAGATAAAATAGGCATGACAGCAGAGAGAACGCGAACGATGCAGAATAATGCTTTGCGGGAGCTCCGGCAGGGCGAGAATAGGCGTGTACTGTCCTCATTTTGGGAAGGAAGCGTGTATAACGCCGCCCTTCATGGCTCCGGTGTGGAGCGGTTCAATCAGACATGGACAAGTTCCACTGAGCGGGTTGCATTGGGGCTTTGAGTGGAAAATCCGTGATACTATTTTGATACTAAAATAATAAAAATACCTTGTAAAATAGGCACAAAATGAACGAAAAACGGCATTGTTAAAGCGAAAACACGCAAAAACAGTGCCGTTTTTTGAATCTTATTCATGATAGGATTGTACCACTTTTGGGGATAATATGACAAGAAAAAAAGTGGACTTCTGCATATAATGTTCTCATACAGCAGGGAAATACAAAAAGTAATTGGGGATGCAAAACAAGGAGTAAAATCCTCTCCTCGTCAAAGGACTCGGATTTTGCTTCGCAAAACAAGGAGGATATCATGAACGTACAGGAAATCGTAAACAACAGATACGGTAAGGGCATTGCACAGTGCTCCAACGAAGAGATTTATTACGCGCTGCTTGAGATGACAAAGAGCATGGCGAAGGAAAAGGAGAGCAACGAGGGAAAGCGCAAGCTTTATTATATCTCCGCCGAGTTTTTGATCGGTAAGCTGTTATCCAACAACCTGATCAACCTCGGTATTTATGAGGAAGTGAAGCAGGTTCTGGCGGAGAACGGCAAGAATCTGGCAGAGATCGAGGAGGTTGAGCCGGAGCCGTCTCTCGGAAACGGCGGTCTGGGCCGTCTGGCAGCATGCTTCCTGGATTCGATCGCAACACTTGGATTAAACGGCGACGGCGTGGGTCTCAATTATCACTACGGTCTGTTCAAGCAGGTATTTGAGCACAATTTACAGCACGAGGAGCCGAACCCGTGGATCGAGAAGGAGAGCTGGCTGACGAAAACGAACGTGACCTACCCGGTACAGTTCGGCGGTTTTACCTTACAGTCCAGACTGTATGATATCGATGTGATTGGTTACGAGAACCGCACCACAAAGCTTCATTTGTTTGATGTGGAGACCGTGGACGAGAGCCTTGTGGGGGACGGCATCAATTTTGACAAAGAGGATATTGCAAAGAACCTGACGCTGTTCTTATACCCGGACGATTCGGATGACAAGGGACGCATCCTGCGTGTATACCAGCAGTATTTTATGGTCAGCAATGCGGCACAGCTCATCATCGACGAGACGCTGGCAAGAGGCGGTGATCTGCACAAGTTGAATGAGTACGCGGCAATCCAGATCAATGATACACACCCGAGCATGGTGATTCCGGAGCTGATCCGTCTTCTGATGCAGCGTGGAATTCTGATGGATGAGGCGATTGAGATCGTATCGAAGACCTGCGCATACACTAACCACACGATTCTTGCGGAGGCACTGGAAAAATGGCCGATTCATTTTTTGGAAAAGGCAGTTCCGCAGCTTCTTCCGATCATCTACGAACTGAACAGCCGCGTGGTACGCAAATACGATGACAAGTCGGTTGCGATCATTGATGACGAGAAACGCGTGCATATGGCACATATGGATATTCATTACGGCTACAGTGTCAACGGTGTTGCCTACCTGCACACGGAGATTTTGAAAAATACGGAGCTCAACAACTTCTACAAGATCTATCCGGAGAAGTTCAACAATAAGACAAACGGCATTACCTTCCGCCGCTGGCTGCTGCACTGCAACCACGAGCTGGCAGATCTGATCGAATCCCTGATCGGACCGGGCTTTAAGAAGGATGCGATGGAACTGGAGAAGCTCGGTGCGCTTGTCGATGACGCTTCCGTTCTGCAGCGTCTGCTCGATGTCAAGAGCAGCAGAAAGACCGAGCTGAAAGATTACCTTGCAAAAACACAGGGAATCGTGCTGGATGACAATTCCATTTACGATATCCAGATCAAGCGTCTGCATGAGTATAAGAGACAGCAGATGAATGCGCTGTATGTCATCCACAAATATTTTGAGATCAAGGCAGGAAAGAAGCCGACCCGTCCGATCACTGTGATTTTCGGTGCCAAGGCAGCTCCGGCTTACGTGATTGCAAAGGATATCATTCATCTGATCCTCTGCCTGTCCGAACTGATTGCAAAAGACCCTGAGGTATCTCCGTACTTAAAGGTTGTGATGGTAGAAAATTACAATGTCACGCTGGCTGAAAAGCTGATCCCGGCGGCAGATATCCATGAGCAGATTTCCCTTGCTTCCAAGGAGGCATCCGGAACATCCAACATGAAGTTCATGTTAAACGGTGCGGTAGCGATCGGAACCATGGACGGCGCAAATGTGGAGATGCATCAGTTTGTCGGTGACGACAACATTTACATCTTCGGTGAGTCCTCCGAGGAAGTCATCAAGCACTACGAGAAGGCGGATTATGTGTCCAGAAGCTACTATGAGAATGATGCGAACATTAAGCGTGCGGTAGACTTTATCGTCAGCGACGAGATGATGGCAGTCGGATGCAGAGAGAACTTAGAGCGTCTTTACAACGAACTTCTGAACAAAGACTGGTTCATGACGCTTCCGGATTTCGAGGATTATGTGGCAACCAAGGAGCGCATCTATGCGGATTATGAAGACCGCATGGCGTGGGCGAAGAAAATGCTCATCAACATCAGCAAAGCCGGATTCTTCTCCTCTGACCGTACGATCGCACAGTACAATGAGGACATCTGGCATCTGTAAAACCGGGGAAAACCGCCCGGAAGAAAAAGCTTGCTTCAAAATTTATATATTTCTTTCACAGAGAGGAGTGCCGCAAGGCGCTCCTTTTTGTATGAAAACAGTGGAAACAGAGAAAATGCTGTACAAAATCCGGCGGCCGGCATATTGTATAAAGTCCGCGGGTTCTTTATAATAAGAAAAAGACAGGGCAGCAGTCCGGAAAATAAGAAGGAACTCTGCCCGGAAATGGAGAAAATGATGCGTTATATTGACATGCATTGTGATACATTGGGAAGCGCGTTAGCGCAGAAAACAGAGACGTTTCTGGAACTTGACCGCACGATGGTGGATGGACTGCGCCTGCAGCAGGCAGAGGCAGGAGCGCAGTTTTTTGCGATGTTTCTGCCGCAGAGAAATGATCCGGACTGGTTCGGCTTAGAAGAGATGCCGTCGGCGGAAGTACTCATGAGGAAAATGTATGACATTTTCTGCCATACCATGGAGCAGTACGGTGACCGCTTTGCTGCAGCGCACAATGCAGAGGAATTAAAGCAGAATCAGAATGAAGGGAAAATATCGGCGTTTCTCACGATCGAGAACGGTGCTCTGATTGATGGGGAAATGGACAAAATCCGGGAAATTTACGATCTCGGCGTAAGACTTGTGACACTGACATGGAATGACGACAACTGTCTGGGACACTGTCATTCCAAAAAGCCGGAGGAGATGAGCCGCGGGCTGACCGGATTTGGAAAAGAGGCAGTGCGTTATATGCAGGAACTGGGAATCTTAGTCGACGTCTCCCATTTATCCGACGGCGGTTTCCGGGATGTCGCAGAAGCGTCTAGGCGAAGTGGCGTGCCTTTCGTGGCATCACATTCCAACTGCCGGGCACTGGCACCGGCAACGCGCAATCTTACCGACGCGATGATCCGCGAATTGGCAGAGTGCGGCGGAGTGGCGGGACTGAATCTGGAACCGACTTTTCTGAATGAGGACGAGATGGATAAAGTGAGCCGTATCGAACGCATCTGCGACCACGCAATGCATCTGATTGACAGGGGCGGTATCGAATGTGTGGGACTCGGTACGGATTTTGACGGAATCTCAGGCGAATTTGAGATCAGTGACTGCACGAAGCTGCCGCTGCTTTTCGATGCGCTGCGAAAGAGAGGACTCTCCGAAGACGCCGTGGAGCAGATTGCCTATCAAAACACGGCGCGCGTGATTCGGGACGGCATGAGATAGAAAAGTCATGTACCTGGAAGATATCGCTTGTTGCAGCGGGAAATCACCTTGCGGGGAAGGAAAATATCGTTTATACTTTTTGGTGGCTTCATTATAGTAAAAAGAGGAATTAAGATGAGAAGACGAATGGAAATCAATCACCATAGAACATACAGGGGAAAAGCGGCGGTGTTTTTGCTTGTGACAGCCGCGCTTCTTGCCGGATGTGCGAATGAGCGCACGGAGGATGAGCTTTCCTACCGCAAGATTGGCATAGAGAGCATGCAGAGCGGGGATTATGAGGGGGCACTGGCGGCATTTGACGGAGCGCTTGCGTGCTGCACCGGAAAAATTACCGATCTGGAGATCGACATCTGCTATTACAAGGCGGCAGCCCAGTATGCCGCACAGGACACTGAGGGAGCACTTGAGACGTACAACGCCATGATTGATTATGACGGGAAGAACGCCAACGCTTACTATCTGCGCGGATGTTTAAAGCTTGGCATCGGGGATACGGATGGGGCGAAGCAGGATTTTGCGGACGCGGTCAAGTATAACCATTCGGATTATGAACTTTATATTAATATTTACAAGAATCTTGCCGCCTATGATCTGGCGGAGGACGGCACGGCGTACTTAAACGATGCGTTTTCCATCAAAGGAAATGATGCGGAAAGTCTTGCATACAGAGGGGAGATTTACTACCTGCTGGGGCAGTATGACAATGCAATCAAAGAATTGACGTCCGCGATCGATGCGGGCAGTGCGGAGGCGAATCTGACGCTTGCGCAGGTATATGAGGCGCAGCAGGACACGGCGAACGCGCAGACGTATTATCAGGCTTATGTGGATGCGGGTGTCGCGGATTCGGAAGCGA
>OIWU01004181.1_pt1 | contig 10498 bp, 9 predicted proteins | sample 1587711 | NCBI WGS metagenome assembly OIWU01 (sample SAMEA3888909, study PRJEB22519) | human gut metagenome | biome: human gut; feature: human-associated habitat; material: faeces | place: Denmark | collected 2010 | reverse complement strand
GGTGTAAACATTACCTGCTTTGGTTGAAGTGAGCGCCCAGTCTCCCAAATCAGTAGGGGCGGTTACAAGACCCTCAGCTGCCGTTACCGCTTCGGTGCAGGAGCCACCGTGCAAAATTTCCTGCCCGAACTTCAGGTTCACACGGGCCTGCACTTCGGCAACAACGGCCATTGCAGCTTTGGTTTGGGCCTCTTTCTGCAAATCATAGTACTTCGGAACGGCCACAGCGGCGAGAATGCCGAGGATGACCAAGACGGAAATGATTTCAATGAGCGTGAAGCCCTGCTGTCCCCTGTCCTTTCGCATCGTATACCTCCATCCACAAATGTTGAAAAACGTCTTAAGCCTGAGCGGGAAAATCACATGTATGAGGCTCGTGATAGAATCTTTTTCATCTATAGAGTACCTCGTGATTCAAGTAAAGGCCTTCGATATCCGCGTACAGCGCTATCCGCAAAATATCCTAGCTGTTTCTTAATGAAGGTTTCACAAAGAAACGGCGCTGCGCTGAATAAAACGGCATACAAAAAACAATACCACTTTATTCAACAATATATAGTTGCATAAAGCAAACTGTCCGGTGACGTAAAAAGAATACCTTCCCGAAAAAAAGAAGAACATACCTTCGGCGAAGGTCTATACCCTCGCAACAATGATGTAAACCCAATACGCTCTTTTTACAAAATAAGGGAGCATTTCTACGAATGCTCCCTTATCCGTTTTCTTGAGAGATCAGCTTCCCCACTCTGGGGATTTTCATTTTTGAATCAGCAAAACAAAAACAACCAATAAAGAGGCTCTTATATCAACACACGGAGATGTATCGCGAAAAAAGGGAAAGAGTTTCGGGTGTACCTCTCTTTTTCGAAAAATCTCCCCTCTCTCTTTATTTCACCTATAGAAACAACATCGTCACATGCCGCACGGCAACGGCGGCCCCGAACGCGATCAGCGTGTTGAATACCATACTGAACACAGGCCAGCCCCACGAACCCGTCTCCTGCCGGATAGCGGCGACAGTCACCAGACAGGGCGCGTACAGCAGCACAAACACCAGCAGAGCCAAGGCGGTGGCGGACGTCCAGCGCCCGTCGTTGCGGATCTGCTGCGCCAGCGGCGTGGGATCTTCGGGATCGATGTCGCCGAGGGAATAGGCCGTGCCGAGCGTGGCGACGATGACTTCCTTCGCCGCGAAACCGCCCACCAACGCGATGTCCGTGCGCCAGTCAAACCCGGCGGGACGGGTCAACGGTTCCAGCGCCATGCCGAGGCGGCCTGCAAACGAGTGTTGAAGTGCCCGCTCCGCGCGCTCGCCGTGCAAGGCCGTAAGCTGCCCTTCAAGAGCGGCCACATCGCCGCCCGAAGCCTTCGCCGCCTCAAGGTTCGCTTCGATGGTCTGCTGCTCGCCCGCGAAATGCGCCCGCGTGTCCAGCGGCAGCTGCGGATACGCCATAGCCGCCCACAGGATGATGGAAATGGCGAGGATGACCGTACCGGCCTTCTTCAGATACTCGAACGTGCGCTCGCCCGTATGAATCGCCAGCCCGAGCATTGTGGGCAGGCGATAGGGCGGAAGCTCCATGACGAACGGCGTGGACGGCCCACGGATAATCGTCGAGCGCAGCAGCCGCGCCGTGAGCAGGGCCACCACCCAGCCGGTGAGGGTCAGGCCGAACATGACCGCCGCCTCATGGCCGGGGAAGAAGACGCCGGAAAAAAGGATGAAAACCGGAAGTTTGGCCCCACAGGCCATAAAGGGCACGGTCAACAGCGTCGCTATCTTTTCGCGGGGGCTCCGCAGGGTGCGGGCCGCCAGCACGCCGGGCACGGCACAGCCGCCAGCAATGCCTCCGCCCACGATGAACGGCATCACCGAACAGCCGTGCAGCCCGAAAATACGGAAAATACGGTCGAGCATGTAGGCCATGCGCGCCATGTACCCGGTATCTTCAAGAAAGGCGATTTGAAGGAATATCAGCATGATGAGCGGAACAAAGCTCATGACGCCTCCCACGCCGTCGATGATGCCCGAAAGCACCAGCGACTTGAGCTGGCCGTCGGGGAGCACGGCGTCCGCGCCTTCGCGCAGCAGGGCAAACCCTTGTTCCACCCAGCCCATCGGGATCTCCCCAATGGTGAAGGTAACGGTATAAAGCAGATAGAGCACGCCGAGCATGATCGCCGGGCCCATGAACGGATGCGTCAGCACCTTGTCCATGCGGTCCGAGAACTGGATGCGCGCGTGCATATCCTGAAGCCGGACCAGCACGCCGTCCCGCAGCAGCGAAGAAATGAACCCATAGCGGTAATCCGCGATGACGGCCTCGGGCCACGTATTCAACGTATCCCGCAAATGCCGCGCCACCTCATCCACCTGCCGCTCCAGATCGGCGGCAAGCTCCGGGGCTTCGGCGCGGCTGCGGGTGAGGATTTCCTCATCCTGCTCCAGCAGCTTGAGCGCCACCCACCGCGCCGGATATTCCGAAGCCAGCAGCCCGGCCTCGGCAATGGCGGCTTCCATATCCCGCAGCACGGGATCAAGATCGGGCCCATACGAGATATGCAGCGGCTCCCACAGCTCGCCGCGCTTGGTTTCGATATAGGCTTCCGTCGCCTTCAAGAGTTCGGGCAGCCCTTCGCCCGTGCGGGCCACGGTCGCCATGACCGGGAAGCCCAGACGCTGCGACAGGCGCTCGATATCGATGGTCATGCCCTGCTTGGCGGCCTCATCCATCATGTTCAGGGCCAGCACCACGGGAACGCCGAGTTCCAGAAGCTGGATGGTCAGGTAGAGGTTGCGCTCCAGCGCGCCCGCATTGAGCACGTCGATGACCACGTCGGGCCGTTCCTGCGCCAGCACATGCCGGGCGACCGTCTCCTCCTGCGTGTAGGCGGTCAGGGAATACGTCCCCGGCAGGTCGATGAAGCGCACACACCGGCCGGAAGGCATCTTGATGAAGCCTTCCTTCTTCTCCACGGTAATGCCGGGATAGTTGCCCACATGCTGGTGCGAACCGGTCAGCGCGTTGAAGGCCGTCGTCTTGCCCGAATTCGGATTGCCCGCGAGGGCTATGGTAAGCTGCGGATCCATGACGCCTCAGCCCGCCTGTTCCAGCGGTTCGACGACGATGTAGTCGGCTTCGTTGTTCCTGAGGCTGAGCGTGAACCCCGGCAGGCGCAGGGCCACCGGATCGCGCAGCGGGGCGCGCCCCACCACTTCCACTTCCGCGCCGGGGATGAGCCCCATGTCCCGGATGCGCCGCCCCAGCTCGCCGCTGGCCTGCACATGGGCGATGCGGGCTTTCTGCCCCTCCTTCATCCTGCGCAGGGAAATGAGCCCGGCTTCCCGCATCTCCTTGGAGATGGGACAGCCTTCGCCGCCGCACGAACGGGCTTCGGCGCAATCATGCCCTCCGCGCTTTCTATGGCAAAATCCAAACATATTGTCCCCCAGCTTCAACTTTATCGTCACATCCGGCGTCGCCGCCCCTCTGGGAAAGCACATCCCCGGCCCTGACGGGCCCCGTGGCAACCGGCGCAGCCGCCGTTGCATACCGGACGTTTCATGACATTGATCCTGCGGCATACAAACCACGCCGCAACGATGATCGACACGGCGAGCAGGGATTCCCACGAAAAAACGCTTCCAGTGATGAAAACAGGTTCCGCGTCCATACCCACTCCCTTATGATACCAATTGGATCTGCCCTTTCTATAGATTTTTGAAAATAAATGTCAATTGCGGCATGAGAACATTTTGCCCAGCATCCCCGGTTTCTTGCCCTTAACCCGCATCTCGTCTATACTTTTTTTATTCGCAACTTTCTTTGGAGCGCCCCATGTCCCTTTCCGCAAACGCATCTTCCCCAATCCCGGCCTCCTCCGCCCCGCTGTTGCAGGCGGAAGGCGTCACCGTGCGGTTCGACGCCTGCGAACGCCCGTTCGACGTGGTGCGCGACGTGTCGTTCACGCTGCATCCGGGGCGCACGCTCTGCCTTGTGGGGGAATCCGGCTGCGGCAAGAGCATGACGGCGCTGTCCCTGCTCCGCCTCATCCCCGAACCGGGGCGCCTCGCCGCCGGGCGCATCCTCTTTGAAGGCCGCGATCTTGCCGAATTGTCCGAATCCGCGATGGAACGCGTGCGGGGGCGCGACATCGGCATGATCTTTCAGGAACCCATGACCTCGCTCAATCCGGTCATCCGGGTGGGAGAGCAGGTCGCGGAGCCGCTGATGCGTCACCTGCGCCTGCCAAAGAAGGCCGCGCTCGCCGAAGCCGTGGAACTGTTCCGGCTGGTCGGCATACCCGCGCCGGACATGCGCGTCCGCGACTACCCGCACCAGCTTTCCGGCGGTATGCGCCAGCGCGTCATGATCGCCATGGCGCTGGCCTGCAAACCCCGCCTCCTGCTCGCCGACGAGCCGACCACGGCCCTCGACGTGACCATACAGGGCCAGATACTCGCCCTGCTCGGCGATCTTTCCCGCGAGCGCGGCATGGGGCTTCTGCTCATCACCCACGATCTCGGCGTGGTGGCGGAAATGGCCGACGAAGTGGGCGTCATGTATGCCGGGCGCATCGTGGAGCGCGCGCCCGTGCGGGCTCTGTTCGCCGAACCGCGCCATCCCTATACTTGGGGCCTTATCCGCTCCGCGCCCACGCTTGACACGCCCCCTTCGGCGAAGCTGGACGCCATCCCCGGCACAGTCCCCTCGCCCGGCGATCTCCCGCAGGGGTGCCCCTTCCGGCCGCGCTGCCCGGAAGCGCATGAACGCTGTTTCGAGACTCCGCCCGTCATCGAATCCGCCGGGGCCGACGGCGCCCGGGAGGTCTGCTGCTGGCTTGCCGAAGCAAGGTAAGTGTTGCCGAATACGGGTTCAGTCCTATATAGAGTGTTGGCAGATGCGTCACGGAGACGGCGCGTCGCCGAATATGATCATTAAGGAGCTAGCATGACCGATACACGTGATCCCCAGACCGAAAAGGGACAGAACGGCGCCACCGAAGAGAACCTCGCGGAAACCGCGCAGGCCCCTGAAAAAACGCTTGAGGAGCAGTTCCGCGAAGAGATTTGCCCCACTTGCACGGTCAAGGCCGAAGCGGACGAGACCCGGCTGCGCGCCCTCGCGGAGATGGAAAATTTCAAGAAACGCATCCAGCGTGACCATGACGAATACATGCGCTACGCCAGCGAGCCGGTGCTCAAGGATCTCCTGCCCGCGCTGGACAGCCTTGATCTCGCCATTCAATACGGCGGCAGCGACGAAACCTGTAAAAGCCTGCTCACCGGCGTGATCATGACCCGGAAGCTGCTCCTCGACGCGCTCAAGAACCACGGCTTCGACGTTGCCGGGGAAGTGGGCGAGCCCTTCAACCCCGATGTCCATGATGCCGTTTCCTATGAAGAGCGGGATGACATGGAACCCGGCCTGGTCAGCACCCTGCACCAGCGCGGCTACCGCCTGAAAGACCGCCTGTTGCGCCCCGCCAAAGTATCCGTCAGCCGCAAGCCCGCCTGACGATGGCAGCCGAACCGATGACAAAAAGCAGGGCGTCCGCCTCGCTCGGAGGCGCGTTACGCGCCGAGAGCTCGGAGGGCGTCCTGCGCGTCATTTTCAGCGGCGAGTGGAAACGGGACCTGCTTGGGCCGAACTTTTTTACGGAACGTGACGAAGCGCTGCGTGAAACGGAGAGGCTCCTCAAAGAGGCCCGCAGCGTCGAACTCCTCGGCGAGGCTCTCGGCGAATGGGACAGCGGCGTGCTCGTCGTCACCACCCGGCTCGTCACCCTCGCCAAAGAACACAACATCCCGCTCGATGACGCCCGCCTCCCCGAGGGCATCCGCAACCTGACCAAGCTGGCCCTTGCGGTCCCCCCGAACACCGCCGCGCAGCGTAAGGCCCAAAAGACGACCTTCCTCGAACGGGTCGGCGGCTTTACATTGGCGGTGCCCCGCATGGCACGCGACATTTTCGATTTTATCGGCGAACTTGTCCTCAGCGCCGGCAGGCTGTTCAGGGGCCGCTCTTCCTGCACGCCGGGAAACGCCTGGCTCGCCGTTCAGGAAAGCGGCGTGGACGCCCTGCCCATCGTCTCTTTGATCAGCCTGCTCGTGGGCCTGATCCTCGCCTTCGTCGGCGTGATCCAGCTCAAGATGTTCGGCGCGGAAATCTACGTTTCCAGCCTCGTGGCCGTGAGCATGACCCGCATCATGGGCGCGATCATGACCGGCATCATCCTCGCGGGCCGCACCGGCGCCTCCTATGCCGCCGTCATCGGGACCATGCAGGTCAATGAGGAAATCGACGCTCTCACCACGCTCGGCGTGGCCCCTTCCGACTACCTCATCATGCCCCGCGTCCTCGCCCTTACCGCCATGACCCCGCTGCTCGTGCTCTATTCCGACTTCATGGGCATCATGGGCGGCTTCATCGTCGGCGTCGGGATACTCGGCCTTGATCCCATGGAATACTATACATTTACCCAGAAAGGGTTCAACATCAACAACCTCTGGGTGGGCATGGTGCACGGCGCGGTCTACGGTATGCTCATTGCCATAACCGGCTGTTACCAGGGCCTGCGCTGCGGCCGCAATGCCGAAGCAGTCGGCAAGGCGACCACCTCGGCCGTGGTCTATTCCATCGTGGGCATCGTGCTGTCCACGGCTGTCCTCACCATCCTCTGCAATATTTTGAATATATGAATACCTCCACACCCATCATCGAAGCGCGGGACCTTACGGTCGGCTACGGCAGCTACGTCGTGCAGAAGGATCTCAACTTCACGATAAACCGTCAGGACGTATTCATCATCATGGGGCCGAGCGGATGCGGCAAAAGCACGCTCCTGCGCGTCCTCGTGGGCCTGCTCCAGCCTACAAAGGGGCAAGTGCTCTACAGGGGACAGGACTTTTGGGCCGGGACCGAAAGCGAGCGCCAAAAACTTCTCAGCGGCGTGGGCCTGCTCTTCCAGAGCGGCGCTCTGTGGAGCTCCATGACCCTCGCCGAGAATGTGGCCCTGCCCTTGCAGCGCTATACGAAGCTTTCCTCCGCCGAGATCAGGGAACAGACCTCCCTCAAACTCGCGCTCGTCGGCCTTGCCGGATTCGAGGATTATTACCCGTCCGAAATCAGCGGCGGTATGCGCAAACGCGCCGGGCTCGCCCGCGCGCTGGCGATGGACCCCGAAATCGTTTTCTTTGACGAGCCTTCGGCCGGGCTCGACCCGGTCAGCGCCGCCCTGCTGGACGAGCTCATCCTCGAACTCAAGGAGAACATGGGCATGACCGTCGTGGTCGTCACACACGATCTCGACAGCATCTTTACCATCGGCAACAACAGCGTATTCCTTGATGCGGCGACCCACACCATGATCACGGGCGGCGATCCCCATGTCCTTCGCTGCGATCAGGCGCACCCCGACATCGTCCGTTTCCTGAACCGCGGCAAAACCGACTCCTGCCCCACCTCCTCCAAAGGATACCGCTCATGAGCAAGCCAGCCAACAAAACCCTCATCGGAGCCTTCGTCGTCGGGGCCACAGCCCTCCTGCTGCTCGCTATCGCCGTTTTCGGCTCAGGCAAGCTGTTCCAGACGACAAGCCGTTACGTGCTCTTTTTCGACGGTTCCATCAGCGGGCTTTCCGTAGGCTCTCCGGTCCTGTTCCGCGGCGTCCCGGTGGGGCGCGTCGTCGAAATCCGGCTCACGGGCGACCTTGATAATTTAGTGTTCCAGACGCCGGTGTTCATCGAACTGAACAAAAAGGACGAAGGGCGGTTTTCCGTCTCCGACGGCGACATCTCCAAAAAAGAATATCTCGATCGCCTGGTCAGCCACGGCCTGCGGGCAACGCTGGCGACCCAGAGCCTGCTCACCGGCCAGCTCATGATCGAGATGGATTTCTACCCCAGAAGCCAGATCCCTTATCCTATCAAGGAAGTCAAAGAATACGACGACGTGCCCGAGATTCCCACCATCCCGTCGCAATTCGACAACATCCTGCAAACGCTCACGACGCTGCCGTATGACGACATCGCCTCGAATGTCCTCGACATTACGGAAGGCGTCAAAAAAATCCTGAGCAATTCTGGGACGGAACAGCTGATCGGCCACATCGACAAGCTGGTGGTCCAGCTTCAGGATATCGGGACCAACCTCGACAAGACGCTGACGAGCATCCGCGGGCTTGCAGAACCGTATACAAAGCTGGCGCAGGATACGGACAAGCGGCTGTCCGCGGCGCTGGAACAGGCGTCGCATGTCCTGAGCCGCATCGACAACGTAGCCAAAGAGACGGAGATGACTGTCGTTTCCGCCCGTGGCGTGGTCAGCAAAAACAGTACGACCGTCATCGAACTGAATCAGGCCATCCGCGAAATCACCGAAGCGGCCCGGGCCGTTCGCGTGTTCGCCAACACGCTTGAACGCAATCCCGAAGCCGTGCTGCGCGGGAAGGTACGGTAAAGGAACGTATTGGGGCTCCTCACCTCCTCTACCAAAGACTTTCGGCTGGTAGGGTGTCGGGAAGTTCAAATCGTAGCGGGACCGGGTTGAAAGCAAAGTCCTGTGCGCTTGATTGGGCACAGGACTGTATCCTTAAAAATGACGCGATGGGCCCAAGGACGCGGAAGCGGATTACATCCGTGTGAGATAATTAGGTATATAGGGATGCGGCACACCACACCAGCAGGAGCGCCATGCTCGCGTTGGCGGCGGTATGGTGGTTCTGGAGGAAACGGCGGAATACGGCTCCAAAAAGCGCCCAAAAACATGTCCCGGCATAGGCGACAGCCGAGAGCACGCCGATGGAAACAGCCAAAGCCATAAAGGAATCGTAGTAAGGAAGCACAAAGGACGAGAAGGCGGTTATCCCATAGAGGATGCCTTTGGGGTTGACGAATTGCAGCAGCATCCCTGAAACGACGCCGTTGACCGGTACAAGGCGGGAATCTTCGTTTCCTGATCCCGACCGCCAGACGCCAAAGGCCATCCAGAGGATATACGCCGCGCCGACGGCACGCATTGTGGGTTCCACGTCGGGCAAAAACCGGAACAGCGCCGCGCCAAACAGCGCACATGCCGTCATGAGCCCCAGAACGCCCAGCAGGACGCCGAAGCAGAAACGGAGCCCCTTCCGGAGCCCGTACGCACTCGCGCTGGAAAGCGCCATAATATTGTTGGGGCCTGGCGTAAAGGACATGATGCACGCGAAGGACAGGAAAGCGGCAATCGACGGCATGGCGGAAGCTCCTTTGAGTTTGTGCGATAGAGCATACGATCTGTGCACTATAATGTCAAACATGGACAGGATAACGCCCTTGGAAAATATCGGCCACATCGTAGCGGAGAACCTCAAACGCCTGCGGGAAGAAAGGAAGCTCAGCCTTGACGCCGTAGCGAAATGTTCCGGAGTGAGCAAAAGCATGCTCGGCCAGATCGAACGCGGCGTGACCAACCCGACCATCTCGACGCTCTGGAAGATCGCGAACGGGCTCAAGATTTCATTTACTTCGCTCATGATGCGCCCGGAAACGGACGTCGAAGTCGTCCCGCGTTCCGCCATAACGCCTTTTGTTGAAACAGACGGAAAATACAGGAATTATCCCGTCTTTCCGTTCGACAGTTCCCGGGGGTTCGAGATGTATGCCATTGAGCTGGACCCCGGCGTCCGGCTTGACGCCGAACCGCACCCCGAAGGGACGCAGGAGTTCATCACTGTTTTTTCCGGCGCGCTGACCGTACTGCTCGACGGCGAACGCTGGGGGATCGCCGATGGCGACTCCATCCGTTTCAAGGCGGATCGGAAACACGCCTATGCCAATGAAGGAAACACGCTGTGCCGCTTGAGCATGGTCATTTGCTACCCATCTTAAAGGAAAAAGGAAGCCATATGAAAAAGCGCGCCCCTTCCCTGCTGCTGGCCCTGCTGGCGCTGGCCGGACTGCTCACCGCTGGCGGCTGTTCCCTCGGCCGCAGCCCACGCCCCGATTTCTACATGCTGTCCTCCCCCGTGGAAAATGTGGTCCAGTCCGGCAAAGAAAAAATCTCCGGGCCACGCGTCGCCATCGGACCCGTGTCCATTCCGGGCTATCTGGACAGGCCCCAGCTCTTCCTGCGCGACGGCAATGACGTCAAAGTCGAGTTGGCCGAGTTCAACCATTGGAGCGAGCCGTTCGGCGAGGGCGTGACCCGGGTGCTCTGCGACGCCGTGTCCGCATCCCTGACCCCCCGCAAAGGGCTGGCCTCTCCCATGCGTTCGCAGCAGCCCTTCCAGTGGCGCATTGCCGTGGATATCGCCCGTTTTGACGGTGCGCCCAACGGCAGCGTCATCCTCGACGCAGGCTGGAGCCTCGTGAACGAGAGCGGCGAAGAGCTCAAGTCGGGACGTTTTGTGCAGCACGCCCCCGCCGGTCCCGACATCCCCTCGATGGTACAGGCCCAGAGCGCCCTTCTCGCCCAGTTCGGCGCGGTTCTTGGGCAGATGATCCCGTAGGGAAAAT
>OIWU01004171.1_pt1 | contig 10512 bp, 9 predicted proteins | sample 1587711 | NCBI WGS metagenome assembly OIWU01 (sample SAMEA3888909, study PRJEB22519) | human gut metagenome | biome: human gut; feature: human-associated habitat; material: faeces | place: Denmark | collected 2010 | reverse complement strand
CATCGCCAATTCTGATGATCCTGTTTTCAGCAGGCCTCGGAATCTTGTTTTGGTGCATATTCTAGCATGGCGATTGATTTTATTTCCAACTTCAATAGCAATTCCTGCTGAACCGCGCTTATTTCATTGCGTATAATTTCGAGCGACATCACCCTTCATTCATGATGCCGCTCCGCGCTTCGGCCATACCATTCTGCCACAAATGAGCTGACCATCGTTGTAATAGCGAGGACTTAAAAGTCCTCGCTATTAGCATAGTCATCGACGAAGCATCGATGCTGTCGCTGGAGCTTTTTGCTGGCCTGCTCAGCAAGCTTCCTGCAAATTGCAGCCTCGTGTTGGTGGGTGACCCGAACCAGCTCAGTTCAGTTGGTACGGGAAACCTGATTCCGGAGCTGCTGGAGCTCGGATGCCCTGTCACGCGTTTGGAACGGCAGTACCGTCAGTCGGACAATGAATCCGCGTTGTTTTACAATGTCGTGAACTATCCAAAGCTCAGTGATTCCGAGGAGTTGAAATTCGATGACTCCTTCCAGCTGATTCCTGCCAGCGAAGGGGACATTTTTAAGGTGATTCAAGAGGAAGCGGTAAAGCGGTATCTCGCTGGCGAGAATGTCCAGGTCATCGCCACGACAAGAGCCGATGTCAAAAAACTGAATGAAGCGCTTCAGCAGGTGGTCAATCCGCCTGCTGAAGGAAAAGCGGAAGTGACGCACAACGGTATCACCGTCCGGGAGAATGACCGAACCATGATTCTCAAGAACAATCGTGAAGAACGCGCTGCTTCAACGGCGACATTGGCACGGCGCATGTTGAGCCGATGGAGGGCGGCAGCGCGTTTATTCACATTCCGCTCTCCGCGAACCGCCAGCCTAAGTTCTTCAGTGCCAAAATTGGGAGCACACTCGCGCTGGCTTATGCGTTGACCGTGCACAAAAGTCAGGGCAGCCAGTATGATACGGTCATTATGCCTGCCAGCACAGACTGTAAAAAAATGCTTCGGCGCAATCTTTTCTACACAGCAATCTCTCGTGCAAAAAAGCAGGTCATCCTTGTTGGAAGTAAGGAGGCGCTCCACATTGCAATGGTCACGCCACCGGAGCCGCGCAAGAGTATGCTGGTCATCAAGACGCACCAGAAGATGCACTTTGCCGCATGAGCTTCAAATATCCTGTTATTGATATGCGCGCCACAGGCGCGCATATCAAAGAGCTGATGACCGCACGGGAACTCTCAGTTCAAGACGTGCAGGATGCAATGGGGCTTGCGTCGCCGCAAGCGGTCTACCGTTGGTTATGTGGAAGCAATTTGCCTTCGGTTGACAATCTTTACGCATTGAGTCGCTTTTTAGATGTTCCTATGAACAATGTAATTGTTGAGAAAGCAGCATAAAGTAAACGACGAGCCGGAAGCAGAGAAAACTGCTTCCGGCTCGTCCTACGTCATATAGGTTTGGGCATTGAGGAACCAGGCAGTCATTTTATGTGATGACGTAAAACGTGTGAAACCTCTGTATTTTCTGTAGCCGCAATTCGGTTTCAAATACTGAAGTGGGTACAAAAGTGGGTACGATAGGCAAAGAAAAAACCTTGAAACCGTAATGGTTTCAAGGTTTTTTATGGCAAGCTGCACCAATTAAGATATCGTTGATTTTCTCAGTGCTTTCGGACGGTTGCATTGTATTTGGGAAAAAACGTCTGCTCCTCAATTTAATGCTTCTCTACATATTTTATATTCGATCGGTCTTAGTGAGAAATGACCGTCCAGATATGCAGGGATCATTTTATAGCACGGAATGTTCTTTTCACAACAGACTTCATAGAGCGCCTCGGCATCTTCTTTGGATGTTCTTGCTCCTATGTAAACTGCAGTTGATCGCAAGCGATAGATCGAATGAAATGGTGCATTGTCAGAAAAAGCAGAAAACATCCTCCACTCCTTTTCATAACTCCAATCCATTGATTTTGTCAGCAGGCTCTTTACAATCGCCATAAGATCCTCATAAATTGGCTTGATCTCGATATGTGCGATATCCGCTAAGCGTGAAAGCAGCAATGGTAAAACAATATAAGTAGCATCATACCGAACATCGGCGTAGACTACGGGTGCAATCGCCGGAACCATCATCAGATTTGTGCAGGATTGAATATCAGCACAATTTTCTGAGCAGCTCGCGATACAACTCCGAAAGTCATACTCCAGGCAGAATCCTCTATGGCTGTCAGCATAGTGTCCCCACATTGCTGAGTAATCGTTTGATTCAGTAAAACAGGCAATACTTCTGCGTATTTGCTCGTCAATGATTGCCGAATAAAATATCCGCTCAAACTCATTCTGACAAGATTCAAATAAGCGCAATACGCTTTCGCAAAATAGAGAAAATGGCTTTTTTATTGTATTCGGATGAATGTTTGGTGGGAGATTTGCAAAAATTTGTTGAAGCTGTTCGCCTGAAAAAACAGCTTGCAGCGTTTGGTCATCGCCTCTTTGATAGGCACGAAATTTTTCTGCAATCTGTTCGATATTCAGTTCCATTTTCAGAATATCTTTTGCCCGATTTGGGTCACAATGCGGCATACATTCAAACGGATCATTGAATGTATAAACAGCGCTGCCCCATATTTCATCTTTTTTGAATGCATCCAGGGTGTGGGCATTCACATTTCTATAACGGTACAGTTTGGAAGGTATATTCGCTTGAATCCACATGCGGATTTTTTCGTGCTGCTTGTGTATGATTGCAGGGTCTGAAACCGACTCGTAAAATATACTGTAAAGTAAGTCTCGGAATTCTTCGCGATCGATCATTTCTATCCCCCAATGCCGCTTGATACAAAAATTATAACATATTTTCCGCCTCCGGCTGATGGATTCTGTGAAGAAAACGTTCAGAATCTGGCTTCCTCCCGCTATACTATTTTCCGAAAGGAGCTGATTGTATGAACAGAAAATACACATTACATAATTAATACAGTGTGCATATCTAGATTGGACTGTGCGGTTTAAACTGCATATGTTTCTCATTTTGCTGTCCGCTTTTAGCGTTTTTTACTTCCGTGCCCGGAAAAGCTTTCTCTTGGGCAAAACGCAAAAGCAATGAAAGTACACAGAAAATAAGAAAAACACCACTGCGTCCAACCCAACAGGGTTCGAATTACAGTGGTGTTTTCAGTTAGCAAAAGACGCCTTGAATGATCAAGACGTCTTCGAAGACTCCTTCTACACATGGCAGATGAGATATTTATATTATATCCATTTCCTTTGACTGGTCAATAGGATTTGAAAAAAAATATTGGCCAGAAGAGGATGGTTGTATGGAGCGATACTGTTTATAGTGCTTTAACTGCTTTTGAAGTGCATGATCGTAATCAAGATAGAATGCAGTAATCAGCAAAAAATATCCTTTTCTTTCTTCAAGCACAACCATATACCGTTCTTCTTCAAGAAGTAAATGTACGCGGGTTTTACTTTTGTATGGTTCATTCCAGACCTTAACGCCATCGCAGTCTTCACATTTTGATAGATCACAGTCATAATTTTCAATAAAAGCACGAATCCAGCGAATCCGCTCACATCTTCTAAAATCAGGGACACGTGCGCCATTCCCAGTATAGTCTTTACAGGTTGTATGAAAGAACGCTTCTTCTTTACCATATTCTATGGGGTAGTGCTTCACGTTGACCCTAGTATTCTTATATAGCGGATAACTGTCAATAAAATCCGATTTAAAAATGCTATACAATGCAGATTCATATATCGACCAGATATTCTCGTATTGTGCAAGGTATTCTAACTCCGGAAGCCAGCAAATTTCATTCATAGTGTGTTCCTCGCGTCCCATACAAATAGATTGCACTTGCTCTCACGCAAGAGGGTTGTTCGCGTCAGCAAATAATTTGAACGCTTTTTAATCAATTCTATGATATCAATCTTTGCTTGACTCCGTGTGGTTCCATTCGGAAATACACGGTTCTGGTATCCGACAGCTCCAATCAGTAAATCTACCAACTGCATAATTTGTATCTCATCAGAACGAACCGGTTGCAGCCGTTGTATAACAGACTGAGAGAAATCGTACATTGAATTGCTACATACCTCTTTCAACTTCTGTGCTTTTCGATATGAATTTGTATCTTTAATATCGATATATATTTCATAGCGATCTTTTGGCGAAAGAATTACTTTCAGCATATCGAAATACATTTTATAATACCATTCGTCATGCGTCTGATGAAACGCTGCGTGATTTAGCTTCGATTTGTCGGGAATAATTATTGCCCGAAAATGTAGATCATCGTCATCAAAAAAGTAGTCAATAACATCTTTATAGGCTTGCACCTTTGCGGGACTGACTTTTGTCCATTTTAGTTCCGTGGACGGTGAAATGCCATTTCTGGCTTTGATCTCCTTAATACGCTGATTGATCTCTCTTAATTTGTTCTGAGGGCACCATACTGCCCCAATTACCATATCATTGATTCCGTCATGTTCCAGATGGCAGGTTTCGTCGCAGTAAACATTATACAACATAAATATAATTAACCCTCCACTGAGAAAATCTCTCAATTAAATTATAAGTACTTCTAGTCAATACGCATGCTTTTTGCGCCGGTTGAATGATACGCATCTTCCTTTTCCAGTATAACAGCTATATATGCTTTCGTCGAGATTTTTTGGCATACAATGATCATTTTCTCAGACATTAAGATATAATAGTCGCACGATGTTTAAGGAGATACGATCATGCCAAAAGAATATGAACCTTCTTTCAAAAAGGAAGTCATCCGCCGATACGAACAAGGTGTCAGCTTGAACGCACTCAGTCAGGAGTTCCACGTTGCGCTCAGTACGCTTTATCACTGGCGCAAAGAATACTGCTCCATACAGACAGTCAGCCACACCTACACACCGAAGGAATTTGACATGCTTATCCGCCGCTTACAAAAAGCCGAGCATGAGCTTGCAATCATCCGGCAGACCGGCTATCTGTCAAGGATGCCACTGCAGGAAAAGCTTGCAGCGTTGGAACGGCTCTACAATCAACCGGAAAACTCATTCAGTGTGCATGAGCTTTGTGAAGCGCTGGATGTTGCCCGCGGAACATTTTACAATCACATTTTCCGCCGCGCAGATCGAACGAAGTATGAACGTGAGCAGGAAGATCTGATGCAAAAGGTACAGCAGATCTTTGATGACAGCGGCCAGCGTTTTGGCGCGGAGAAGATTCGTGTGACTCTTGCAGTCGGCGGGATTCGCGTCAGCACAAGGCGTATTACGGCGATCATGCAGGAGCTTGATCTGCACAGCGTCCGCCCGGAGGCTAAGAAAGACTTCAAAAAGAGGCAGCAGGTTCGAAAGCAAAATCTCCTGAAGCGTGACTTCTTTGCCGCGCATCCAAACCAGGTTTGGGTCAGCGATATTACATATTTCAGAGTCAATGGTTATTGGCTCTATTTTTGTGCAATTTTAGACCTGTGCTCCCGTAGAGTGGTTAGTTTCCGCATATCCCGCAATGCCAGCACAAACCTTGTCACCAGCACGTTTCGAAAAGCCTATCAGGATCGCGGACAGCCCAAAAACCTGACCTTTCACAGCGACCGGGGTGCGCAGTACACTTCCGGTGCGTTCACAGCCCTGCTGCAAAAATGCGGTGTAAGGCAGTCCTTTTCAGCATCCGGCCGCCCACATGACAACGCGGTTGCCGAGTCTTTCTTTGCCTCCTTCAAAAAAGAAGAGGCGTACCGCAGAGAGTACACCTCAGAGCAGAGCTTTCGAAAAAGCGTCGAACGGTATGTTGCGTTTTATAATACCAGCAGGCCGCATCAAACGCTGAATTATCAGACCCCGCAGGCATTCGAAGCTGCCTGCACAGGATCTTTATAAAAAAGCAGTGTTCAAGTCACGCAGAGTCATAAAAATATTCGTTTTGCAATTTGAGACTTTTAAGGCCGATGCACAAAAGCGTCCGAGATAAAAAGTCTTGATTTCTCAAGGCTTTCAAAAACGAAGAACTCCGCTTTTCGACAAAATTGTTCGAAAAGCGGAGTTCATTCAATTATGTACATGCCCGTACAGCATTGTCGCTCCGTGGTGCTGGTTTTTATAAAATAGCATCGGGTAATGACTCAGAATGACCAAGCGGTTTTCGTCATTGACTTCTGCGTACTGCGTAATGCTTTCCCAATAAAAGCGGAGCTTTCCTTTCACGCGGTCATGGTTGCCCTGAATCAGGTGCTTATGTCCCCGCAACCGCTCCATAATCTGAATACTGTTTTCTTCGTTTTTCCAGAACGCATCGCCCAGAATATAGATGGTATCGTCATCTGCAACTCGTTCATTCCAGTTTTGAATCAGCGTGTCATCCATCTGCGCGGTATCTGAAAACGGGCGATTATCAAAACGAAGTACATTTGTATGTCCAAAGTGCATATCTGCAATGTAATAAATCATATTTTCTATTTCCTTTGTCAGTTTCCTTTTTATTATACAGGGTAATCCGTCAAAATTTCACCTTGCGGAAAAATATTTATCTGTTTTCTTTGAGCGGTTGGTGGTATCAAAATGTGATACCAACCTCTCAGGGAAAACGCTCGCAAAGGTGTGCGCGCACCTCGTACTTTTCTGTATCTTGCAGACTGATTCTTTATAACGTTTCCTCGATCTCATATCCGCCGCCGAAGATGATCGTCAAGCGGCCGTCGCCATACACCTTGATGCACTCGATCATCTGGCGCACGATGCTGTCGTCGTATTGTGTTTCATTCGCATTGCGCTTGGCGATGATGCTCTGAATTTCCTCCAGCCGCGCCTGCCGCGTGGCATCGCCGCGCACACTCTCCTGAATTGCGGCAATGCGGCGGTTAAGCTGCTCGATTTGATCGGAGATACTTTTGAATTCATCCTCGCTGCTTTCTACGTCTTTCCCAGCCGCAACGGTTTCGTTGACCAGTTCCAGCATCCGTTTGTTCAGCGCATCGATGCGGCGCGTGAGTAGGTCAATTTCCTCCGAACCGCCATTTATGCCGATGGCTTCTCCGATGGTGGCTTTCATAAGCGTGAGGTAGGTGGACTCGTCCTCCGCGTGAAAGCGGTTCAGCGCCCGGACAACGGCCCCATGCAGGGCGGCTTCCTCCACTGTGACGGAATCCTTGCAGTATTTCTTTCCGTAATCCAATCGGCTGACGCAGCGCCAGACGATTTTCTTCTTTCCGCGGATATTCCATGTCACACGCTTGTAGCGGCTGCCACATTCGGCGCAGTGCAGCACCTCGCTCAGCGCGTATTTGGAGTATTTCCCGCTTTGGGTAATAGACGTCTTATCCGATTTTGGTCGGAGGGCCTTTCGCCGCGCCAGTTCTTCCTGTGTGCGGTGGAAAATGTCGCGGCTGATGATCGCCGGGTGGCTGTTCTCGACAAGGTACATCGGCGCTTCTCCGTGATTCGCTTTGCGTGTTTTGGAAATGCAGTCTACGGTCACGGTTTTCTGAAGAATGCTGTCACCGCAGTATTTTTCATTCCGCAGGATGTTCATAATCATGTTCTTGCTGAAGCTGAGGTCCTTTCCGGGAATCTCAATGTTCTCGGATTGGAGTGTCTGCGCGATAAGTCCCACTGGCTGTCCAGCGAGAAGCATTTCAAAAATCCGTTCTACGATGGCCGCTTCCTCCGGCACGATCTCCGGTTTGCCATCCTCGCCTTTCCGGTAGCCCAGCAGCCGCTTGTACTGAAAGCTCACTTTCCCATCCTCGAAGTTTTTGCGGTAGGTCCATGTGATGTGCTTGCTGATGCTCTCGGATTCGGACTGCGCAAAGCCTGCGTAAATGACAAGATACAATTCACTGTCGCTTTTCAGCGTGTCAATGTTCTGTTCCTCAAAGAAAATCCCAATGCCTTGCGCTTTCAGCGAGCGTATATATTCCAGACACTCTACCGTGTTTCTGGCGAAGCGGGAGACGGATTTTGTGATGATATAGTCGATCTTTCCGTTCTGGCAGTCGCGGATCATGCGCTGAAATTCCGGGCGTTTGTCCGCCCTTGTGCCGGAGATGCCCTCATCGGCATAAAGGCCGGCAAACTCCCACTCTTTCCTGGCGGCGATCATTTCTGTATAAACGCGCATCTGGTTCTGATAGGATGTAAGCTGTTCTTCGGAGTCTGTAGAGACGCGGCAGTAGGCCGCCACTCGCTTTTGGTGATATTTCTCCTTGTCTACAAGGATGGACTTCTTCGGTTCAATCAGGGTGACTGTCCGCTTTGGGATTTTCTGTACTTCCATTCGGTTTATCCTCGCTTTCATAAATCTCGGTCTGTGTCTTTGTATGCAGAATGACGCTGCCTCCCGCGGAAAGGGAGACGGCGTCAATCAGGCTGGAAAAGCAGGCGCTGTTGAACGCATCCTGTGGGTGCATCAAAGCGGCGCGTTTTCTGGCAATCTGCGCGGCGATCTGTGTTTTTGCATTGGTTTGCCGATAAAGCTGGCCTGCAATCTCGCGCAGCAGGTCTACGATCCGCTGCTCATCCGGCTGCTCCCGCAACATCTCATTTGCGATCTGCTGCTGCAGCTCCTGCACCGCAGGAGAATCTGTGCGCCGCACTATTTCATGTGGCAGCAGGAGATCGGCATTTTCAATGATACGGTTCATAAGCAGCGTGACCTTTTGGAGCAGTTCACCATCGCTGATTCGCACCCGCAGACCGCAGGCAGTGTTGCTGCACGTCCAGCTTTCCCGGACGGCCCGCTTGGAGTTGATGTGCCGGAGCATGGGCGCGCCGCAATTTCCGCAGCGGATATGGTCGCGGAGCTGCCGGATTCCTTCACATTCTGTAACGGCCCGATTCCAGCGCCGTGCGCTTTTGGCTGCGACCGCTTCCTCGTAGACAGCGTCTTCGATGATCGCGTCAAATTCAGCATCGCCGGTGTATTTGGCGTTTTCTAGTATCCGAGAGATTCTCGCCTTGTCCCAAACGCAGCTTCGCTCTGTGTATGGGATGTTTTTCGCTGTGAGATCTTCCGCAATCTCCTTGAGCGATGCCCCGTGAATATATGCCGTAAAAATGCCGCGCACAGTTTCGGCCTCCTGCTGGTCGATCACGGTTTGACCGTTGCGGATGGTGTAGCCAAACGGTAAATATCGAATCTTTTTCATACCCGTCCCTCTTAAATCTGTTCTGTAAATCTGAGTCCGCCAAGCAGCGTTACCGTCATTTCGTCATGGTGATTGATGCAAATGTCGGTAACAATCTCATGGAACAGCTTCTCGTCGAACACTTCCAGCGGCTGTTCCAGCTCGTCAATCAGGGATTTCAGCTTTCGGACATCTTCCAGCATGGTGAGAATCTTGGACTCAAAGCTGCTGTATCGCTCGGTTTTCAGTTTATCGAGCTGCTGGCGGATCTCCCGCGCCTGCGTATGGTAAATATCTGCGGCGAGGTATCCCTTTGTGCGAAGCCGCTCCAGTGCAAGCAGCTTTGCGTTCAGTTCGGCAATGCTCTGACTGAGCTGGCTGGCCGCTCTGTTGTTCCGCTTATAGGCTGCGGCGGCAAATTCCAGCTTCTGAATCGTCTGACCAAGGATATCTTCTTCGCAAAAGCGCAGCTTGTTGATCATGGTGATGATGCCGTCGTAAATACGTTCCTCACTGTAATAGCCGGAATTGCAGGCGGTTGTGTCTGCTGCGTGTCTGGAGCAGACCCATTTGACCGTTCCGTTCCGCACCTTCCGATGATAGAAAGCGCCGCACTCGGAACACCGAATGCGGCTTGTAAGAGGGTATTCTGATTGAGACATTTTCCTTCCAAACTTCCTGCCTCTGCTCTGAAGTAGTGTTTGTGCAGCCTGAAACATTCCCTGTGGTAAAATTGCATCGTGGGTATTGTACGCAAAAAACTGATCCATCTCTCCATAATTGCGATGTTTTTTGAATGGCACGGTTTCCTCGCCATAGTATTTCTGGAATAGTGTATCCCCATCGTATTTTTCATTGGACAAGATATACGCGATTCTGTTCGCTTTCCACTGTTCTTTCTTCCCCTTTGTCAGAACGCTTTTTGCGCTTAATTCGTGTGCAATTTCAACCGTCGACATTCCATTTAAGTACGCTGCAAATATCCAACGAACGACCTCGGCTTCCGGTTCATAGATAACAAGTTTTTTATCAATTAGCCGATATCCATACGGTGCATTGCTTGCGATGTATTCCCCCGACTCCATCCGTTTGACAATGGACAGCCGCTGGTTCTGCGAGATGGACTTGGATTCCTCCTGCGCAATGGCTGCAAACGTATTGAGCAACATCTCGTCGGCCATCGCCAGTGTGTTGACGCCATCTTCTTCAAATTGCACCCCAACGCCGAGCAGCTTTAATTTTCGCGTGTAGCTCAGCGCCTCTTTGACGTTGCGGGCAAAGCGGGAGACGGATTTCGTGAGGATCAGGTCGATCTGGTGCAGCTCGCACATCCGGATCATCCGCTGAAATTCCGGACGGTTATCCGCTTTCATGCCGCTGAGACCCT
>OIWU01004160.1_pt1 | contig 10528 bp, 8 predicted proteins | sample 1587711 | NCBI WGS metagenome assembly OIWU01 (sample SAMEA3888909, study PRJEB22519) | human gut metagenome | biome: human gut; feature: human-associated habitat; material: faeces | place: Denmark | collected 2010 | reverse complement strand
CCTCGAGCGCACCAAAATCCCACGAAGAATCGTAAGATTCCTCGTGGGATTTTCCTTTTATACGCCATTTGCACGGTCTCTGCACGGTTTTTGCACGGTCCGCATTTTTCGTGTCAGATGGAGTAAGTCTGTGAATTACTCTGCAATTCGTGCTATTTTTTTTGCAATTCAGGTCAGCAAAGCCAAGCGGAGCTGCGCTTTTACAGAGGGGTCTGCGTCCTTCAGAAGTTCCAACAGTGCCGACACGGAGATGGTCGGTTCTGCTTCAACCGGGGTAGCCTGCACAAGTGTTGCTCCCGGCTTGTAGAAGCCTTCCTCGAACTTTTTGCCCAGCTTCTTGCGGGAATCCTGCTGGATGTGTGCATAGGTGTTGACCAGCAGATTGGCGCTGGCGTGGCCCGTTGTGCCTTGTACCGCTTTCACATCGCCGCCGGAGATCATCAGCTGGTAGGTGGCACTGGAATGCCGCAGGCCATGGAACACGATGCGAGTGAACTCCGGGTGCTCGTCCTGCCACTTGATGAACTTCTTGCGGATGAGGATCGGCTCCACCGCTAGACCATTGGGCAAGCGCAGGAGCATCCCGCTGTTGCGATAGCGTTCCGGGTCAACAGCTTCGTCCATTTCCAAACGCTTTAGCCAGTGCTTCAATTCCTCTTTCAGCACGGCTGTCATGAAAATGGTTCGGTTGGAAGATGCTGTTTTGGTCTTTTTGAGCACCAGCGTTGTGGTGCTGCCCTCGCGCTTGTCCTCAAACTCCTGCAAGATGCAGCCCTTGCCCGTTTTCGCCAGCGATGCCTTTTGGACACGCTGCATACACTTGTTGATGCGGAATGTGCCGGTGCCGTCGGCTCCCTCAAAATCAAGGTCTTCCGGGGTCAGACCAGCGACTTCGCCCTCACGCAGTGCACCCACCAGCGTAAGATGGACTGCCAGATGCAGAATCGGGTCCTCCATGCTGGCAAGTGCGGCCCACATCTCGTCCGCGTCCCAGATGGCGCGCTCCTGAATTGATTTTTTAGGGCTGTCCACCGGAACGGGGCTTTTGACGAGGATGCCCCACTCCACCGCATACTGGAACGCTGTCCGCAGCAGGCGGTGTACCTCGTGGATGGTCGTGCCGGAGAGAAACCGCTGCTGTTGTTTTTCCGAGAGCACCTGCTTTTTGCCCTCATAATACTGGCCGCAGGGCGTTTTGCTGAGAGTAGCATACAGGTCCTCCAGATGGTAGGGCTTAAGCTTTTGCATCTGCATATCGCCGATGTACGGAATAATGAGGTTCTGGACCGTTCCCAGATTAGATTGATAGGTCTGCGGTGCCCACTTGTGCTTGTTGCACTGTTTGGGAAGCCACTCCATCAAAAACTCTTTGACGGTGATGGTGGACGGAATCAGAAACGTTCCGTTTGCAAGTTCGTGTTCGATTTGTTTCTTGCGATTTGTTGCCTCCTCTTTTGTAGAAAAACTTTCCCATTTGTTGCAGTTTTTTCCCTGCTCATCTTGGTAAGTATAGCGGACACCATAGGAGCTGCCGCGTTTCGTAATATATGCCATACGTTATCTCCTTTTTCAAGCTGCCCGGAGCCACGCATCGAAGCTGTCTTTCGGGATGCGGATGCTTCCGCCTACCCGCAGGACACGGAATTCGGTGGTGCTGTTGCACAGGTTGTAAGCAGAGCGCAGGCTGATGGACAGCATCTGCGCAATTTCCTCCACCGTGTACACCAGTGTTGTGGCTTTCAGGCTGTCAGTCGGAGACTTGACGGCATTGGTTTGAGTGACCACTTCCATTGTATCGTTATTCGGAATGGTCTGCAAGATATTTTTCGTATAATTCAAAGATTTCACAGTTTCGGTCATTGCTGTCCTCCTTTTGTTAGGTGCATATTCGTTTCGTGAATCAGCCGATCAACGATTTCATGGATTCCAACTTTTTCTGTGTGTTCTCTTTGCGAAGACTTGCCCCGATGCAGGAAATTGGAACGCACATTTCCAGAATGCGGTCATAAATGCGGGCGTGAGCAGTATCCTGTGGATGCCGTATCTCGTTCAGCGGTAGGTTGGTGGTGACGATCAGCGGTTTTTGGCTGCGGTATCTGCTGTCCACGATGTTGTAGACCTGTTCCAGCGCATACTCTGTACCACGTTCCATCCCGAAATCGTCAATGATGAGCAGTGGATAGCGGCAAAGCCTGTCTACAACTGCATTCTGTCCGGAAAAGCCGTTGTTCAGCTCATTCATGATGCGGGCAAAGTTTGTCATACGCACAGGCACTTCCTGTTCCATTAGAGCGTTTGCAATGCACCCGGCAAGGAAACTCTTGCCGGTGCCAACGCCGCCCCAGAGGAGCAGTCCTAGGTTCTCTGCACGCATGGTCTGCCATTGCTCCACATAGCAGTGTGCGTAATGCATTTGAGGGGCACGACCATCGTCGTTTTCAAAGTTCCAGTCGAGCATTGCCGTATCCGATTCTAAAACGGTCTTGCCGTTTGTCATAAGCTTTCTCCTTCCCGAAATTCATACAGTGGAACATTTCTTTGTTCTGTAGGGTGGTTAAAACTCAGTTTGTTCTTATTCAGGTAGTTAGGTGGGCATTTTTGCACAATCATATTGGTCATTTCTGCACAGTCTGATGAGCCAGAAATGCGCAGAGTAGCAGCGCATTTTTGTGCTGTATGCGGAATCTTGAGAAAAATCCGGCTGGGTTTTGAAAAACCGCTGCGGGTTCGCTCAATAAGGCCGGCATTCGTTAGTTCTGTAAGAGAACGCGTTATACTGGAGAAGCTGCACCCAAGGGTTTGTGCCAGCTTTGGAATCGGATAAATCACATAAATCCGGTCCTGTTCATCGGTCCAGTTATTTTGTCGGGAAAGTGTTGCCCGGTCGAGCAAGAGTGCGTACAATAGCTTCGCGGTATGGCTTAATTTGATGTCCAGCAAAAATTTTGAAAATCTGCGGGCATCAATGTGGATGGAGACTCCCCTGTATCCAAAGGAACAGACGGAGGTGGTGCAATCGAGGTATATGGCACACTGGAGGATGCTGAAGCTCGTTGTGAGTACCTGCACGGTTTTGATAATACGATTTTGTATACTGGCTCCTATGCAATTGTTGGCACAATGGTCATTCGAATCTCTTATATTTATACAACTGAAGAACAATATGAAATGACCAACCGAATTACGAAAGAGCTTACAAAGTTGAAAAAAAACTGATGCGGAATAAATAAGTAGTGTCCAAGTTGTTGAAAATTCGATGTTTCGTCCTATTGACGGTTTTGTGCAGGACAGCTATAATATAATCGATATTATCATAATTCAAATTATATTAAGCAAGAGGTGAACGGTATGGACTTCATCGGCAGAACATCCGAACTGGCAACGCTGAATGCAGAATTAGAGCGCGGCAGCGGCTTTGTGGTGATTTACGGCAGGCGGCGTGTTGGAAAAACAACGCTGATTAAAGAGTTTATCAAGGACAAACGCGCATTCTACTTTCTGGCAACCACAGAGAGCGAAGCCCAGAGCATGAAGCGGTTTGCCGGGGTGCTTTCCCGCACTACTAAGAATCCCATGCTCAGCAAGGTCACATTCACCGACTGGCTGGATTTATTCCAAGTGGTGGCAGACGACCACCCGGACGAGAAAAAGGTGCTTGTCATTGATGAATTTCCGTATCTGGTCAAGACGAACCCGGATTTCCCGTCCATCTTGCAAAACGCATGGGATGAAGTGCTGAAAGACCATAACGTGATGCTGGTTCTCTGCGGTTCCCTCATCAGCATGATGAAAAAACACGCACTTGCCTACGACAGTCCGCTCTATGGCCGTAGAACGGCACAGATTCGGCTGATGCCGCTGCAATTTACGGATGTGTATGCGGCGCAGAACCTGTCGTTTGAGCAGGCTGTGGAGCAGTATGCCATCACGGGCGGCGTACCGAAATATATGGAGTTTTTCCAGACGGACGAGCCGCTGGTGGAGCAGATTCGGCGTGTAGTACTGTCGAAAAACGGCTTTTTGTATGAAGAACCGGATTTCCTGCTCAACGAGGAAGTGCAGACGCCCATTAACTATTTCTCCGTGTTGAAAGCAATCTCGGATGGCAACCACAAGCTGAGCAAAATCGGCATGACGATGGCGCAGGACACTTCGGCCATTACGCCGTACCTGAAAACACTGATCGACCTTGGTTTTGTTATCAAGAACGTTCCCATCACCGAAAAGAATCCAGAGCGTTCCCGGAAGAGCCTGTACTATGTTTCGGACAACTTCATCCGCTTCTGGTTCCGCTATGTGTACCCGTTCAAGGGAGAGTTGGAACTGGACAACCAACAGATCGTGCTGGACGAGATGGGCAAAGACTTTAAGCAAAAATTTGTGGCTTTCGCTTATGAGAGCATCTGCCGGAACATCTTTGCGGAGCTGTGCCGAAAGGGGCAGATCGACTTTGCACCCTCACGCATTGGCTCTTACTGGCGAAATGATAATGAGGGCGATACGGAAATTGATGTTGCGGCTGTGGACAACCAGCACAAACGGCTGTTCCTTGGTGAGTGCAAGTACCATGCGAAACCTGTGGATGTGGCGGTCTACTCTGCCTTGCAAGAAAAGGGGCAGTCCAAAGAACTTACAGCGGCCTTTAAGGGCTACGAAATTATGTACGGACTATTCTCTAAGAGCGGCTTTACCGATCGACTGGTGGAGATGGCTGCAGAGAATCCGAACTTGATTTTGATTCAGGAAGACACTGTTTATGAGAACAATATAATTTGAATTATCATAATTAGGATTATATTGTTTGGATATGTCCTGCGTACTATGTTTAGCGAGCAAGCATATCCCGTGGAGTGCGGAAACTCGCTATATTTTTGTAAAAAGTATCGACATTGACGAAGAAAGTATCACTTTCGATATATTGCGTTCCCCAAAAGTATCGACTTTCGCTTGAGCATATTATCGTGTATCGCGTTTTTTCCTTGCAATGCCACATCAACGGTGTATAATACTTTTAGAGGATAGCGGCGTTGACCAGCTATCGGTGGCATTGAAGCAATAGACTGGTTCGGCATCAGCCTGTTGTAGAGCCAAACCGTGGGTTCAGCGATAACCACAAGCCGAATAGATTCACTCGAATCGAACGAAAACGCAAAATGCCCGCTCACCGTGGAGATTTGGACACGGTGGGCGGGCGTTTTATGTTTATTTTCCGAGTACAACGGAGAGCCTGATCTCCTTTTCCGTCTCGCTCAGGTCAAGAGCGCCGCCATCGGCGACGGTCACGCGCAGCTCATAGAGCGTACCGGCGGTAAGTTCCGTTACAGCCTTGCCGTCCTCGTCTGTGATCGACCACAGTGCAGGATCGACCTTTGCTAGCTTGCCGTCCACGCCATAGGCGTAGAGAGTCAGACCGGAGGTGCTGCCGGACAGGTTATTCATACGGAAAGCTACCGTGGTGTTGGGATGTACGTTGCGGACGGTCACAGTGTTGCGCCAGCTTGCAACGGTGCCTTCGCCGCCGTCCTGCGCAAACTGTTCCTGCGAGAGGACGTTTCTTGCTGCCTGATCAAGATCGACCTTGCGGTAGGGCATTTCGGGCAGATAAACGAAACGGTCCTGCAAACGAAGCAGTTCCAGATAGCCTGTCGGGCAGTAGAGCGCGTTGCCGCTGTTGCCGGCATACATTCCAATGGCCATGTTGTTATAGCCGTACTTGTTGGAAACATCCATCGTGAAAACAGTCTCGCCAGTTTCAAAATCCAGAATGATGTACTGCCACATCCCGGTGGTCACATCCTGCACATAGCCGTAGATATAGCCCGTTGCGGTGGAAAGCTTCATGATGGAGGTGTCGCTCAGGTCGTTCCGGCACCAGACGCTCTTCATCTCGTAGCCGTTTGCGGTCTTTACGGTGTCCACGCGCTCGATGCCGGGGGCGATCATGATGTTGCCCTTCATGAGCCAGTTCTGGTCGTAAATATTGGCGTAGCTCTGGATGGAGGAGTCGTTGTTGGGATCAGCCAGACCTGCATTGCCCGCACCGAACCAGTTGCAGACGATGGTGCTGACGGTGCCCTCGCCGTCGTCATAGACGATGGCAGAGTTCTCAACGGCTACCTGATAGCCCTCGGGCAGGTCATCCAGCACCGGGGTGCTTGCCACGACCTCGCCGGTCTTCATATCGAGTGCAAGAAGGTTTACAGTGTCCTGATTATCCGTGAACAGCACAAGGTTCGGTGTCAGCGTGGGCGAGCAACCGCCGCCCCACGCAAGACCGCCGCCGGTGGTCTTATCGCCTTCGCCGCTCACCTTTGCACCCGCGCTCTCATAGGGCGTGCACCATACAACGTCTACGCCTTCTTCTGCGCGCAGAAGATAGCAGTTCTGGTTGGTCAGGACCACCGCACCGTCCTTGGAGGCGGCGATGCCGTTTTCAGCGCCCTCGCCGGGGGTCAGTTCGTGGACAAAAACAGCCTTTGAAAGGTCTGTCTGCTCGCCGTTCAGGATCGCATCAATGGCCGAGCGGGCAATATAGCCGATGACGCCCTGCTGCTGGCGCTGCGGATAAATGCGGAAGCCTCCCGTTGCAAACCAGAGGTTTCCGTCATAGTCAAAGACCACGGACAGAAGATTCTGCGTCAGTTCTTTTCCAAGCGCGGCCTCGGCAGCAGCTTTGATATCAATGTCCAGCACCTTTTCAAATTCCGGCAGCACATTGCCGTTTTCATCCGTTGCGCGGAGCATCAGCACATGGTTGTTGCTCGTGGGGCAGACGATGCGGTTGGATTCGTCAAGGAAGGTATAGGAGCTCTGGATAACGTAACCGCCGCCGTCATGCTGTTTGGGGGAGAAATAGCCGAGCGTCTTTGTCTCTTCGGCGTTCAGGTCTCGGATGGCGATGCCGCCCAGCAGCGGCACAACGGCATGGCCGTAGCTGTCAAAGTAGATGGCGGGAGAAGCGTTTGCGTTCGTTTTCTCGTAGGAAACGTTGATCTCGGGGTAGATGCCCAGCGGCAGGATCTCATCCGTCGAGTCAGTATTGTAGCCATCGTGATGAATGTTTGCATCGCTCTTGGCCATGTAAGGATTTTCCTCTACCTGCTTGGGGTTCAGAGCCTTTACCGGCAGCGCCGCAGAGGCTTGTTCCGCTGAAGAGGGCTGTACCGCAGCGGACGGGGCAGCGGGCTGCGAAGCGGCAGCACTGTCTGCCGGCGTCTGTGTTCCGCCGCAGGCAGCCATGGAAAGGCACAATGCTGCGGTCAGCGACAGGCTTAACGCAGAATGGACGATGTTTCTCTTTTTCATAAACCGTTCTCCTTGTTGTGTTCGTTGCGGTCAGACCAGTGCTGCTCCGCCTGATTTTTTTCCATCCAGCCAGATGCGGAATCCCTGCCGCAAGGCGGCTTCGGTCACCGGCTCCAGCAGAAAATAGTCTGCACGCAACCGGAAGGCATGGAGCGAAAAATCCAGATCGCTGCACCAGATAATGCGTGTCTGTGGACAAAGCGCGCGCAGATGCTCTACTGCATTCAATCCGTCGACCCCCGGCAGGGCAATCACGGCATTTGTCAGCGGCTCGTTGCGTGCAGCCTCAAAAAAGCTTTCCTGATCGTGGTAACAGTCCATTTTCGGGAACAAGCAATGTTCGGCGCAGAACCGCGAGATCTGCTCTGCCAGAAAAGCTTCCTGCGCCCTGCTGCTTGTCAGCACGGCAATTCGGTACACAGCGTGCCTCCTTTCTCTTGCGCCATCGTTGGCGTTCTCTGCTTTCAGTATACGGACAGGCATGGTCTTTTCAAGCCATTTAGCACGAAAGCCCCTTTTCCGTCACGAAATCCCATTTTCGGCTGCGACATAACCGGGCAACTGTGCTATAATCAGGATGAAAGAGTTTATAAAGGAGGTTGGAAGCTGTAAAACGGCTTCCTGATACAGCATGAGGATCGCAATCGTCGATGACCTTGATACCGAGCGCACACTGCTGAAGGAGCGCTTGGAGCGGCAGCTGAGTCAGCGCGGCGCAGATGCAGAAATTTTAGAGTTTGACAGCGGGGAAGCCTTTCTGGCGGCAGAAAAAGAGCAGCGCTTTACCGCCGCATTTCTGGATATTTACATGAATAGTTTAAGCGGCATGGATGCGGCAAGGGAACTTCGGAAAACCGATGCAGACTGCCTTCTGGTTTTTACCACCACCTCGACAGACCACGCACTCGAGGGCTTTCAGGTGCGGGCATTTCATTATCTGGTCAAGCCCTTTTCTGAAGCCGAGCTGTCCGGTCTGCTGGATGAAATGCTCGCAAAGCTTCCGCGCCCGGAGCCGGTTCTGGTGGTAAAAGTCGACGGCAGCGACATCCGTTTGTGCTATCGGGATATTATATCCGCCGAGCACTTCGCCCACATGATCAACATCCGCACCACTGCCGGCAAAACGCTTGCTACGCGCCAGAGCTTCAAAGCGTTCACCGAGCCGCTCAAAAAAGATCCGCGCTTTTTTGTCTGCGGACGTGGCGCGATCATCAATATGGAGAATGCTGCCGATTTTCAGGCTGCCGCCTTCTGTATGACGGACGGCAGCCGCGTCTATGTCAGTCAGGAGCTTTTGAAAGCTGCCCGGCAGGCCTTTATGGAATTTCTGCTGCAAAGGGGGCGTGCGGATTGAAGGACGTTCTGCGCCCGGTTCTGGAACTTACGGTCGTGTTTCCCGGTTTGCTGCTTGCGTATTTTCCGGTAGGTTCCTATCTGAAGCTGCCGCCCGCAAAGCTTGCAGCAGGGGCGGTGCCGCTGCTGCTCGGGCTTTGCCTTGGCGGCGGGCTGCTTTGCTATCATTTTGGCATTTCAACGGCGTTCTCCGTGCTACTTATTACGCTTACAGCAATTTTTTTGTATCGCAGAACGCTGCGGATCTCTCTCTGGAAATCCGGAACCATCGCGCTTGCGGTCTGCGCGGTATTTGCGTGCCTGAACAGCCTGTCCCGGGCCGTCGGCACGGCAATCGTGATCCGGATGCAGCTGCCGCCGGACAAGCCGTGGTTCTGCTTTGGCGCCTGCATCTTTTATAATGCGGTCTGCTGGCTGATCACTGCCGCAGCCTATTATCCCTCCACCCACGCAGTACGCGCGATGGTGGAGGATGACAATTTTGCGCAGACGTGGTATGTGTTCTGGGTACTGCCGCTGGTGTTCATCCTGCTGAACCTTTTTATAACCCCGCGCTACCAGATAACGCTCCGTATAGGGCGGGTCTTGCAGGTCTACATCGTTATGAGCATCGCGCTTTTGTTTCTGATGTTCATGTTCAATGCGATCTTTCTGCTGATGGCAAACAGCCTTAACCGGAATGCGAGATTGCAGCAGGAAAACCAGTTTCTTTCCATGCAGCAGCAGCGCTATGAAAGCCTGAAAACCGCCATTGATGAAGCCCGGCAGGCGCGGCACGATATGCGCCACCAGCTGAATCAGATCTCCGCACTGGCAGAAACAGGAGATCTGGACGGCCTGAAAGCCTACCTTGCAAAAACTGCCGCCCGGATTCCGGATTTGGACATGAATTTCTGCGAAAACCGTGCAGCGGACAGTGTCGCAGGCTATTATTGCGCCCTTGCAAAACGCGAGGGCATTCCCTTTTGTGCCCGGCTCAACTTACCGCAGACGCTCCCTGTGGATGAGATGGATATGTGTCTGGTGCTGTCTAATCTTCTGGAAAATGCATTTGAAGCCAGCCTTCGCACTGCACCCGCCCGGCGGAAGATCGAGATCACCGCGTATGTCCATGCCGAGCGGCTTCTTCTGGTCGAAGTGGAAAACGCATTTGACGGCGCAGTTCACGAAAAAAACGGGGTGTTCCGCTCTTCCAAGCGAAGGGAAAATGGGATCGGCATCCAGTCTGTCCGCCATATTGCAGAAAAGACCGGCGGGGCAAGCACGTTTACCCATCAGAATGGCGTTTTCTCTGCCAAGGTCATGCTTTGTGGAGAAAAGCAGCCGCCAGAGACCGCAGACAGCACCACGGAGTTGTACGGAAAGTGTGGAAAGCAATGCGGAAAGCGCAGAAACTTGCCATATAAAAAGTGGAAACTTCATTCCCCAAATGGCAACCTCCATGCTAAAAGTGGCAAGGGACATATACAAAATGCCATTATACAGAAATGCCCACTCCCCTGAGAACTCCTCAGATGAGTGGGCATTCTTCTTCCTATATATCAAATATACCTTTGTGGTCACTCAAATCGCCACCAAGTCATGGATCAAAAATCATCATTTTTTATTTGTCCCAGAGTAAGTGCACGGTTTCTGCACTGTTTTTGCACGGTTTCAAGGGATACAATGGGCACTCTGACTTGCAAAATACGACAAAGGGTGCAGAAATTGCCAGGCAGAAAATCACGATGCTTTGCGCAAAAATGACGAAAACTCGAAACTTCTAAAATCAGAGTGTTCTGCCCGGTGGGCTCTTTTAATCAGGGTGTCCGGGATTCGAATTCCCGCGGGCGCACCAAAAAGCACCAGACAGTTTTAACGCTGTCTGGTG
>OIWU01004158.1_pt1 | contig 10535 bp, 8 predicted proteins | sample 1587711 | NCBI WGS metagenome assembly OIWU01 (sample SAMEA3888909, study PRJEB22519) | human gut metagenome | biome: human gut; feature: human-associated habitat; material: faeces | place: Denmark | collected 2010 | reverse complement strand
GATCACCCACAACATGAAGGATGCCATCAAGTACGGCAACCGCCTGATCATGATGTATGAGGGACACGTCATCTACGATGTGCGCGGTGAGGAAAAGAAAAATCTGCAGGTCAGCGATCTGCTCAAGCGGTTTGAGCAGGTGAGCGATGGCGAGTTTGCAAACGACCGTATGCTGCTTTCTTAAGGCGGCGCTGTACGGCCCCCCGCCGGGGCGGCGGTTGGAATTGCGCAATAGTGCCCTGCTGTTTTAGCCCGGGATGTATCCCGGGCTTTTTGTGTACAGGCAATGCCGCATAGGTGTGGCTGCTGCGGCAGGAAAAATAGTACGGTAATGGCTGTAATAAAATTGTAATCCGTGACAATTTTTTGAAAAGCATGTTCAAAACGCCGTAAATATGGTATAATCTTTAACATGTATACTAGGTGGGATATGGCCTTTCGGCCTCCCGTTTTCAATAAGGCAGTACCGGATATTCCCTGTGTCGCTGCAGTGGGCGGTGCTGCCATACATAAGGAGGATACCATTTCCTATGAGTCGCGAACCGTATGAAGGAAAGAAGGGCTTCAGCCCTGCACAGCGCAAGGCCTGTGTTGTGCTGGCGTTCTGTGCGCTGGCAATCGTTTTGAGTATTCTGGCAGCGTGGGTGCTGCCTGCCAAGCTGGGGCTGTTCGCCGGCGGTACAGGCGCCTATGATAAGGACGCCTATCCGCTGGACACATCGCTGGAGGCTGTGCTGCCGCAGGCCGCTGCAGACGATGCCTACATCACAGCCAGCGTCTTTGCCGGTGACCAGTACGCCGTCACCCTGCAGAAGGACGGCCGCATCACGCTGAATCAGTTTGTCGGGCAGGAGGGGCTCAAGACCTCCAAGGCACTCTCGACCTCCTGCGTCAACTTTGCATCGGATTCCAGCAATTATACGATCCCGCAGGCGATTCCCAAGATGAAGGCCCGCCGTGTTTTTGTGCAGCTTGGCGCCAACGATGTCGATGGCTCGGTCAGTGTGGATTCCTTTATTGCAGACTACAAACAGTTCCTGCAGAGCATCCGCTCTGCCTATTCCTACTGCGACATCATCGCGGTGGGTATCCCGCCCGTCACGGAGGACAGCACCAACGCTGCCGCGACCCAGACGATCATCGACCAGTTCAATCAGGCTATCGCCGTGGCCTGCAATGATCTGGGCTGCAAGTATCTGAACAGCGCCGAGGTGCTGAAAAACAGCCGCGGCTATGCCGAGAGCAGCTACTTTGAGGCCAACGGCTACAGTGCCTCCGGTGCGCGCGCCCTGCTGGAATACGCGAAGTCCCACGCCTACAATACGATGGACAGCCGGCCGGATACCAGCGACATTCCGCAGCGCGCCTCCCAGTCCAGCGGCTCCGGCAGTACGCCGCTGCCCACCGCAACGCCGACAAAGTTCACCGCCAGCTATGAGGTTGAGGACAGCGGCAAGGGCACCCTGACCGGTAACGGCCAGACCGGTGTATCGAGTGTTGAAATTCAGGCGGAGAGCGGCACCAGCGTCAATGTTACGGCGGTGGCTGCGGACGGCTTCGTCTTTTATAAGTGGAGCGACGGCGTTACGACCGCTACTCGCTACGACAACATCACCAAGGATATCTCCGTCAAGGCTATGTTCAACGATGCCCGCGTGGAGCTGACGCTTGACAAGGGCGATACGGCCATGAAGAAGGGCGAGAGCCTGACCGTGAACGCAACGGTCAAGCTTGGCAGCAAGGCGTATGACGCCACGAATGTGCAGTGGTCCATCAACGATGAGATGGAGAAGAACGGCAGCAGCCTGACCTTTACCCCCGATGCCGCCGGTACCTATGTCATCAAGGCCGGCATCGAGATTAACGGCACCTTCTCGACCGCACAGCTGACGGTCACGGTGGCGCAGGACGATCCCACCACAATTTCCATTGCCTATAATACGAATCAAATCACAACGGGAGCCTCGGTGAATTTGACTGCCAATGTGCAGAATGGCAGCGGTGATACGACCTGGAGCTGTGACGGCACTGGTTGGAGCGCTACAGGCGGCGCGGCAACCTTCACTGCAGCATCGGCCGGGCAATATACGATCCGCGCCAAGAACAATGGCGTTGAGGCCACCGTCACCATCACAGTGAACAATCCTGCGCCCGTAACTACGCCGGAGCCTGCGCCTACCCCGGCTGCACCCCCGCAGTCTGAAACCACTACCGACTAACCCCGACAGAGGTAAGAATATGGCAATTTACACTTGTGTCCTGCTGGACATCGACAATACGCTTCTTGACTTTGATGCTGCAGAGCGTCAGGCTCTGACCGACATGCTGGCAGAGTATGAGCTGCCCCACGATGAGCACGCCTGCGCCGTTTACCATCAGGTAAACCGGGAGCTGTGGGACGCACTGGCCAAGGGGCAGATGAACAAGCAAAAGCTGTTTCAGGTGCGGTTCGGCCGCTTTATGCAGGCTATGCAGCTGCCGGATAACGGCAAGGGCAAGGCCATGAACGACCGCTATGAGGAGCTGCTCTCCACCCACGCCGACCTGCTGCCCGGCGCGCTGACTGCGCTTGAGGAACTGAGCGAGGTGGCAACGCTTGCCATCGTCTCCAACGGTGCTGTTGCTGTGCAGGAGCCCCGCATTGCGGCCTCCGGCATCGACCGCTATATGGACGGCATCTATATCTCTGAAAAAATCGGCGCAGCCAAGCCCAGTGCCAAGCTGTTTGAGCATGCCCTGCGTGATCTGGGCATCACGAACCGCAGCCGCGTGCTGATGGTGGGGGACGACCTGCTTGCCGACATCAAGGGCGGCATCAACGCCGGGGTGGACACCTGCTGGTACAACCCCCAGAATGTCGAGAACAAGACCGACATCGCGCCGAAATTCACAGTTGGTTCCTATGAGGAGCTGTACCGCATTGTGATGGAGCCGGAAGAACTGGAAAATCTGGGCGTGCGCAACCGCCGCCACAGCAACGAAGCCCTGCTGTAAGCAAGCACAGGGCATACTGCCGCTGCCCGTATATAAGGCGGCGGCATCATTTTGGAATTAAGGATGTACCGCTATGTTGTTGGAACTTCAAAATTTAGGCAAGAGCTTCGGCGAACACGAGGTACTGCATGATGTGACAGCCGGGGTGGAGCGCGGCGACCGCATCGGCATTATCGGCGCCAACGGCACCGGCAAGACAACGCTCCTGCGCATACTGTGCGGCGAGAGCTTGCCCGATGCGGGGGACGCGGCGTTCGGCACCGGCGTGACCACCGGCTATCTGGAGCAGAATGCCAGACTGGACCCCGCGCTTGATGTCTATGCCACGATGAAGCTGGTGTTCACCCCGGCGCTGGATGCCATGCAGCAGATGGAAGGTCTGCAGAAGCAGCTGGCTGCCGATCCCCACAATGCAGAGCTGACCGATAAGATCGCGCACTGCACCGCTGTGGTGGATGCGATGGATGCCTACAATATGGATACCCAGATCAAAAAGGTGCTGAACGGCATGGGGTTCCCGGCCGACACATGGACAAAGGCGGCCGGGGTACTCTCCGGCGGCGAGCAGACCCGCCTGCGTCTGGCCCGTCTGCTGCTGGAGCGGCCCGACCTGCTGATTTTGGACGAGCCTACGAACCATCTCGATCTGGAAACAATGGAATGGCTGGAAAATTACCTGAAGGCCTACCGCGGCGCGGTGCTGGTCGTCAGCCATGACCGCTATTTTCTGGATGCCGTCTGCACCCGCATCTGGGAGCTGCGCGGCAAGAGCATCAAGACCTACCGCGGCAACTACTCAGCCTATCTGCCCCAGCGAGAGGCTGCCGATGAGCGCCAGCAAAAGCTGCACGATGCCGCCGTGGAGAAGGCAGCCAAGCTGCAGGATTATGTGGACCGCAATCTCGTGCGCGCCTCCACCACCAAAATGGCGCAGAGCCGCCGCAGGCAGCTTGAAAAGCTGGAGATTGTGGAGGCACCCACCGCAGAGGCGTGGGAGCTGAACTTCCGCTTTGAGTATGACATTGAGCCGTATGATGAGCTGGTCATCATGAAAAACCTGAGCGTTCACATCGGGGAGCGCACCCTCATTGATGCGCTGGACTATGTGGTCCACCGCGGTGATAAGCTTGTCATTGCCGGCCCCAACGGCGCTGGCAAGTCAACGCTTTTGCAGGTGCTGGACGGCAAGCGCCGCCCCTCCGGCGGCATGGTGCGGCTGGGCAGCGGCGCCAAGCCGGGCATCTTCACCCAGCAGCAGGCGCGCCGCGCAGGCCGCGTCATTGATGCCATCTGGAACCAGTACCCCCGCTTTACGGAACTGGAGGTGCGCAGCCATCTGGCGCGGTTCGGCTACCGCGGCGAGGAGGTATTCAAGGATTGTGCCTCTCTCTCCGGCGGCGAGCTGGCCCGCCTGCGCTTTGCCGAGCTGGCGCTTGAGCGGCCGAACCTGATGTTCCTCGATGAGCCTACGAACCATCTGGACATCTATATGCGGGAGAGCCTGACCCAGGCGCTGGCGGCCTACACGGGCACGCTGCTGCTGGTCACCCATGACCGCTACCTTATGCAGACGCTGGACTGCCCGATCATGTACCTTGAAAACGGCAGCGTGACATTTTATCAGAACTTTGCCGCACTGCAGAACCGCGAGGCCGGCAGAGGGGCCAAGGTACAGGAAACGCAGCAGAAGGCGGAGGACAGTGCCAAAAAGCAGGGCTACGGCAAGGAGCAGCGCAAGCGCCGCGCCGAGGTGCGCGCCCGCCTGAAAAAGGTCGAGACCGAGATCGAGGAGCTGGGAGCGCACATTGTAGAGCTGGAAAACGAGATCAACGACCCTGAGGTGCTGCGCGATCATCTGCTGCTGCGGGATAAATGCGATGAGTTAGACGATACAAGGTTCCATCAACAGGAGCTGTATGAAGAATGGGAAAAGCTGGCGGAGGAGCAGGAGCGCTTCGAAAACGAGGGGGAATAGGCTTTTACCGTTCTGTAACTTGTATTCCGGCGAAAAAGCGCTATACTATAGGTTTAGCAAGAATAGTCGGAACAGTGTAGGAAAAGTATATAAGGCGGGTTGAACACATTGCAGACCACCATTATCGTAGCAACGCATAAACCGTACTGGGTGCCGGAGGATCCGATGTATCTTCCGGTACAGATGGGCCATGCCATCCACCCGGCCATCGGCTATATCGGCGATGATACCGGCGAAAATATCTCGGAGCGCAACGCAAATTTCTGTGAGCTGACGGGCCTGTACTGGGCAGCGCACAACATTGATTCCGACTATATCGGTATCGTGCATTACCGCCGCTATTTTGCCAGTCGGAAAAAGAGCCGCTTTGCGCCCAAGAAGGACCGCGTCATCAGCCATGAGGAGCTTTGCTCCATTCTGGCCACCACCAATGTAGTGCTGCCGCGAGAGCGCCATTACTTCATTGAAACAAACTATACCCAGTATATCCACGCCCACCACAAGCGGGATCTCACGGCGACCCGCGCCATTATTGCGCGCAAATGCCCGGAGTATCTGCCCGCCTATGATATGTATATGTCCAAGACCCACGGCCACCACTTCAACATGTTCGTCATGAAAAAGGAGCTGCTGCAGCATTACTGCACATGGCTGTTCGACATCCTGTTTGATCTTGAGCGGGAGCTGGACATGACCGGCTACACGGTGAATGACCGCCGTGTGTTCGGCTTTGTGAGCGAGCGCCTGCTGGATGCCTGGCTCATTACCAACAACATCAGCTTTGAGGAACTGGATATCGTCTATATGGAGCATCAGAACTGGCTGCACAAGGGCACGGCCTTCCTCAAGCGCAAATTTTTCCCGAAAAAAGATGATTGATGCAAGAAATGTCACGGCGGTGGTTGTGACCTACAACCGCCTGCCGCTGCTGCGCCGGTGTCTGGCCGCTTTGCAGGCCCAAACTGCGCAGGGGCTGCGGGTGCTGGTGGTGGACAATGCCTCCGCCGATGGCACGGCGGAGTATCTGAAAACGCTCGCCATGCCGGGTCTTGTCTGCCGTATCCTCACAGAAAATCTCGGCGGTGCAGGTGGCTTTGCCTACGGCATGCAGGCTGCGGCGGAGCTGGGCTGCAAGGCAGTCTGGCTTATGGACGATGACACCCTCCCCGAGCCTCAGGCGCTGGAAGCACTGCTGGCAGCTGATGCAGCCATGGACGGGGCATACGGCTGGTTGTCAAGCCGGGCTTTGGCCCCGGATGGCAGCGACCAGCCGATGAACCTGCAGCGCAAAACGATGTACCGTGACATAGACGGCTTTGACGGAAAAGAGATCCCGGCTGTGATGGCCAGCTTTGTGTCGCTGTTTTTGCGCATGGATACCGTGCGGCAGTTCGGTCTGCCCATCGCGGAGTTTTTTATCTGGTCGGATGACTGGGAATATACCCGCCGTATCTCGCGCTGCAAGCCCTGCCGTGTTATTCCGGCCAGCCGGGTCGTGCATGCCATGCAGAACCCGGGCATTGTGAACATTGCCCGCGATGTACCGGAGCGCTGGGCGCGCTACCGCTATTTTTACCGCAACGATGTCGTGCTGTACCGCCGCGAGGGGGCTGCAGGGTGGCTGTGGCTGCTGGCAAAGGACGCATGGCATACCGTGCAGGTGCTGTGCGACGGCCGGGGCCGCCGCGCCGAGCGCATCGGCATTATCTGGAAAGGCTTTGCTGCGGGGGTGAAATTCCGCCCGCAGACACCCTATCTGCCATGAATCTGACTGAATCGATCTGCCGCAGGGCTGCCCGCGCCGATGCGGTGGCGTTTGATGTGTTTGATACTCTCATCAAGCGGGACACAGCAACCCCTACGGAGCTGTTCCGTATGCGGGGAGAGGCTTTCTATACAGCCCGCATCGAGGCCGAGCGCGAAGCGCGCGCAACTAAGGGCGGGGAGGTGACGCTGGCGGAGATATATGCCCGGCCCTGCCTTGCGGGCTATGACCCGGCACAGGAGTGTGCCACCGAGCTGGCCGCCTGCGTACCGTACCGACCGGTGCTGGATGCAGTGCGGCAACTGCGCCGGCAGGGCAAAAAGCTCTACTATATTTCAGACATGTACCTGCCGCAGACGCAGATCGATGCGATGCTGCGCCGCTGCGGCTACCCCGCCTTTGACGGCGGTCTTGTGTCCAGCACCTATGGTGTGCAGAAGCGAAGCGGAAAGCTGTTCCGGCAGTTTCTGCATGAGACAGAGCTGGACGCAAGACGGGTGCTGTTTATCGGGGACAGCTGGCGGGCGGATGTGGCCGGTGCGGCGCTGGCCGGTATTCCGGCCTGGCATCTGCGGATGCCGCCGCAGCCTGCGGATGCCGTGGCAGCCTTTGTGGAAAACCGCCTGCCCGCGCTGCAGCCGGGCGGGCAGGCACTGGGCTTTTCAGTGCTGGGGCCGCTTGCCGTGGCATTTTGCAAATGGCTGCATGACCGGCGGGCCGCACGCCCGGCCGCAGGGCTTTATTTCCTCGCGCGGGATATGTATCTGATGCGGGAGGTCTACGGCCTGCTTTACCCCGAGGAAAAGACAGAGTATCTGCAGGTTTCCCGCCGCAGTCTGGCCCCGGCGTTTCTGGCGGCGGGGGAGTATGCGTGCGTGCTGGCGGCGCTGCCGCGCCAACAGCTGACCGGCGCGCAGCTTGCCGCGTACTGCGGCACTGTCTGCCCGGGAGGTGAGGCGGAAAGCGTTTTCGACCTCAAGACGCCGGACACAAAAGCACTGTATGCGTTTTTAGCAAAGCTGCCGCGCCCCGAAACGGCCGATGCAGTCACGGGTTACCTGCAGAGCAGGCCGCTGCGGACGGGGGATATCCTTGTGGACATCGGCAGCGGCGGCACGACCCAGCTGCTGCTGGAAAAGCTGCTTGGGACGGAGCTGCATGGGATGCAGCTTTCGGCGGATGACCGGCTGCGCAGCCGGTTCAGCGCGGCGCGCACCGAGGTGTTTCTCTTTGACGGTGCCCCGGCACCGCGCATCTACTGGGCAGGGCAGCCCCTTTTGGAACGACTGCTTTCGCAGGATGTTGGGGCGACCCTCAGCTACACGAAAACGCCTGCGGGCTTTCGCGTGAATACCGCCGCCCAGCCGGCTGAGCCGTTAGTAGCCGAGCTGCAGCGCGGTGTGCTGTATTTTGCGCAAGAATGGCAGAAAAGCGTGCTGAACGGGCGGACAATAGAGCCGCAGCGCGCAATCACTCCGTTTTTGCGGTTGATGGAAAGCCCTACTGCTTTACAGGCAAAGCTGCTCGGGGACTTGACTGTTGAGGACGGCGGCATCTACCCGCTGGCAGCACCCCGCAGTATGGGGTATTACCTGACCCACCCTGCAGCCGCCGGGCGCGACCTTGGCACAGCGCGGTGGAAGATCGGCTTTTTAAAGCGGCTGGCTCCGTTGCCGCTGCCCTACGGGAAAATCTATCAGAAGCTCAAAAAGTAACTGCGAAGGGAGGGCAGCGTCATGGCAAAACTCAGTGTGATCGTTCCGGCGTACAATGCCGAGACGACGCTGCGCACCGCAGTCGAGTCGATCCTTTCGCAGCAGGTGCCGGGGCTGGAGATCATCATCGTCAACGATGGCTCCATGGATGCAACGGACAAAATATGCCATGCGCTGGCCAGCGAAAACCAGTGCATCCATGTCATAACCCAAAAAAATGCCGGGATCTGTGCGGCCCGCAACCGCGGGCTGGAGGCAGCGAGCGGAGAATTTCTGACCTTCTGCGATGATGATGACCTGCTCTGGCAGGGGGCGCTCAAGCTGCTGCTGCAGACGGCGGAGGATACCCATGCGGACATCGTGCGCGGCGGCTATGAGCTACTGCGCCAGCGCCCTGACGGGACAATGGTCCAGCAGCCGCATCCCGCCGGGCAGGCCTGCACAATCGAGCTTGGCAGCGGCGGCTACGGAGCCTTTTTGACAAACAGCGGCCCGCAGTTTGTCTGGAACGCCCTCTACCGCCGCACCGCGCTGCTGGGGCTGCGCTTCAATGAGCGATGCAGCTTCGGGCTGGAGGATTTCGTTTTCAATGCCGCCGCCTACCGGCGCATCAGCAAAGCAGTCTATATCCCGCAGGTGGTTTACCGCCATTTTGAAGGCACGCAAAGCACCTCCTGCGCGCGGTCGGCCCAAGCGCTGCTGGGGCGCATCCGGGCGCTGGAGCCATGGATGGAGGCGGAATTTCACGCTGCCCAGCGCTGGTGTGACGCCGATGAGCTGCAGGCCGTCTGGAAGGATCGCCGCGCTCAGGCAGTCACATTTTTGATGCACCAGCTGCGGGACGCCCACGCCCCCGGCGCCATTCGCCGCCGCGCCTGGCAGACGCTGCGGCAGGTGCTGGGCCCTTATCCCGGCGGGATGGTTGACATTTTACACGATGCAGGGCACAATAAAAAACAGACCGTGGCACTGCTTTTATACCAGATGCGGCTGCAGAGACTGTATGATCTGCTGCCGGTCAGAGAGGAACAGCTATGAAAACGATTCTTGTTACCGGCGCGGCGGGGTATATCGGCCGTCATGTTGTAAAGAATGCCCTTGACCGCGGCTATCGTGTCATTGCGGCGGATTTCAACTTCAAGGGTGTGGATGAGCGTGCAGAATTCTGTGATGAGCCGCTGTTCAGCGGGGATCCTGATCTGTACAAGAAGCTGGGCAGCCCGGATATCTGCATCCATCTGGCGTGGCGCGACGGCTTCCGCCACAATTCTGCTGCCCACATGAAGGATCTGTCCAGCCATGTGACCTTTCTCAACACGCTGGTGGAGGGCGGTCTGCAGGGGTTGAGCGTTATGGGCACGATGCACGAGGTCGGCTACTGGGAGGGCGCCATCAACGAAAGCACCCCCTGCAAGCCGCAGAGCCAGTACGGCATTGCGAAAAACGCCCTGCGCCAGAGCCTGATGCTCAGCCTTGCGGATTCCCCCTGCAGGCTGCACTGGCTGCGCGCGTACTATATCACGGGGGATGAGGCCCACGGCAGCTCGATCTTTGCCAAGATTACGCAGGCAGAGCAGGACGGCAAGGCGACCTTCCCGTTCACAAGCGGCAGCAACCTTTACGACTTTATTGATGTGGATGAGCTTGCCAATATGATCGTGGCAGCCAGCGTGCAGGACCGGATCAACGGCATCATCAATGTATGCACCGGCAAGCCCATGAGCCTGGCAGACCGTGTGGAAAAATTCCTGCGGGACAAAAACTATAAGATCAAGCTCGACTACGGCGCATTTCCGGACCGACCCTACGACAGCCCGGGCACCTGGGGTGACCCGGCAAAGATTAACCGGATTCTGGCCATGGATAAAAAGGAACAGCAATGAAACGATTAGGCATCTTTTTCTTCTACGAAAAAAACGGCGATGTGGATGATTTCATCACCTACTATCTCGCAGATCTGCATAAGAACCTGACAGAGCTGGTCGTTGTCTGCAACGGCAAGCTCAGCGCGCAGGGACGCGCCGCTTTTGAGCAGTTCACCGATACGATCATCGTGCGGGAAAACAAGGGGCTCGATGTATGGGCC
>OIWU01004145.1_pt1 | contig 10562 bp, 8 predicted proteins | sample 1587711 | NCBI WGS metagenome assembly OIWU01 (sample SAMEA3888909, study PRJEB22519) | human gut metagenome | biome: human gut; feature: human-associated habitat; material: faeces | place: Denmark | collected 2010 | reverse complement strand
ATGAAGTTCTGAAAACTTGCTCAGCGGGGAGAAAAGACTTTTTCGACACGCTGACGCCCGCCTGCGTGGAAACGCAGATGGGCGCTTTGTTTTCAGCAGAAGTCATTTTTCCCTCGCGGCGTATTTTTTACCGCGGACAACTATTGTTCCTCCCTTGACTTTTTGTCAGCAAAGCTTTAAAATAGTAAAGTGCCCTCCCTGTGAGGGGTTTGTTTCCCCCGGAAGTCCGGGATCAGATAGAAGCCGATAGCACGGGCCCCGATCCCGTGCGGTTTTTTTACGGCTGGATGGGAGAAAAACATGGAACACAAGAAAAACACCAAGAGCTTTGCGAGCCGCTGGGGCTTTATCCTTGCGTCCGTCGGTTCGGCGGTGGGTATGGCCAACGTCTGGGGCTTTCCCAATAAAATGGGCAGCAACGGCGGCGGCGCATTTTTACTGATCTATCTGCTGTTTGTTTTTATTTTCAGTTATGTGGGCCTTCCGGCGGAGTTTGCCATGGGCCGCCGTGCCGCCACCGGTACGCTGGGCGCTTACGAAAACGCTTGGGACACCCGCAGCAAGTCTGCCGGTAAAGTCGGCGGTCTGCTGGGCTGGCTGCCTCTGGCTGGCTCCCTGTGCATCGCCATCGGCTATGCCGTTATCGTCACCTATGTGCTCAAGGCTCTGGTGGATTCCCTGCTGGGCACACTGCTGACCACGGACACCGCCGCCTGGTTCGGTGCCTTCTCCTCCACCCCCTACTCCGTGATCCCCTATCACATCGTTGTGGTGGTGGGCACGCTGCTGACGCTGTTCCTGGGCGCCCGCAGCATTGAAAAGACCAACAAGGTCATGATGCCTGTCTTCTTTGTGATCTTCCTGATTCTGGCCGTGCGGGTGGCCCTTCTGCCCGGCGCCGCGGAGGGCTATGTCTTTATGTTCACCCCCCGCTGGGAGGCCCTGACGAATCCCATGATCTGGATCTGGGCTATGGGTCAGGCATTCTTCTCCCTGTCCGTCACCGGCAGCGGCATGATCGTTTACGGTGCGTACCTCTCCAAGGACGAGGACGTGGTGGGCGTGGCCCAGCACACGGCCCTCTTTGACACCATTGCCGCCGTGGTAGCCGCTCTGGTTATTATCCCCGCCTGCTTCTCCTACGGTCTGGACGTGGGCGCCGGTCCCAGCCTGCTGTTCGTGACCCTGCCCACCATCTTGCAGGACATCCCCATGGGTCAGCTCTTCGCCATCATCCTGTATATGGCCATGATTTTCGCCGGCGTCAGCTCTTTGCAGAATATGTTTGAGGTGGTGGCGGAGTCCCTGATGCACAAGTTCCCGAAGCTCAACCGCGTTACCATCCTGGTACTGCTGGGCGCGCTGTGCCTGGGCTTCGGCATCGGCATGGAGACCATCAGCAAGTGGGGTCCCTGGATGGATCTGGTGTCCATTTATATCATCCCCATCGGCGCTACACTGGGCGCGGTCTCCTGGTTCTACGTGATGAAGAAGGACGCCCTGCTGGACGCCATCAACACCGGCAGTACGAAAAAACGCGGCGATCTCTGGTACAATGTGGGCCGGTATGTGTACGTCCCTCTGGCGATCATTCTCTGCTGCGTGGCCCTGTTCATGCACGTTGCTTTCTGATACCCACAGAAAATTTCCACGCATATAGCCAATAAAAAGGACCCGGCGGCTGAAAATCAGCTGCCGGGTCTGTTTCGTATAAAAGGTTTCATCAACCGTAGCGCAAGCTCAAGGTAGTGGAGTCCTCGCCGTTCCGCAGGAAGGGCATCCCCTCGCCGATGCGGGAGCGCTGGAAGTACAGATACTCGCCGGAGGGGGAGATCAGCACTGGGAAGCTGCCGCTGAGGGAGCTGCCCACCCCGGCGGACATATCCAGCCGCAGGCAGTCATCCTCCATGCGCCATACACCGAAGAATCGCAGATCCATCCGGTTGTCATAGCACTCGTACAGATTAGCCAGCCCCGCATAGTCCGGGTCACAGTCGCCGTAATGCAGCTCCAGCGTCCACTCATCGCAATCCCACGAGGCATCGGCCAGTCCCAGATCCGTAGGGGGCCACCACCAATCGTCACCGGTCGGCTCCCAGCCTTCGGGATGGTCGATGGCGATGGTGTTCGTGTAGATGGAGAAGTCGAACAGCAGCAATCGGCCCTCCTCGCTGGCAGGCAGGATGAGATCGCCGTACAGGTCCTCCTGCGGATACCAGTTCACCACCGTGCCGTCATCGGCCACAAGGTTGACCTCCATATCCGGCTCCTCCGGATCGACGAACAGCAAAACAGGCTGGGCATATTCCTCCCGGTAGAGGACTTCGTCCGCCACCGGATGCAGGCCGTTGCCCTGAGACTGCCATGTGATGTGGTTCACGGCAAGGCTGGTGTTCTCTCCCCGCGGAATGACGCAGAACAGCTTGCCGTACCCCGGACCGAGGACCCGCTCCGAGGGGATGGTCAGCATGACCGGCATCTCCGCCGTCAGGTCAAGGCAGTTTTCCAGCATCCAGTCCGACAGCTTGGAGGTGTCCCCCTTCTCCCGGTAGCCGAGATAGGCCGCGGCGCCGGGATAGCCGCCGTATTCCAAATCAAAGCCCAGCTTATCGAGACATTCCTCCACCAGCTCCTGGTCCACCTCCGCTTCCGGTTCGGAAGGCTTCACAGGATCGGCCTGACCGGTCTGATCGGTCCTGCTGTCGGAGATCGTCTCCTTTACGCCGCCGTTTCCCGCTGCCGGGGCCGGTTTCTTTTTCCCTCCGCAGGCAGTCAGGCTCAGAGCCAGCGTCAGGCAGAGAAGTGCCGACGCCAGCCGGTGCAAAGTCAAGCGCTTCATGATTCTGCCTCCTTCTCAGAATTTTCCGCTGCGGCCGTGACCGCCGCCGCCGCTGCGGCTTACAGTTCCTCCGCTGCTTCTGCCACCGCCGGAGTCGCTCTCGATCTTACGGCGGGTCTCGGTGGTATGGGTGTAGTGGTCATAGCTGTCCGTCAGCTTCAATCCACCGCCCGCCGTGGTATACACGTTGGCGTCAACGCCCTTGCGCACGGACTTCATCTGTCCCTTCAGGATCATGCACACCAGAAACGCGATCAGGCAGGAGACTGCCACCGCAATGCCGATGGCCGGCAGGGGGCTGGACCGCACAGGTTTTCCGGCCTCAGCCAGCTCCAAAAACTCATCGCAGGCGGTGAGATAATTGGATATGCCGCCATACCAATCACCGTCGCTGAAGTTGGACAAGAACCGGCCTTCCAACTGCTTCTCGCCGTATCGGTCAAAAGCATACTCCGCCCATTCGCCGTAGACGAACATGGCGTAGTCCCGCTCTTTCATGCTCAGCATGATGATGACGCCGTTTCGGTCCTCGCCCACACCAAGGCCCTCGGCGTGGTAGATCTGATACAGGGCGGTATAGGGATCGTCACCGTAGCCGTAAGCTGTAAAGTCCTCCACAAAAAGGGTATAGATGCCGCAACTGCGGCGGAGGGCGATATCCTCGGCCCGATCCTCCAGCTGTTCCCGCTCCCCGTCGGAGAGCATTCCCCGGAGATCGAACACATAGTTCATGCCGGTGCTGCCCAACTCCGGAGCTTCGCCGGACTGGACGGTCTCGGGCTGCTGCGCCTCCGTTGGGAAGTCTGCGGAGAGATAGTCCGCCGCCGTCGCCGCCATGGCGTTCACCGCCTGACAGAGCGCATCGGCGCTCACGGTCATATCCGTACCGTCCCACGCCCGCGCCGTCATATACGGCTCCACCGCGTCATACACCAAGCCGGAGAGTTCCTGCCCGTCGCCCCGCGTCTCGCTCAGCATCGCGTAGACGCACCAGTCGGTCTCCGCCAGGGTGTAAGAACCGTCCGCCAGAGGCTCCATCACCAGCGTCAGCGAGATGCCGTCCTTTTCCTCGCCCCAGCCGTAGCCGGAATCTTTGTAAACATATGTGGCGATATCTCCGGCGGTGGTACCCTCGCTCACATCCTCATTGGTAAATATGTCCACCCGCAGGTCAAGGTGAAGCGCCTCCGTCAGCTGGGGCAGGGTGTACTGACCCAGATCGGACAATTCGTCCGAGCCCAGCGCGTCGGTCTCATCGTAGATCGCGCCGTATTCCGTCCACGCCAGAGCGGGGACGCACAGAGTCAGCGTCAGCAGGAGCACCGTCAGCAAAACTGTGACTTTTCTTTTCATGTCCGTCCCTCCTTATCGCATCAGCAGGACGATGACCGAACTCAATACGGACAGCGGCACGGCAATGGCGGCAAACATCCCCCAGAATCGCCCCTTATCCACAGGCAGGTCTCCTACCAGCTTTCCGGTCTGTCCATTCATGGCGAACAGGAAATCCTTGCCCTGCCATTTGGTATTCAGCATCCACACCGGCAGCAGCGCGTAGTGGACCTTGCCCCGCTGGATGTCTGCGTGTTCGCCCCTCGGGAAACAGGTCGCGTATCCCGTTACGGTGCCTTGCAGCGCCTTTTTCAAGCTGCCCAGACAGCGGACATCGGCCCGTTCCCGGCTCTTGTCCGCCGACACGTCGAACTTATCCGCCAGGAAGCCCGGCAGATACGCCGTGGAGAAGGGTTTCAGGTCATCGTAATTGTAAGGCTCGATGGAATCCATGTGATCATCCGGCATTTTAGTCGAGGCGTCCACCGGTACCTTTTCAAAGGGCATCGTTCCGGCACGGTACACGTCAAAGTGCTCCGTCTTTATCACCTCATACTCACCCTCGGTGCGCTTGTGGGACCGGGTACACTCATAGTGGGCATTGCCCTCCGCCTCACCGCTGAACAGCCAGAAGGGTACATAGACCCCCTGGATCTCCTGTAAGTGATTTTCCTTGGAAAAGCTCTTGGGAAGGAACACCTTGCCCCTGTAATGCTTCTTGAGCTCGCGGATGGCGTCCTTGCGGCTGAGTTTGAAGGGGATCACGAAGTCCGGCTTCAGCGTTCCCGCAAACTGCCCCGGCACCACCGTTGGGTTGCCGCAGTAAGGGCAGGAGGTAGCCGCCGTGCTTGCGTCACAGATCAGCTCCGCACCGCAGCTTGGGCAGCTGTAAGCCTTCATGCCGTCTCCCTCGGCACCCCAGTCGGCGCTGAGGTCCGGCATCTCCCAGCCGCCTTCCTCGGCTGCCTTCTTTTCCGCCGCCGTTTTTTCTTCTGCCGACTGCTGCGCCGCCGCGGCCTGTTCCTCCTTTTCCGCGTAAAGCGCCTCGATCTCTGCTACATCATAGGTACTACCGCAGTAATCGCACTCCAGCTTGCCGGATGCGCCCACAAAATGCAACGGACCGGTGCAGCTTGGGCATTGATAGTTGGTCACCTGTGCTGCCATGCTTGCTCTCACCCTTCTTTCTTCATGTTCCGTTCAGCGCCCGCCCGTGTTTGCGGGCGGACGCTGAGTGTGTCGAAAAAGTTTTTTCTCCCCGCATTGTGGAGGATACACCGTCGGTCCATCCGGTTTCCGGGCGTCTTACGCCCAAAAACCGGGGCCTGTCTTTAGACTCTGGGCGCGCCGCAATACTCGCAGAACTTTCCGTCATTCTGTCCGCCGCAGGCAGGACAGGTCCACGGGCCGGCCGCTGCCGGAGTGGGAGCGAAGGTCTCCTGCTGCTGCATGGGGGCCTCCTGCTGCATGGGGGCTGTCTGAACTGCGCCGCCGCCACGGGCGGTCTCCATCACCTGAAGCAGCGCCGCTCGGATCTCGTCGCCCATTTCGCGGTACTTGCGATATTCCCGATTGCTCTCCGGATCGAAGCCGGCAGCCATGGTATTCATCCGGCCCACAGAATTCATCTGTCCCATCATGGGGCGCTGTGTCATGCCGCTCTGGGGCCGACCTGCCATGGGACGCTGGTTCATGCCCGGCTGATTCATCATAGGCCGCTGACCCGCCATGCCGTTCTGAGGACGGCCCGCCATAGGACGCTGGCCCATCATACCCTGCTGCCCCATCATGGGCCGCTGCATGGTGTTCTGCGGCTCGATGTACACAGAACTGTTGTTCAGGCGGAACTTCATTTCGTCAAAGTAGGGGTTATTGACGGAAATGATCACTCCAAAGTCATAGGAATACTCGTAGCGAGGCGGGTTGTAGCTGACCTCCTTGCCGTCCGGCCCCTCACGCTTCTGCTCTGTGCGGCTCTCGTCAATGTCCACGCGGCAGCCGGTCAGCGCGGTGTAGTCCAGAATATCCGGGTTGGCGTCCGCCAGATCCCGGGCACGGGTAACGGTGAACCAACGATGCTCCTCGTCCAGCAGGACCTTACAATCCTCGCCGTAGGAGCGGGTGGTGCGGAACTGGGACGCCCTGCCCCGGTTTTCCTCCCGGTAGGCCAGCTGCCGCTTGATGTCCTCCACCGTAGAGCGGCGGCGGTCACTGAACCAGGGAGAGAGCTGCTTCGCGCAGCCCTTACAGAGGTTGCCGTCTTCCAGTTTCCGATTGCCCAACAGTCCGATCTTCTCGCCGCAGATGTCGCAGTATTTTTTGTCAAACAATCCCATAGTAGCTTCCTCCTGTTATTTTTCAGCCGCCGTAACGGCTCACATTGTATTGTCCACCCGGAACCGGGACCTTGTCCCCGGCCGTGGCTCCCGCAGCCGGGGACGGTATTCGCCAAAAAATCCGCTATTCGCTCTTATTCTTCAACTTTTTGAAGCTCCACCACTTTGTCCGCCGCTTCCGACCAGTCCACCGTCAGTTCCAGCCTGCCGCTGTCCTCGCCGGCCCCGGCACAGTGGTAAACGTCCAGGATCTTCCCCCATTCCGTGCCGTCCGCCTTCTGGAGAACACGGTTGTCTAACATCAGCCCCGTATCCTGTATCTCTTTGCGCGGGATGTAGGTGAAGTCCAGCGGGGTTTCCAGAACGGTCTCGCCGTCCAACCGGAGGGTCAGGCCGTCCTCTTCGCTGATGACCGCCTGCCAGCCGTCCTCCGGACTTTCCCATGTTCCCTCCAGCACTGGCCAGAGGAGGGAATTGTCCACATAAGTACCGTCCCCGTCCAGCAGGAACAGGTTTTGATCCGGATTCTCCATGCCGTTGCCCCCATCCATGATCTGGTCCGTGACAAAATGCTTATACAGGCCCGAAAGGACGATCCCTACCAGCGCGCCCGCCAGGAAAATCCAAATCATCCGCCGTTTCATTACACGATGTCCCCGTCGTCAAAGGGGTCGCCGCACTCAGGGCAGAACTTGGGGGGATGCTGCGGGTCGGCGGGCTCCCAGCCGCACTTGTCACACTTGTACTGAGGAACTCCGGCAGGCTTGGGCTTGCCGCACTCGGCACAGAACTTGCCCTTATTCACCGCGCCGCAGGTGCAGGTCCAGCCGTCCCCGGCGGCGGCGGGCTTGGGCTTGCCGCATTCCGGGCAGAACTTTCCGGTGGCGGTGGCGCCGCAGGCGCACTGCCAGCTGTCCCCGGCGGGCTTCGGCTCCGGCTTCTTGCTGCCGCAGTTGGGACAGAAGTTGCCGGTGATGCCGCCCTGACCGCAGGTGCAGGTCCAGCCTTGCGCCGCAGGTGCGGGAGCGGGCTGCGCCGCCTGCTGCTGCTGGCCCATCTGGAACAGGTTCTGGGCGTTCATGCCGCCCATCTGGCCGGCCATGCCCATGCCCATGAAAGCCATGGCGGGACCGACGCCGGTGTTGGCGGCCGCCGCCTTCATGGCCTCGCCCTGAGAGCCGACGAGATGTGCCGCCGCCCGGGTGGGGTCCATAAAGGCCGCGTTGCGCTGCAGCTCCTTGATCATCTGCTCGTCTTCCTCATTGGCCTTCACGCTGGAAACGCCGAAGGAGACGATCTCCATGCCCCGCAGATCCCGCCACTTGCTGGAAAGCTGCTCGTTGAGGGCGTCAGCCAGCTCCAGAGTATGGCCGGGAAGGGCGGAATAGCGGATGCCCATTTCGCTGATCTTGGCGAAAGCGGGCTGCAAAGCCGTCAGCAGCTCCGTTTTCATCTGACCCGCGATATTTTCCGTCTTGTAGTCCTCGCTGACGTTGCCGCAGACGTTGGTATAGAACAGCAGGGGGTTCTTCAGCCGGATGCTGTACTCGCCGAAGCAGCGGATGCCGATGTCAATGTCGATGCCAGCCCGCTGGTCCACCACCCGGAAGGGGACGGGGCTGGGGGTGCCGTACTTGTTGCCCGTCAGCTCCTTGGTGTTGAAGTAGTAGACCCGCTGATCCTTGGGAGCCTCGCCGCCGAAGGTGAAACGCTTGCCGATATTCTGGAACACGTTCTTCACGCTCTCGCCCAGATCGCCGGAGAAGATGCTGGGCTCCGTGGACATATCGTAGGTGTATTCGCCGGGCTCGGCGCAGACGTCCACCACCTTGCCCTGCTCCACGATGAGCATGCACTGTCCGTCCGCAATGGCGATCAGGCTGCCGTTGGTGATGATGTTGTCATCGCCCTTGGTGTTGCTGGAACGGCCCGTGACCTTCTTTTTGCCCTTGACCGCCAGCACGTCAGAGGGGATCGCTTCGCAATAAAAGTATTCCTTCCACTGGTCGGCCAACACGCCGCCAGCCGCGCCCATTGCCGCTTTGATCAGTCCCATAATTCTACTCTCCTTTTCCTGTTGTTGTATTTGATTTCAGCATTCGCTTTTGATCGCATCTTATAAAATCGCCTGTTTTTTAGGGAAAACAAGGCCTCAGCTCCCTCCCGTCAGGAAGGTGTCTCCACTGACATAAAACGGAGCCTGATCCGTAATGGGCCAGGTGAACCAGCTTACATCCCAGGGCCGCTTCATAAACAGGCACACCCGCGCCGTATCCTCCGGAATGGTGAGGGAGAAGAACAGCGGCCCATTGATCTTGATTTTCCCCTCATACACCATCTTCTCCGAGATCCAACTTTGTTGGGTGCCGTCATCGTTCAGCACCGGCGTTCCAACGCTGAATTGGATGTCCGTTTCGTACCACCGGCCCACCAGCAGCAGCTTATTCTGTCCGTTGGGTTCCAATGCGTTCATGGGGATCACCGACAGCGGCTCCGTCACCTCGGCGGGCGGGTCCCGCCAGAAGAAGATCAGCGATTTCTCCGGCTCCCCTGTCATGGCGTTCTCCAAGGTCGGCGGCAGGAAGCCGCTGGAGCGCATATAGGTGACGGTACGGATGCCCGCGCCCCCGTTCTTTTCATAAGGCATCCGCACAAGCAGGCTATTCCGGTTCGTCAGGGCGGCGAAAAACGCCGCGCCAGTCTCCTCGTCGGTCAGCCGCACACTCCAAGTCTCATTGGGCAGCCCCGGCATCAGCGGTTCTTCTATCTGCTCCGCCAGCAGATGCTTTTCTGACCGGTATTGCGGGGTGTCCGTATCCAGCCCGGCGGCGTGGTACCAGTCCGCCCGCATCACATAGCCCTCCAACAGATCGGACCACAGGCGATCAAAGCACAGCATAGAGGCGATATGTTCCTCGTCGGCTCTGTATTCCCGGCCGTCCTCCTCATAGTGGGTCATGCGCCACGTTCCGTAGAGGTCCGCGATCCCCATCTCTCCGCCGGGGCCCGGCCGCTCTGCCGGGGCAAAGTAGAAGGTATCTCCGTAAGGGGTCTCGATCGCCAGAGAATCGGTGCTTTCGATCCGACCGTCCAAGGTCAGCGGCTCGCCGGTATTCATCGTTCCCGTCAACCGCAGGGTGCTGTCCGCGCCCAGCCACCAGTTTCCGCCGAGCAGGCTGGTATTGTAGTACGAGCCTAACACATCCCGAAACTGGGCCGTTCCGTCTTCGTTGAGATAGAGGTCCGCCCACCACGCCTCCGTGGGCATAGCACTGGTTTTCATGCAGTCGTTCATGGCATCATAACTCTCGTGCCGCACAGCGGTCCAGTAGTCCGCGCTGAATGGTGCGGAGGTCTGCTGCCGGATATCCTCGGCAGCAGAGGGTGGCGCATCCGTATTTGTGTCCGGCCCCGGTGTTTTGCCGCAGGCAGTCAGGCCGAGCCCCAGAAGAAACGCCAAGAAAAACGCGGTCCATCTTTTTTTCACAGCTGTGCCTCCTTTACGCTCAACAGTCCTGCGTCACCGAAATACGGATGCCGCCAAGAGGATTGGATTATTCCCGGAGGGGCCGTTCGCCGGCAAAGGGCTTGAAGCTCTGCCAACGGGACGGTCTTTAAGCGGGTCCTGTCGGCTCCCTATCGTTTTTAATTCGCAGATCATATGGCCTAACTTCTGTATACCATGGAATCCCCGTTTTGTTAACCCTAATTTCCCCAAATTAGGGTCCCAAACATGAAATTTCCCGGAAAAAGCCGAAAAAGCACTGCTCGTTCACGAACACCCGTTCCATTTTATGGTTCTTCTTACAAAAAGCGTATGTCAGCCCGGCGGCGGTTATCCGCCCTCACTTTCGCTCCCTCGGCTGTTATTTCGCACCCTCATAAGAAAAAAGGAGCCGGAACGATTGCTCGTTCCGGCTGGAGGCTGTCGATAAAGTGGTAAATCCTCCGCGACGGTAAGAAAAGGTGTGTGCGGGAAACCCAAGAAGGGTTTCCTGCACCATTGAAATCCTAAGTTTTCAGAACTTTTATAAAGTTCTGAAAACTTGCTCAGC
>OIWU01004140.1_pt1 | contig 10574 bp, 12 predicted proteins | sample 1587711 | NCBI WGS metagenome assembly OIWU01 (sample SAMEA3888909, study PRJEB22519) | human gut metagenome | biome: human gut; feature: human-associated habitat; material: faeces | place: Denmark | collected 2010 | reverse complement strand
GTTTTATATCCGACAATGTAACCAACATATTTTGTTTTTAAAGAATCATCATATTGATCAGAAGGAACAATAATTTTTTCTTCTTCATTTTCTTTATATTTAACTGCTACTTCTCCATTATTAATACATTTATTTACAGTTGAGCCATATGCCATACCAGCAATACCACCACATCTATATCCACCTTTAGTATCTTCTAGTGTTGCTTCCACTTTACCATTATTTGTTGAATTAGATAATGTAGAAGTTCTATTACCATCATATCCAAGAGCTCCTATTACTCCTCCAACATAATCACTAGTGCCTTTAATGTTTCCACTTACTGTTACTTCATTTATTGTAGTATAACTATTTGCATAGCCTGCTATTCCTCCTACGTAGCTATTTCCAGATACATTTGTATTTTCTACATTTAATCCTACTATTGTTGCATAATTTGTTGAATTAATTCCTCCTACATATCCAAATAATCCTACATAATCATATCCATATACTCCTATATTACTTAATGTGTGTGCTCCACCATCTAATACACTTTTAAATGGTTGTTTTTTTGTACCTACCATATAATAATGTTTATTACTATAATTTAAATCTGTTGTTCTGTAATTTCCTGTTGCTTCGTATTCATAACCGTGCACTTGGTGTATAGCTTTCACATGTGTGAGTATGATATATTAATATGTCTTTTTTATTTGTAATTTCTACATTTGGAACCAACATATCTTCTGTAATTTCATAATCACTTTGATTATTTATTTGTACACTGCCATATGATGAAGTTACTTTAGGTGTTATATTATTTTCTTGTACAGCTTCTGTTGTTGCATTTTCTGGAAGTTTTGCTACTTTATTTATAAGCTCTTCTGTATCATCTGTTGTAAGGTCATTTTTATTTATTATTAAATCTGCATTTTCTAAAATTGCTTCATCTAAAATGTTTGCTCCCATTGCAAGTATTTTATTATTTGTAAAAAAGTTTTCTTTTTCGCTTTCTTTTTTTCCATATTCCATTAGCGGAATTGAAATATCCAAACACTTTGTAAAAGAATATTCATTTATTTGCTTTTTTATATTATTTCCGTTTTCTTTTATATTTTTCTCTTGTTTTTTTAAATCTACTGTTTTTACTAGTTTTATCATAAAAAAAGTTATAGAAACTATAACCAAAAATTTAAGAATATACCTAAATAGGTCCTTTGCATTTATTACTGCTATGTTCATTTGCAATTTTCTCCTTTGAATTTAACCTATTTAAATATATTCTTATTTTTTTATTTTATGTTATTATATGTTTTTTAAATACATAACAGTTCTAAATCCATACCAATCATGTGCAGCGTCACCCCATCCATAACTTCTGAATGCCGCTGAAGCCTTTCTATATCCTCTAATTACATAATTGCCTGTTGGCGGAATGTTCATCGGATCCATAACTCTTTCATCTATGTTTCCCCCTATATCATATATATTACAAATTTTGTAACATCCAGATTCTTTTACTGTTCCAGAATAATTTCCGTTCACTCCATCTTTTGGATTAGTTAAAAAGTCTGAATCCTTCTTTTGCATAAATTTTAAAGTTGCATCCCATTGTGCATCATAAATCAAATGACTCACTACATAATCATTGTTCGCATACATATTAGCAGATTTTTCCTCAGCAACGCCTTTACTTGCATTCTGCCATACAGTTTTTCCTTTTCTTATTATAGGCGTATTTGATTCATTGCAGGTTTCGTATCTACCTATATAAAAACCTCCATACGTTGATATACTTTCTTTTATTTCATTTGGCACTTCACCTAGTACAAATGATTTATCATATCCTACATTATACCATGTTACACTTTCTAAATCTCCTTCAACTGGTACCCAGACAAATTCATTTCCATTTGTCTCATCAACAATAACAATTCCTCCACTGTTATTTTTCCAGTATTTTCTATTGTTGTTTTTTCTTCTGCTGTTATTAACGATTGTTGATATAACTCATCTAATACTTCACTTAACGTTTGGGCTTTTTCTCCCTTTGCATAGTTATACGCTATTTCGTCTACCTTCCATAAATCACGTTTAGTTATTATTCCTTCTGCTCTTGTTCCTTCTTTACCCTCTTTTGCTTTTTCAAATAGTCCTCCATTAATTGCAACAGTCACCGTCACTCCTACTAGTATTAGCATTACAATTATTGTTATTATTAATGCTATTAGTGTAATTCCGTTTTTTGTTTTTCATTTGTATTTCTCCTTTTATTTTAGTAATTTCTTTGGGCAGACACCGGATCTGTCCCTACATGCATATTTTATATGTTATTATTGTTCATGTCAAGATTTTATTTATTTTAATTTTTCTATTATTTTTTCTATCTCCATTTGTTCTTGAGTTCCGTTTGCCATATCTTTTATTGTATACATTCCTGTTTTTATTTCATCTTCTCCTATTACTAATACATATGGAATATTTAATCTGTCTGCATATTTGAATTTTGCTTTCATTTTTTTGTTATCAAAATAAATTTCTGTATTTATTCCTGCTTTTCTCAATTCATTTGCTATTTCTATTGATTTACTTGAATCTTCTATCATAGAAATTACTAAAACATCTGATATTGATTTTTTATCTGTTTTTATTAATTGCATATCATTCAATATAAAGAATAATCTTGTAAGTCCTATTGACATTCCTACTCCTGGTAAATTTTTGTCTGTGTAATATCCTGCTAAATCGTTATATCTTCCACCCGAACATATACTTCCTATTGATTTATATTGATTTAAAAATGTTTCATATACTGTTCCTGTATAATAATCTAGTCCTCTTGCTATACTTAAATCAATTTCAAAACAGCTGTCTGGAATTCCAAATGCTCTCATGTATTTTACTACTTCTTTTAATTCACTTAATCCTGTTTTATATGTTTCATTTTCTATTTCAAGCTTTTCTAATTTTGATAGCTTTTCATCTGTTGTACCTTTTATTTCTATAAAATTAATTATTTTGTTTATGCTTTCTTCTGGCATATTATAATCATCTTTAAATATTGCAATTACTAATTCTTTTCCGATTTTTTCTATTTTATCTATTGTCCTTAAAATGTCTGCTGATTTTTCTTGTACATTGGCATCTTCAAATAGTCCATTTAATATTTTTCTATTATTAATATGTATAGATAAATCATCTAATCCCAAGCTTTTAAATGTTTCGTACATGATTGCTGGTATTTCTGCATCATTTATTATATTTAATTCTCCATCACCTATTACGTCTATATCACATTGGTAAAATTCACGGAATCTACCACGTTGAGCACGTTCTCCTCTGTATACTTTTCCTATTTGATATCTTCTAAACGGAAATGTAATTTGGTTATAGTATTCTGCAACATATTTTGCAAGTGGCACTGTTAAATCAAATCTTAGTGTTAAATTGCTATCTCCTTTACTAAAAGAATATAATTGTTTTTCTGTTTCTCCACCTGCTTTTGCAAGTAATACTTCTGAGCTTTCTATTACTGGTGTATCTATTGGTAAAAAGCCAAATTTCTCATAAGTGTTTCTTATTTTATCTTGCATTTGGTTAAATAATATTTGTTCATTTGGAAGTAACTCCATAAACCCTGATAATGTTTTTGGTTGTACTTTATTCATAAATAAATTTCTCATCCTTTCTTGTTTCTAATGTATAGGGACACACCTTATTCACAGGCATTCCTCATAGATTAAGGTATGTCCCTACTGTGAATTACTGATGTCAGTATTTTAGTTTCGTATATTATTAAAATTCTTTTGGTTTTAATTCTAAATAAATTGGTTCTTCTTCTTTTATCATTGTTGATTTTCCATGCCCTGGATACACTATTGTATCTTCTGGAAGCACCATTAATTTTTCTGTTATAGATTTTATTATATCTTCGAAACTACTTGTTGGCAAATCTGTTCTTCCCCAAGAGCCTCTAAATAATGTATCTCCTGAAAATAGCAATTTTTCTTCTTCTGAATAAATTGAAATTCCGACCTTTTGTATGTCCTGGTGTATGCAATATTTTAAATTCTAGATTTCCTATATGAATTAAATCTCCATCATCTAATCTAGCATCAGCTTGAACTATAACTCTTCCAAGTCCTACATACTCTGCTAAGTTTACATCTGGATTTTTTAATCCCTCTTCATCTAATCTATGAATTAAAACTTTGCCTCCTACTCTTTGCCTTAGTTCATTTACTCCTGCTATATGGTCGCCATGGCAATGAGTAAGAAGTATATATTTTACTTTTGCATGGATCGTATTTAACATTTCTACTATTTTGTCTACATCTCCACCTGGATCAATTACCATTGTTTCTTTTGTTTCTTCGTCTTGAACAATATAGCAATTAGTACCTCCAACTGCTGGTATGTCAATCTTAATCCTTTTTAAAATCATCATTGTTTTCATCTTCCTTTGTTTTCTTTAGTTATTTTTTACGATTTACCTCATAAACACTATCTACTTTTCTAATTGCCTTTATAACCTTGTTCAATTGTTCTATATTTTCTACTTCAACTGTTACTTCTATTGTGGCAATTCTTTCTCTACTTGTTTTAGTATTTACTCCCATTATATTAATTTTCTGAGAAGTAATTTCTCTTACTATATCAGAAAGTAGTCCTGTTCTATCATTTGAAAGTATTTCTATGTCTACATTATATGTTCCTTCTGTTTCTTCGTTGTACCACGCAACATCTATTATTCTATCTTTGTCTTGTAGCAAGTCTTCCATGTTTTTGCAGTCTGTTCTATGGATAGATACTCCTCTTCCTTTTGTTATATAACCTATAATATCATCACCCGGAACTGGATTACAACATCTTGAAAATTTAACTAAGCAGTTATCAATTCCTTTTACTATAACACCTGATTTTGGTGCTTTTTTAACTGTTTTATTTTTAGAATCGGTTAGTTCTTGAATTTTTTCTTCTATAACTTCTTCTTCATGTTCCTTCTTGTATTCCTCTAACAATCTTGTAATTATCTTTCCTGGTGATATTGCTCCAAATCCAATACTTGCAAACATATCATCAGTAGTTGCATAATTATATCTTTCTAATGCACTATTTACCCATTCTGGTTTAAATAAATCACTGTGAGTCATTCCTATTCTTTTTATTTCTCTGTCTAGAATTTCTTTTCCTCTTATTATATTTTCTTCTCTTTCTGATTTTTTAAACCATTGTTGAATTTTTGTTTTAGCACTTGAGCTTTTTACATATTTTAGCCAGTCACGACTTGGTCCTTTTGGAGTATCTGATGTTATTATTTCTACTATATCTCCACTTTTTAACTTCGTTACTATTGGCATCATTTTACTGTTTATTTTACAACCAATCATTCTATGACCTACTTCTGCATGAATTGCATATGCAAAGTCTATTGGTGTTGAATCTCTAGGCAAAACTTTTATTTCTCCTCTTGGAGTAAATACATATACTTCATCTTCAAATAGTTCTGTCTTTAATGTTTTTAAAAACTCATCTGGGTCTTGCATATCTTTTTGCCATTCCAAAGTTTCTCTAAGCCATGCTAATTTATCTTCTGCTACTACAACATTTGATTTTTTACCTGTTTTGTTATTTGCTTCTTTATATGCCCAGTGTGCAGCGATACCAAATTCTGCTATTCTATGCATGTCCCAAGTTCTTACTTGTACCTCAAATGGTGTTCCATTTGGTCCAATTAAAGTTGTGTGTATTGATTGATACATATTTGGTTTTGGAACTGCAATATAATCTTTAAATCTTCCCGGCATTGGACTATATAACTCATGTACTACGCCCAATGCTGCATAACAATCTTTTACAGAATTTACTATTATACGAAGTGCAAACAAGTCATATACTTGGTCTAATGTAATGTTATCTCTTTTCATTTTTCTATATATACTATATAAATGCTTTGCTCTTCCTGTAATTTCTGCTTTTATGTCTTCTTTTTTTAGAGCTACTTTTATTTCTTCCATTATTTTGTCTATAAACTCTAAGCGTTCTTCTCTCTTCTTTTCTATTCCTGCTACTAATTCTCTATATTCTTCTGGATATAAGTATCTAAAGCTTAAATCCTCTAATTCCCATTTCAAAGAATAAATACCTAAACGATTTGCAAGTGGTGCATATATATCCATTGTTTCTTTTGCATTTGCTATTTGTCTGTTTCTTGGTATATAGCTTAATGTTCTCATATTGTGAAGTCTATCTGCAAGTTTTATTAATATTACTCTAATATCTTTTCCCATTGCTAAGAACATTTTTCTATAATTTTCTACTTGTTGCTCTTCAACTGTTGTATACTTAATTTTTCCGAAGTTTTGTTACTCCTTCTACCATTTCTGCAATTTCGTCGCCAAATTCTCTTACAATGTCCTCATGTGTAATAGGTGTATCTTCAACAACATCATGTAATAGTGCTGCACAAATTGTACTATCATCTAATTCTAATTCTGCTAATATATATGCTACTTCTAATGGATGAATAATATATGGTTCGCCAGATATTCTTTTTTGCCCTTTATGGTTTTCATATGCATAGTTATATGCTTTTCTTATTAAGTCAGTATTTGAATTAGGATTGTTTGTTTTCATTTTACCTATTATTTTATCTATTGTTACATTTTCTTTGTTTTGCATATAAATTTCCTTTCTCTATATTGATTTCATAACATCTTTTATATTTATTTGGATTATCTCTTCTCCGCCCATATTTGTTTATTTCTAAGTTTCCTGCTATATCAATTTTATCTCCTATTAAATATTCTTCTGACAAATATCCTAAATTAAATCCTATTGCATTTATTAATAAATTATCATCTTTTAATGTTAATTTTAAATGTTTTCCTTCTGAAAGTGCTCTAATTGAATCAATTTTTAAATTTTTATATACAAATATAGGATTTTTGTTTTTCTCTCCGAATGGTTCTAGCATTTCTAAGTCTTGTATAGTTTTTTTATTTACATCTTTTGCTGTAATTATGCTATCTATTTTTATAACTGGTATAATTTGTTGTATATTTTTACTTTTTGCTATTTCTTCAAAAGCTAATTTAAAATCATTATATTTTTCTTTTTTTAGTGAAAGTCCAACAGCCATTTCATGGCCACCATATTTTTCTAGATAAGCACTTGTTTCTACTAAGGCTTCGTGTAAATCAAATCCCGGTAAGCTTCTTCCAGAACCTTTTCCAATATTATCTTCAAAACATATTAGTATAGTTGGTTTATAGAATTTTTCTGTTAATTTTGAGGCAACAATTCCAATTACACCATGGTGCCAATTATCTCCGCTTAAAACTATAGTATTTAATTTTTCTATATCTTCTTTTTCTAGTTCTTTAATTGCCTGCTCAAATATATCTTTTTCTTTTGTTTGTCTTTCTAGGTTATAGCTATTTAATCTTGCCGTTATTTTTCTTGCTTCTTCTATATTGTTTGTTAAAAACAAATCTAAAGCTTCTTCTTGATACCCCATTCTGCCACAAGCATTTATTCTTGGAGCTACGCCAAAAGATATTGTATTTGAATCTATTTTTTTATACCCTGATTGCAATATTAATTCTCTTAATCCAATATTTCTTGTTTGTGCTACTAACTTTAATCCTAATTTTGCAATTACTCTATTTTCATCAACTAATGGAACTATATCTGATATTGTACCTACACATACTATATCTAAATACTTTAAAAATTCTTTTTCTTCTAAACCTAATCTTAGTGATATTGCTTGTATTAATTTAAATACCGCTCCACACCCGGCTAGTCCTCTAAATGGATATTGGCTATCTTTCCTTTTGGCATTAATTATTGCATATGCATTTGGCAAACTCTCTGACTGTTCATGATGGTCTGTTATTATTGTTTCTATTCCCAGTTGATTAGCTAATTCAACTTCCTCTATTCCAGATATTCCACAGTCAACAGTTATCATTAAAGTATACTTTTGTTCTGCTATTGACCTTATAGCATTTTCGTTTAACCCATATCCTTCTTCTAATCTGTTTGGAATATAATGGCCTGTTTTTAATCCTCTTTCTTCTAGGAATTTTTTCAAAACAGTTATACTAGTTATTCCATCTACATCATAATCCCCATAAATCATAACCTTCTCTTGGTTATTTATTGCTTTAATTATTCTTTCTACTGCTTTATCCATATCTGGCATTAAATATGGATCATAAAAATCGTTTCTTGTGGGATTTAGAAAAGTGTCTATCTCTTTATCATCTGTTATTCCCCTATTTACTAATATTTTTGTTAGTAATTCTGATATATTATGCTTTTTTGCTATATCAATTATTTCTTCACTATTTTCCCCATAAAACTCCCATTTTTTATTCATAATATCTCCCTAAAATAAACATTTGTTATATTATATATCTTTTCTAATAGTTTTAAAAGGTTTTTTTGTATTTTTTATATTATATTATGTCTATATATATATGGTTGATTTTTTGAGTTGATAGTAGTATAATCACTTTTGCACATAAATTTTATGGATTAGGAGTGGTTACAATGTGCAAGGAAATTCTTCTTTTTGAGGGAAAAGAAATTTCTCTAATATCTCTTTTAAATGGGCATTGTCCTGAATGGAAAGGTTGTAAACATATCTTTGTTTCTACAGCCGTTCACGATAGGCTTTTACCATTTTTAGATGATTCCAAATTAGGAATTTTCCAAGAAGGAGAAGTTCGGTACAGGATGAGGGCTCTTACAAATACCCTGTTCGGTCTTGAATGGATTGAGTCTGAGGAAGAATGTTTTCATTTTTCCTGTAACCTGGTTTTAGAAGGTCCCGCAATAAAGTTGACCTTCTAATAAAAAGGAAGCAAAAGATTTTAATATTCTCTTGCTTCCTTTTGTTCATTAATCAATATTAAAAAGCGCTTTAACATTCCATGTAGTTCCATTTACTGTATCATTTAATATAATTCCTTTACTATCTAATTCGCTTCTAATTGCATCTGCTGTTTCAAAATCTTTTATTTTTTTTGCCTCACTTCTTTTAGCTATCATTTCATCAATTTTTTCTTCTGTGATATCAAGATTTGCAACATATTTTTGTTTCATTTCTGTAAGGAATTTTTCTGGTTCTTGTTCAAATAATCCAAGAATTCCATAAACCTCTTTTACATTTGCAAGTATTTTAGCTAATGTATTTGCTGTTTTCTCTCTATTATTCTTTTTAGCGTTTTTCATTATTACATTTACATATTTAAAAATGCTGTGTAAGTTTGAAAGTGCTGCAGCACTATTAAAGTCATCGTCCATAACTTCTATAAAATTTGGTATAATGCTTTCAGAAATATCATCTTCCAATGCTTCTCCATCTTTATTTCCATTATATAAATTAATAAATTCTTTCATTGCTTTTATTGTATTATAAAAATAATATAAATGTTTTTCTGCTAATGCAAAATCTTTGTCTAGTAAGTCCATATCTGATGTGTAGTGTTTTGAATACATTACAAATTTAATTACTTCATAATTATATTTTTTTAGTGCATCTCTAATGCTTAATGAGTTTCCTAATGATTTGCTCATTTTTTCTCCATTAATTTTAATTAATCCGCAGTGAGACCAATACTTTGCAAAAGGTTTTCCTGTTAAAGCTTCACTTTGTGCAATTTCATTTTCGTGGTGAGGGAATATTAAATCTTTTCCTCCTCCATGAATATCAATTGTTTCTCCAAGGTTTTTTAAAACCATAGTAGAACATTCAATATGCCATCCTGGTCTACCTTCTCCCCAAGGTGATTTCCATGAAATCTCTCCTGGTTTTGCTGCCTTCCACAAAGCAAAATCTATTGGATCATGTTTTCCTTCTTCTACATCTTTTCTAACTCCATTTAAAAGTTCATCAACTTTTCTATGTGATAATTTTCCATATCCAGGAAAACTTCTTACATTAAAGTAAACATCTCCATTTTCTGCTGCATATGCATGGCCATTATCAATAAGTCCTTGAACGAATTCAATAATATTTTCTATATTTTCTGATGCTTTTGGCTTTACATCTGCATCTGTAATATGAAGATTTGCCATATCTTTTTCAGTTTCTTCAATTTGTTCTCTGGAAAATTCTAGTGGATCTTTTCCAAGCTTATTTGCTCTGTCAATAATTTTGTCATCTACATCAGTATAATTTCTAACATATTTTACATTATATCCTCTATAACGTAAATAATCAGCTACCATAGCATATGCAATCGCTTGTCTTGCATGGCCTATATGGCTTAAATCATATACTGTAATACCACATGCATACATTTTTACATTTTTACCGTCCAATGGAATAAATTCTTCTTTACGTCCAGTCATTGAATTATAAAGTTTCATAATATTACCTCCTACTTTATAGATAAGAATTTTAATTATATATTACTAATTTTATTGCTATTTTTTATTTAATATTTATATAATATATCATAATTAGCTACTAATTACAATAGAACCAATTTTGCCCTATTCAACCAAGAAAAGTGGCTTTGCTACACTTTTCTTCTCGCCGATTTGAGTTTCCGAATAAAATGAGGAAATCTCAAAGG